>Ga0222719_10006326_pt1 | contig 10106 bp, 12 predicted proteins | sample C33_34DmetaG_FD_165039 | JGI IMG/M metagenome (GOLD analysis project Ga0222719, IMG submission 165039) | Estuarine water microbial communities from San Francisco Bay, California, United States - C33_34D | ecosystem: Environmental > Aquatic > Marine > Unclassified | place: USA: California...
TATACATTAACCGCTGCGGGGAGAGGTTATAATAATTCTATTTCCAGAAATCATGCTGCTGGTACAAAGGTTGTTTTTGAAACTTACGAGTACCCTACGGCTGTTAAAAGCTATGTTGATGAATGGTCAAGCGAGACTTCGAGTATGAATGTTAGTGCTTCTTGTTCTGATTTTAACAAGTTTACTTCTGAAAAAATCATTACTAATGGATTCTTTATGGAATCAGTCACGACTGCCGATGCTGTGCAGTCCTTGATGATGAATGTGAATTTCCCTAAAGCTGATATTAAATCTTTGAATACTTTTGATCGGTCTGCTAAGCAAAAAGAATCTATTCTTCATTTAAATTTTTCTGAGTCTGTTTCTGATCGTGACGGTACGACTATCCCGGTTAAGAATGGTTTGCGGGGCAGATTTTTTGCTTTACCGGCTGGTCGCTATAATAAAGTAAAAGACATTATTGCTGATGCTCTTGATAGGCAGCTTAGCGATTTAGAAAAGGCTATGGGTGATATTGCGTTCACTTTGCCTGATTATACCTTTAACTCTGCTGATAATGCTTATACTGCGGGTTTAGCCTTAGATATTGTCGATTTTAGCTTTACGGATGTTAATGGTGAAACTATTGTCGATTATTACAATATGGTTTTTGATGGTTATTATGTACCGCCGGATTCTGGGGATCAAGTTCTTGCGGTTGGCATTGCTCATGGCGGTGTGCGTGTTTATCTTGAAGATACGTTAATTCTTGATGAGTATGTTAATCATCCTGTTGGGATTGGGGTTTATTCAGATCTTGAGTCAGAGGTTGTAAATCTTGTTGCTGGTAAGCCTTATAAGTTAAGAATTGAAGCCTACCATACTGTTTCCACAAATGGTAATGATCAATTCAGTATGTATTTGCAATACGCTATTGGTTCTGATCCTTTGTCTTCGGTGCCTGCTGAAAATTGTTACACGATGGCTGCTTTGGATAGAATTGGTTCTAAGGATGCCCCTTATACTGCTGGCTCTGCTGATCGTAATAAAACTACTAATGATGGTGTTTATCTTGGTGAAGCTAATGTTAACTCTTCTGGTGGACTTACGTCTGATCCTGAAAACAAATCAGTTAGATTCACTAGTGATAAGTATATGAGACTGCCTTATGACTTGTCTTGGGATTTAAATAATTCAACTAGTGAGAATTACACTGGCCAGTGGAGTTTTGAAATATATGTTAAGCCTAACAGTACGGGTTTTGCTAGTGATTATGCATATATAAGTTCTTTTAATGACTCTTCTACTCCTACTGCTGGTTTTGAGTTTTATAATAGTTCGACTGCAAACGGGTTTAAGATTATTACTTCTAGTGGGATTGAGTATGTTGAATCTTCGGGGCCTCTTGAGGCTAGTGCTTGGAGTCATGTTGTTGTAACTTTTAATGGCTCTGATATTAAGTATTACATTAATGGGGTTTTGCAAGACTCTCTGTCTGTTGCGGGTTCTATTGTTTCATGGAGCAATTGCGATATTGCTTTCGGAGGCAGAAACGCTTATTACCTTATCGGGACTGGTGAGGTCGCGCCGGTCTCTTTGAAAGATTTTTTCTGTGATCAGTTTTTGATTTATAAAAAGACTTTGACTGCTCTTGAGGTTTCTAATAGGTACACGGAGGCGGTGATGCAGCCTCTTACTACATATCCTTTCTTATATGGAAATGAGTCTTCTGTAAAAGATATTATTGAGCAAGTTACTTTGGCGGATCTTGGTCGTTTTTATATTGATGAAGAAAACAAAGCGCGATACGAACATTTTTATGCTTTCTTTGAACCTTCAATCGATCAACATGCTAATACTCAAGTTACTATCAATGATGATACTAATATTATTGATGCTAGCTATAATGTTCAGTTGCAGGCTAACAAAGTTGTTGTAAAGATTGCTGGCTTGTCAAGCAACTTGGTTGGTGTTCAGTCTTTGTGGAGAGCTGATTCTCCAACAACTTTAGCTGTTGTTAATCTTGAGTCTACTCTTTCTGCTAATGCTAACACTATGACAGTTTCTTCTACTACTGACCCTCCTTTCTTTAAGGCGGGATATTTAGTCATTGATAGTGAAATCATTAAGTATAGTTCTAAGTCTGATAATACTTTTGGTGGTTTGGAAAGAGGCCAGTTTGGGACTGCTGCTGTTTCTCATTCTGCTAACACTGCTGTTCGTGAGGCTAGGTATTGGGATCTTAAGTATGACAAGTCTCCTGCTTTTGAAGTTAAAGATCCTTTTATTACGGGTATTCGTTTTGAGTATCCACCTGAAATTGATATTCTTAAGTGGAACCCTGAGGCTTATGGCGCAGAGCTTGTGATTTCTGCTAATGCTAATATTGATAAGGGCACTTTTGTGTTTGCCGAAGGCACAGATCCGATTACAGAAAAGGTTGCTTTTACCGCTGTATCGGGTACTCCTGTTTTGCTTACTGAGCAGAAGAGTCAAATTAAAGAGCAGTCTGCAAACTTGAGTGAGAGTATACGACTTTATGGTTTGAAGGAAGTTGTTATTGAAAATCCATTTATTACTGATTTTGATCACGGACAGAAGATTGCTAATTTTATTATTTCAAAGATGAATGATCCCGTTCCTGTTTTGAATTTGAATACTTTGTTGACTCCTAAAGTTATGACTGGTGATAGAATTAAAATTACAAGTCTTGATGCTTTTGATATAATTAATGGTGAGTATTGGGTTACTTCTAAAAGAATTTCTTATAGCGATAGCCCATCTCAATCTTTGATGTTAAGGAAGGTGGTTTAATGCCTAGGTATAGAGCGGGTTATCAAAGGAGTTCTGTTACGTCTTCTACTGGAGCAATTTCTGAGAACGCTGTTGTCTTTCAGAGTTCTGGTGGCCACACTCACGATGGTTCAAATTCTAGTTTAATTGAAACCAATAGCTATAGTGTTTGGGATTTTCAAGTTAATACTGTTTATAGTACAACCCCTAGGGCTAACCTTCAGAATAGACATATTGAACAGTTTAGAAACTTTATTAGTAATCATGTCAATAATAATGTTTTAGAACCTGCCGGTGTTGTTCTTGGTGAGAATGTTATTAATGCTACTAATATTATTTCTAATTCAATTACGACTGATGTTATTGCTGCTAATGCCATTACTACTAACGAGCTTGCTACTGATTCAATTAAATCTTTAAATTATTCACCACCTACTATTAGTACTAATAATTTGTATTCGGAAGCAGGAACTTTTTTAAACCTTGCTGATGGCGAACTTATTTCTAATACTTTTGTCATTGATTCTTCTGGTGACGGTTATTTTAAAGGTCAGTTACAGGCTGCGGGTGGCTCTATTGCTTCTTTCAAAATAACATCTGAGGCTTTGTTGACCGATGGTTTTCAATCTGGAACGACGACTGTGCTAGGTGGGGATGGCAATAGTTCAAACACAACAACAACTACTGGTGCAATTAAAATATTTAATTATGGTGATGTTATTCTTCAATCTTCACCAACAGTCGGCCCACATTCGGGGCAACACACTCAAACAGAAATCGTTGGTGAGTACATTAATATTCAAGATTCTCAAAGCAGCAGTTACGATGCTTGGGATTCAAATTTCTTTTTTGCTGGGACTTTAGGTAATGGTTCTTCTGAAATACTTGGTACTGATGAATATAAAACATTGGTTAGGTCCGGTAGATATTATTCACTAACTTTAGCAAATGATAATGGATCTGTTGTTGGTGCAAGAGATTATACTAATAGCACAAGTTCATACCGAAGGGCAGATCTTCATGCCGTTTCGGGTTCTTCTTATTTAGAAGTTTCTTATGATTCAGTTTATAATAACAATTCGGCTGCTAGCAGAAAAGTAGAAGCTTATGCAAATAGCAGTCGAGTTGGTATAGATTTATATGAGGGGTCAAGGGATAATTACGATATTAAAGTTGGAATGGATACATTTGGTGGGGGTCGGGTCTATATCGGTTCTTTCTCAGCTCCAAGTTCTATGATTTTAAGCATACAATCTGACACTGCTAGAATAGCAAATGTTTTTACTGGAAATACTAACAAATCAATTATCAGTTTTAATGAAAGTTCCAGTTCTAATGATCCAGGCTATATAATTCATGAGACTCGGGGAACTGGACAAACAAATAATGGTGTGATACATATTGCTCCTAGTGACGATAATTCTTTTGGTGATTATGTTGCTATTCATGGAACTAATGATGGGGAGAGGGTTAGAATTCATACTGATGGTCAAATTGATGGTGTGACTACTTTATCTGCCACTACTGTGGCTGCTACAGGTTTATCTGCTACCACTGTGACTGCTACAGGAACTGTTCAGGCAGAACATTTTTATAGTACTGATGATGCTCAGATTGGTGATAGCGTTGAGTATGTTTATATAAATAGTGATAATAGTGAACAGGTGCAACTTGTATCAAATACTGATACGGGTAGACCATATATTGCTTTTTATAATCGGAAGGCTGATGGCACTTTGGTGAGAAAGGCGTACATTGGCTTTCCTACTGCTAAGAGCGATGGCGGTGCTGGTCTTAACATATATCCTGATTATGGAAGAATTAATATGGGTAAGACGAATTTTACATCTGGCAATGATGTGTCGCTGAATGCTGAAAGCGGATATGTTCTTATTGGTTCTGTCACTGGTTCTCATATGGCTATTGATAGCAATGAAATTATGGCTAAAAGTAACGGCACTACTGCAACGACTTTATATTTAAACAATGATGGTGGGACTGTAAGAGTTGGGTCTGGTGTTTTAGAATTGGGGACAAGTAATGTTAAAGATCTTTTCTATGGAGGCTCTGGTAATAATGCTGGTAAAAGAATCTTTATTCAAAGTTCGCAGCCGTCTGGTTCTAATGGGGATATTTGGATTAAGCCATAAGGAATTGACATGGGAGAACTGTGGGTAAATAATGGCTCTTGGAATAGGGTTGAGAACGGGACAGATTTTAAATACCATAATGGTAGTGGTTATGTAAATCCTTCTAGTGTCTATGTTTACAATAATGGTTGGTCTGAAGTTTGGAAAAAGAGTGACCCTGTAACTTATACTTTTAGAGCTTGGTATTCTTCTAACTTCAGGAAGGGAAGTTCTAATAATGTAGTTGAAGGCTCAAGTACTTCTAACGATGTTTATATCGGCGCTTTTGCCGGTTCATTCCCTACTCACTATTTGAGTTTAATTAGTATTCCGCAATTTGCAACAGATGGTGTTACTGACATTTATCAAGTTCTTGCTACCAGACCAAATGTTACTTCTGCTACATTAACTCTTACGAGGCAGTCAAGCACTGGTAGTTCTAGTCCTAGCGGGAGCATATACTTTGGCATGTTGAATGACCCAAACCCTTGGGCAGTTGATTATGCGACTTTACAAGGCACAAATCAGGACTGGAGTCCTATTTCTTCAGGAAATATAAATGGTCTTGGATATAATTCATCAAAAACATTTACTATTAATGGTCAATTTGTTCAGGAGATGGTTAATAATTCTATACCTATGATTGTTGCTGGTACCACATCTTTGTCAGGGTATACTGGATTTACCGCATCTGTTGGTTCATCTACTAGTAATTACATGAGGTTTTATGGTAGTTCTACCGCTCCATTTGAGTCATACAAACCAACTTGGACTGTTACTTTTGACTATTAAATCTTATTCTTATAAAATAAAGATATGGGAAAGTTTAAGTCTATAGCTACTCGCATAATTGCTGTTTTTGCTGCTTCTGCGTTGAGCGTTATTGGTGCTGGTGCTCTTGCTGGTGTTGATCTGTGGAAGGCTGCTATGATGGCTGGTATCGGTGGTATGGCTACTGTTATTGAAGCTCTTGCTCGTTCTTATATGGATGACGGTGTTTTGGATGAGGAAGAGATCAATGCTGCTTTCCAGAAGGTTGACAAGAAGTCGGCTTCTGAACAGTAAATAGTGTATAATAGTAGTTAATATGGCTTACGAAAACTATCGTTTTGTTTCTTGGAGCAACGGCACTCCTATCACTGGTGATAGAATGGCTCAGTTGTCTACTAATATTGAGCAGGTAAAACTTGCTACTGATGATCGCCCTCAGGGTGTGATTAAGTATTCTAAGTTGACTGCGCTTCAGTCTTACGCTGCTGGTAATGTTGCAGAAAATACTCTTGTTAATTTGAGGGATGATACCCCTTCGGGTTCTGATAATCGTGTTAGTGCTGATTCTGATAGGTATGTTAGGCTTATGGTTACTTTTCCGGGTATTAAGATTGCTGCCCGTGGTGCTGAAGATACAAGGTATGAGTTGACTATTAAGCAGGGTTTGGATACTGACCCTTCTCCTGTAACTCTGGCTAAGTTTTATTTAAATCCTCATTTGTATGCTTTTTATGATGTGGCTACTAATGGTGCTTCTACGGAGACTATTGATGTTCGTAGTAGTGGTAATGATGTTTATTTTGGTGCTGGTAGTTATTCTACAGTTATTGATTCTTCGACAGGTCTGACCAATGTAAACTTTTTTGTTTCTGTAAAAAGGGTTGCTAATTCTGATATGGCAAACTCGCCGGGTTATACTGTTATGTCTTCTTCTACTTCTCCTTTAGAGTTTTATGCTGAGGATATTGGAGGAACATCCTAAAGTATGGGTCTGGCTTCTCAGCGTAAAGATGTTGAGTGGAAAGCTGGTATTTTGAGCGGTAAAGATGCTCCTTCTTTTCAAGGTGGGAAGTATATTGATGATAAGGGTTATGTCAAAATTTTAAGACCTGATCATCCTAAGAATATTCGTGGTTATATTTATGAGCATCGTGCTGTAATGGAAGATTACTTGGGTAGACAGTTACAGCCTTGGGAGACTGTGCATCATATTAATGAAGTTAAGCTAGATAATCGGGTTGAGAATTTGTTTTTGTGTACTGTTCCAGAGCATAGCGCAATTCACCGTGAAGGTAAGCGCCCTTCCGAGGCGCATCGGAATAAGATGCGCGAGGTCGCGAAGAAGAATAAGCCTCATTTGAAGAAGAAGCATAACTCTTTGAGAGCGCCGAGAGAAAATTTCTCGTAGATCACCTTTTTGGGGTCTGATACCTGCTACCATTTGTATACTGTCCTATAGACCGTGGGAGTTCTAATGAAATCGTGTCAAGCAGATGGGTGTAGTGTTGAGTTTACGCCTAACTCGTCTAACCAGAAATATGCAGACTCTACTTGCCGTAAGACTTTAGATAGTCTTGGGGTTTGTAGATATCGTAAAGAGAATGGATTGGTAGAAATGCCTGTAGATATTACATCTGGTGATACACCAGATTCGGATACAGAATTACGTTTAGCTTATGCTAAACTTCAGAAAGAGTATGATAAGGTTAAGAATAAGAAGGATGATCTTGTTGATGCCGTGTACAGGGCTACTCTTGAGTTAGATAGCTCTGAGAAGGTTAAGAAGGTTCCTGCTCCTGTTAAAGATAAGCGCAAGGGCAAGACTGAAGAAGTTGCAGTCGCTGTTATTGCAGACTGGCAGCTGGCAAAGATTACTCCTGATTACAACTCAGAGATTTGTGAACAGCGTATTGAGCAGTATGCTCAAAAAGTTATTGATTTGACTGAGATTCAGCGTGCTGATCATCCTGTGAAGAAACTGCATGTCTGGGCTTTGGGTGATATTGTTGAGGGTGAACTTATTTTCCCGGGTCAGTCCTTTTTAATTGATGGTGGTTTGTATCGTCAGGTTACTGTTGATGGTCCTCGTATTATCAAGAACTTTTTAACTAAGATGCTTGAGAATTTTGATGAGGTTCATTTTACTGGTGTTATTGGTAATCATGGGTCTATTGGTGGTAGGGCTAGGCGTGATCATGACCCTGAGACCAATGCTGACAGAATGCTGTATCGTGTAGTACAATGGATGTTTGAGAAGGAAAAACGCATTACTTTTGATATTCCAGATGGTCGGGGTGAAAAGCATTGGTTTGCTGTCCCGCAAATTGGTAATTACAAGAGTTTGCTTTGCCACGGTGATCAATTCAATGGTTTATCTTCGTTCTACTCGTTCCAGAAAAAGGTGTATGGGTGGAAAGTCGGTGCTCTTGGAGAAGATTTCGATGATGTTTATCTTGGTCACTGGCACACTCCAACTAAGATGACGTTTAATACTATTCAGGTTAGAGTGTCTGGCAGTCCTGAGTCAACAAACACTTATGCTATGGAAAGTCTTGCTGCTATTGGAAGACCTTCTCAGCCTTTGATGTTTGTACACCCTGATAAGGGTATAGTTACAGCAGAATATAATGTCTGGCTGGACTAAGGAGGAAATAAATGAACTTATCAGAAGCAAATAAGAGAATGATTGCATCGTATGCACGAAGCGTGCTGGGTGCTGCTGTTGCGACTTATTCCGCAACAAGTGATTGGAAGATGGCGCTTAACTCGTTTTGGGCTGCTTTGATTCCTGTTGCTATGCGTTTCTTGAATCCGGGCGACCAGTCGTTCGGTAAAAATGCTGGTTCGTAATTAAAAATTAGTGTACAAAGCCCCTTCATACTGAAAGCCGTGGTAAAATATTCATATGGATATTAAAGTGAATGTTCCGTTACGTTGCGCTAAGTGTGGAGGGGCTAAGTATGCTGATGAGCCATACTTGCTTTTTGATACTTGGTTTGTAGACATTGTTTGTTTATTGTGCGGTCACACTAAAGATATCCCTGTTGAAGAGTTTAAGGCTTTTCTTGCTAAACTCAATAAGGCTGTTAAGTAATTAAATGTTAAGCGACAAGATTATAACTAACAAGGTTTACATGTATGCAGGTGTTCTGCACAAGGTTAAGAAGATTCAAAAGACAAAATCAACGGTCGTGCTTCAGAATATGATTGATTCTTCTGAGTTGACGATTCCGATGGCAGGTGCGGATGTCTTGCTTAGTCGTGTGTATACTATCGGGGAAGTCGCTAAGATTGTTGAGAGGCGACCTGATACGATCAGGAAATATGAAAGAAGCGGCTTGATTCCTAAGCCTACTTCTTTCGGTGATGAGTATTCTTCGTATAAGAATTGGAGGTTCTACATGTATTCAGATGTGCATGAGATTCTTAATTTCTTTTCGGAAAGAACTCCGGGTAGACCAACGAAAGAGGGTTCTGCTTCGGATAAAGTTAATTCTAGGATTAACTCGTTAAATCAAAAAGTAAAAATGACTGCAAGGAGTTTTAACAATGCAAGAGTCTAATGTTGAGATTTGGGCATCTATCGGTATTACTAAGAATCTTGGTAATTATGAATCACTGCGTCTTGATGCGGGCGCAAGAGTAAAGGCTTCGTCAGAGGATGACGAGCAGGCTTGGGCTGATCTGTGGAAGGCTGTTGACGAACAGATTGAGGCTAAGCTTCGGGAGTTAGACAGCGAGAGTGAAAGCTGACTGGTTAAAGAGCGCTCTTTGTAAAAAAGACGATAATCCTCATTTTTGGTTGTCATCTAATATTGATGATATCAATTATGCTAAGAATGTGTGTATGATGTGTTCTGTCCGCATTGAGTGCTTGTACTCAGCGGTTTATGAAAGAGATGGCTTTATCGGTGTTAACGGTGGGTTCTCTGAGATAGAATATTTGATACGTACTTGGGAAGAAGCAGGTGACGAAGATGAAAGTAACTGGCGAAAGCCTGATCGACTTATTCAAAAGTTATTCCGAGAAATCGCATAAACTTTTTATTCCAGATTCCCCACGGCAAGATCAGGTTGCTGATAGTCTTGCTGCTCATTACGACGGAGAACTGTTGCAGAAGGCGGTGATGTGGTACATAGACAACAGGCCGGGGCCGTTCTTGGTTTTTGACTTTGCCGTTGAATCTAGGGATATGGTTGAAAAGGTCAAGTATGAGAACGAGGCTAAGTCTCGTTTTCAAGATATCGTAGCCGAAACACGTAAGAGAATGGAAAATTCTTGAACTACGAAATTAAATTGCTAAACTCCATTATCGAAAGTGGAGATTACGTTGATGCCGTCAATAGCGGTGTTGAGAATGTTTTTATTGAGTATCGTGATGTTTGGAACTTTGTTGTTTCTCATTACGATGAGCACAGCAAGGTTCCTTCTAA
>Ga0222719_10006327_pt1 | contig 10104 bp, 12 predicted proteins | sample C33_34DmetaG_FD_165039 | JGI IMG/M metagenome (GOLD analysis project Ga0222719, IMG submission 165039) | Estuarine water microbial communities from San Francisco Bay, California, United States - C33_34D | ecosystem: Environmental > Aquatic > Marine > Unclassified | place: USA: California...
GATTTTCGGTTGTGATGAAAGTGTCCTCTATGCCCTTGCTGTCAAACGTGACTGTGTACACGTCTGGTTTCTCTACCAGTCCAGTGTCTTTCTCGTCTTCGTTCTGTTTGTTCAACAGTGCTTCCAGTGTCTTGAACACGTCTGACAGTCTCTTTCCATCCGGTGACAGTGTTCCCGCCGTCCTTGGATAGTTGAATCTGTTCACGTATGCGAATTCATTGTAGGGTATGGCCTTGACAGCATACACTGTGCCTGCTTGGGTAACATCCATCTGCATGTCCACAAGTTTTACAGGTATAAGTCTTTTCATATTCTGTGAGTCTTTGGCGGATGCAGGTCTGCCCAGTTCGTCGAATCCTTTGAAGTCTATGGTCAACAGGAACGGAGCATCCAGGTGATCTAAATACCCGTTGTTGATCGCCGCACCACGTATCCTCTCCAACAGTGTGATTCCTGCTGGTTCGATTATCTCCATGGATATCTGTGTCACGGATGTCAGCCTCCTCTTGTCGTTGAGTCCGGGTACGCTGTTCATTGTAACGTTCCTGATGTAAAGGTCCCTGTTCTTTGACAGCGTTGATCTGCTTTTTTCAACAGCACCCTGTAATCTTTCGTTCTTGTCTAGGATCTTCTTGTCCTCCGCACTCAGTGGAGCCCTGTCAGTGTTCTCTGTTGGTCCTATTCCCGAACTCCTTAATATAATGTCATGTGGTTTTGAGTTCAATAATGTGGTAGTGTCTTCGAGGTCTCTTTGCGATAGGGCACTCAGAGTGAACAACGAAGTGTAAGAAGCGAACTGATGTAGTGTGTTGGGATCGTTGATCGTGGTGACGTAGATGTCGTTGCCTTTGTTTAGGGTACTCTTCTCTGTGTTCCCAAAACCATAGTCAGGTCCATTATAGTATGCCATGGATTATATCCCCAGGTCTTTGAGCAGGTTTTCTTTCTTTGGCAACTGAACCGTCACTCCTGGTTTGAAGTCGTAGATGGGATCCTCTATCTGATCTGGATTACGCTGTGCGAAAACCCACCAAAGCCTCGGCGAGCCATAAAGATCATAGGCCAACAGGTCTGGCCTGTATGCGTAGGTCCGTTCTATTGTGTAACTCTGATCATCATCCTCTGCCGTCAGCGTCCTTGGATTCAAGATGTCCAGGTAGTTGGCTACCTCGTTCGTCTCGAAATACGGTGATGTGTTTGAGTACTTGGCCATTAGATGAATCCTACCTCGTTGCTACCCTTGCCATTTAGTTCTCCACGAACGAATTTCTTCATCGAGAAGTTCTTGATTGAATCCCTGCTGTAGATCGGTGTCACCAGGACTGATATGTTAGACAGCGTTGGTGCCCAGGTCTGTGAATCGCCAGTCTGTACCAACTCACTGACGTTGCCCGGTCTCTGTGAATAAACATCACTCTGTTTTGTACTGATGTAATCTATGCCCGGTCTCAACTCAACGTTGAACGTGTTGATTACCACTGGCACCTTGTTGAACATGTGATCTCCATAACCATACAGGTGCATGATTGGAGGTGGATTACCTTTCAGGCCATCTATGCCATCTTCGCTACCAAAGAACATCTTGGTCGCAGTCCTTAGGAAGTTTACTGTTGCCACCCAGTGCTTGGCGTCCTCGCTGTTCTGCACAGGGAATTCTCCAATGATGTTCATGGAGTCCACCTGTGAGTTCTGGTATGCCTGGTGTGGGTAATTGCTGTGCACCTGATCCATGGCGTTGTAGTTTGCGGAATGTTGTATTACCACTGCTGGTGTCAATGGCCAGAATATGCCCTGTGATGCCGCCAATGGTTGCATTATGGGGTTGTTGTTGAAATCAAAAAATTTGGTTAAAGGTCCATCTGGCACCTGTAATCTCACACGCCAGTCGGTCTTGTCCGAACGTCCGGACCATTTGGCCCTGGCGTTGACGATCCTGGAATCTGTGGAAATACCAGCACCCGTGAGCCTGCCCAGGGTACGGTTGAATATACCTGATCCCACGTTCTTGACTATCTTGCCTATGTCTCCGAATGCCATCTTAATGGTTGCTTTCCTTTGTAAAATTTCGTATACTTTAACTATATTTATAGGCATTATTTAGGCGCACTTAATTCACCATACGGCACGATTCAACAGACCTGTTTGTGGTCAATCTCAACAATATAAAGTAAAGGAATTATGAAGAGAGTCAAGTACCTAAACAACCGAGATCTACTGGCACAGATACACGCCAGCAAGAACACCTACTGCTCATACGTCACACCCGAGGACGCACAATATGATTTGATCGTGCCCAACCTAAAGAAGGTCAATGCCAGTGCGGTGGCACAGGCCAGGAAGGCCAGGGCCAAGAGGCTCACACAGGAAGCGTGGGAAGAGGCCAAGTCGGCTGGACTTAAAAAGATAAAATTAGTGGACTACACAGTGAGTCCCAGGAAGATTGAGAAAACGGATCTGGTGTTCAGGGTCATGATGTTTGATCATGTGCCCATGGACGACGAGCGGAAACGAAATCCCAAGACCACGGCGGATCATCACAGCAAGGTGAACTTCCCACCATTCCAGCACTACAAGTTTGACAAAAAAGGCAAACTGGTGTGCGTGGGCAAATCACACTGGGTGGGTGGAATGAGCAACGGACACTGGTCAACAGATCACGGCAAGATGACCAACCAACTGGCCATGATGTACATGAAGTTGTGTGAGAGATATGGTACCAGGGCAAACTGGAGAGGATACACATACAACGATGAGATGCAATCACAGGCACTGATGCAGTTGAGTCAGATTGGTCTACAGTTCGACGAATCCAAGTCAGACAACCCGTTCGCATACTATACGGCGGCCATCACAAACAGTTTCACGAGGATCCTGAACATCGAGAAGAAGAACCAAGCGATCAGGGACGACCTATTGGAGTTCAACGGCATGATGCCCAGTTTCACGAGACAGAACGAGAACGAGACCGCAGGACCTTCATACCAGAAGAAGATGAAGACAGCACACGGCGACGTGCATGAGGTCAACAAGACCACATTGAAGAAGTTGAACAAGACCTTGAAGAAGAAAGGCAAACTGGATTCAGAAGATTTTGACGATGTGCAATTCAAGAACAAAATAGACATGACCGATCACAAACCAACAGTGAAGAAGAAGTGGTAATCAATGGCATTCTTTAAAAAGGTAGCCTGCTTCACAGACATACACTTTGGCCTCAAGGGCAACAGTCGTGTACACAACGACGACTGCGAGGCGTTCGTTATATGGTTCATCGAACAGGCCAAACTGCACGGATGTGAGACCTGCATATTCCTGGGCGACTGGCACCACCACAGATCTGCCACAAACGTTTCCACAATGAACTACACAGTTTCCAACATGGAGAGACTGGGTGCGGCATTCGAGAAAGTTTATGTTATAATGGGCAATCATGATCTATACTACAGGGACAAGAGAGAAATCAACTCAATGGAATACATCAGGAACATTCCAAACATACACATCGTGAACGAATGGTTGGTGGAAGATGATGTTGCCATACTGCCATGGATCGTGGAAGACGAATGGAAGAAGATCGAAAAGATGAAACAGAAGTATGTGTTCGGACACTTCGAATTGCCTTACTTCAAAATGAACGCAATGGTAGAGATGCCAGACGTTGGCACAATCAAAACAGAGCATTTCGCAGGTTGCGAGAAAGTTTTCTCTGGTCACTTCCATAAGAGACAGCAGATGAAAAATGTTACCTACATGGGCAATGCTTTTCCCCACAACTACGCAGATGCCTGGGACGAAGATAGAGGAATGATGATACTGGAATACGGGGGAGAACCCAAGTTTGTGAACTGGCCCAACATGCCAAGATACATCACAATAAAAGTTTCTGAGCTACTAGAAGATCCAGAGAAGTATCTCAAACCAAAGATGTATGTTAGGGTCACGCTGGACATAAAAATCAGTTACGAGGAAGCCAACTTTGTGAGGGAAACATTCATAGACAAGTATCAACTGAGGGAACTACAACTGATCCCAGAACAAGTGGACAACGCACAGCAACCGTTGGTGGAAGTGCAGAAATTTGACAGCGTTGATCAGATCGTAATCAAACAATTACAGGGCGTGGACTCAGAAGTCTACGACAAGAACATATTGACAGCAATTTACAACGACCTAGATGTCACGCATTAGTAAAAAGAAATTGATAAAAGCACTGAAAGGTGATCTTGAAGTTAAGATGACAAAGGCTGACATATTCGATATGTTTAAAAATCCGCCAACACAGGAGCAATGGCTGAAAGGATATAAGAGATGGATTGAACAACACACACTCTCAACTCCACCGGAAGTGTACGAGGCAATAGAGAATATAGGCAAAAAGAAACGTAGGAAAAAGAATGTTAACGATTAAGGAACTTACAGTAAAGAACTTCATGAGCGTGGGCAACCAGGTCCAAGCCATCAACTTCACTGACAAAAACCTAGTGCTGGTTATTGGTGAGAACATGGATCTAGGTGGTGATGACGCAGGTGCCAGGAATGGTACAGGTAAAACAACAATCATCAATGCACTATCTTACGTATTCTTTGGTGAAGCATTGACCAACATCAGAAAAGACAACCTTGTCAACAAGACCAACGAGAAGGGCATGGTGGTCAGTGTAAGGTTCATAAAAAATGGAATCACATACACAATCGAACGAGGAAGGAAACCTCAGATATTTAAATTCTATGCAAACGACATTGAACAGAACTTAGAATCAAACGAAGCACAGGGAGAGAACCGGGAAACACAACTGGAAATCAACAAGTTGGTGGGCATGACTCATGCCATGTTTAAGAACATAATCGCACTGAACACATACACGCAACCGTTCTTGTCAACCAAGGCGGCGGAGCAGAGGGAGATCATAGAGCAGTTACTTGGCATAACTTTACTATCCCAGAAAGCGGATCTGCTTAAAGATAAAATGAAAACGACCAAGACCGAACTAATGGAAGAAAAAATGATGATAGATACCAAGATCGCATCAAATGAAAAGATCCAAGAGACCATTGAAAGTTTGAAAATTAGATCAACTGCCTGGCAGACACAGAAAAACAATGACGCTAAAAGTTTTGCAGAAGCAATAGAGGAACTGGACAAGGTAGACATCGTAAAAGAACTGGATGCACACAAACAACTTTCCAAACATAACGAGATGCAGACCGCACTAAGGAGCCTGGAGAAAGAGAAAGCGTATCATGAGGATTCACTGACCAAGGCGGAAAGCACAGTGGGGAAGACAGAGAAGGATCTGGAGTTTGCAGAAGCGGCCAAGTGTCCCACATGTGAACAGGAACTACACGACGACAAACACGAACATCTAGTTGGAAAACTTAAGACGACATTAACAGAATCAAAAGAATACGCAGAGAAACTTACAAAAGATCTTGCAAAGATACAACAGGACATGGACACAATAGGTGACCTAGGCAACATACCAGACACATACTACGACACAATAGACGAAGCATATAATCATAAAGGATCGTTACAAGATCTAAAACGTCAGTTAGAGCAGAATCTAGCCAAAGAAGATCCGTATGCAGAGCAAGTTGACGAAATGAAGAAATCTGCAATACAGAAAATTGACTACGAGAAAGCAAACGGATTGGAGGATTTGTACAGACATCAGGAATTCCTATACAAATTGCTAACGGCAAAAGACTCTTTCATAAGAACAAGGATCATAGAACAAAATTTATCCTACCTGAATCAACGTCTAGCATATTTCCTAGGCAAGGTCAAACTGCCACACACAGTCACATTCCAGAGCGACTTGTCTGTCACGATCGAGGAACTGGGCAGGGAATTGGATTTTGACAACTTGAGCAGGGGTGAAAGGAACAGATTGATCCTGAGTCTATCTTGGGCATTCAGAGATGTGTGGGAAAGCCTTTATCAACAGATCAACTTGCTGTTCATTGACGAACTAGTAGACGCGGGAATGGACATATCTGGTGTTGAGAGTTCCATGGCTGTGCTCAAAGACATGAGCAGGACACAACAAAAGAACATATTCCTGATCTCACACAAGGACGAATTGGTAAGCAGGGTGAATTCAGTATTAAAAGTGGTAAAAGAGAATGGGTTTACCAACTACGCTAATGATGTGGATATTATAGTATGACGACATTAATTACAGGTGGAAACGGATTCTTAGCGAACAGTTTAAAACAATACATCAACGGAGATTACTACGGCAAAGATATGCTAGATCTCACAGATAGGAATTGTATAGGTAATTTATCAGTGTATGACGTGCTGATACACACAGCAAAAGGCATAGGTAGTGATGGCAACAACAACTTACCTTTACTTTTTTCTAAAGCAAAAAAAATATTTGTATTCACAAGCAAACAAGGAACATTTTTGAATTGGAAAAAGTCAGGACCAATCGGTCACGGTTTAGAGAAGTTGAATTTAAACTTCATGGTGTACAGACACAATATGGAACATCACAACGCACAGATATTTGAACCGGGTCATATGGAAACGAAAGAGCAATACGATAATATTGCGAAAAAGTTCAGCGATGTCTATTTGGATTGGCAGTTTGAAAAAAACATGATATATGATCTATCCGTTGATAGATACCTCGCTTACTGATACCTAACGTATATGCTTCTTCTACCATGTTGTTTCACTGGATATTCTAGTCCGTGGAAAGTCTTATCATTCATCAACATGGCATAACCGCAATCATTTTTAAAGTCAAAAGTCTTAAATGGTTTATTGTTATCATACAACACAGTACCTGGCTGGTCATCACCTAGGTATATCTGTAGCGATAATTTTATGCAGTCATTGTCCACATGCGGTGACAAGAAATAATCCTTGTTGTCTATCCAGTAGTCAACACTGGAGAATTGTAATGCTGTGGAAAACTTTTCTTGCAGTGCATCTGTTATGTTCCTGTTCATGAAAAAGATGTGTAACTGTTTTGAGAAAACTTCATTGTACGACATTCTCTTCCTGGGAATCTGTTCTTGGTTTTCTAGTAGGTCAAAAGTAACATTATCAAAATCCAAATCAAAATTGTTAGTATTACCAAAGAAATTGTGGTAATGTTGGTAAACATGATTGTTTTCTTCTTGTATCTTCGTATTTTTAATTGACAAAACCACTTCTTTTGTGCTTAAATGTAACATATGTTAATTAATTATATAGGTTATAACTACCGAAGTTAATTAATGTTATCGTACGACAACTAAAAGGAAGGACAATTATGTCACAAGAAACACATGATGCTATAATGACAGAGATACAAACTTACTCAGAAGAGAATGGGAAGTTCGTTGATAAGGGTGTGAAAGCCTCTGCAACAAGAGCCAGAAAGGCCCTAGCAAACTTATCTAAACTGATCAAAGCAAGAAGAAAAGAAATTCAAGAAGTCAAGAACGCGGCAAAAACTGCGGCGTAATCGATTAATTGAATTGCAATTCAAGAGACCCCCTGCTATTTTAGTTGGGGGTTTTTTTATGACTTGAGGATCCCCTTGCCATGAACACGAACACGTATGTGTCCGTTGTAGTAATCATTACTTTCTAAAACTTTACGTGCAAACTGTTCTCGTGCTTCCACGTAAGAAAGTTCTGCCTTTGATTGGCAGTAGAACAATATCTCCCTCTTGAAATTTTCCCGGCCCAGTCGCAACACGTCCGCTGACAGCTCATCGCTGGATCCATAATAGTCCTGCCAGTCAGAGTCCACTTTGTACCTACGCTTGTTCCTGTTGCCCTTGAGTGGTGGTCTAGATCTCTTGAACCTGGCCAACTTCTTGCCAATGTACTTCCTGCCGTTGGTGGTGTTTGTTATCTCATACACGAAACCCTCACAGTCAGCTGGAAGTTCTGTAATAATCTTATCTTTGTATGTCCACTCCATTTAAGATTCTCGCCTTTGGTAGTGCTTATGATGTAAGTGAAACAGGTTGTTTGGTTTCTTCATGTACTCCGGAAAGTGATCTACATAGTCCACTATGTCCTTTATACTCATAAAGAAGTCATTGCTAATATGAAACGGAATATCAAAATTTTCTATCTCTAGACGAAACAGGATGTATGCTTCACTTATCACGTTCAATCCAGAAATTTTTTTAATTACTTTTTTTTTGGTCACATCATCTAAAACAGAATTAACTAGTTGCAGTTGTTTGTAGGGCAAATTTTTTGACATAAAGGTTTCATGCACTGCATTTATATCTAATGTAAAACCAAATATGCTACGAAGATTCAATTTCAAAGCGTTCACATCAAGTATGTCTAACAATTTTATCTCATGAGATCCTGACTTTTGTAGTTCATTATTTCTGATCCAAAGCACATGATTAAAATGTGTGTAGAAAGACATGAGGAAATAATTCCTCAAAACTCCACGTGGTGGGTGTCCGTGTAGGTCTATGTCGTAATTTAATTTCTCTTTTAGAAACTTTCCTATGTGTACTTTAACTCCGTATGTGTTCTGATAATGATCGAGATCCTCTTCCATGAGTGCTATGCCTGATTTTTCAAGCACCCCTCCACGGTCGGTGTATGCGGACATGGCATAAAAGAAACTGTCAAACCCTTGCCATGTAATGGCATAATTTTTGGAGGTTTTATATTGTGTGAGCCGGGACCTGGCGTCGTCGTTACACACATCAAAATTAATGTTGTTCCGTCCCATGTCGGCACGTAGATGTGAATTGCCATTCGTATTGAAAGGCGTGGCAAGCATTTCATTCGCGTCATGGCAATCAAAAAGGTACTTTATGAAGTTGCCATGGCATCCGGCAGTGTAAACGATGTTTCTATTCTCGGCCATTGAAGTAATCTATGCAACCCCCTTTTCTCCGTATATCAACAGTGATGCAGTGTATGCCACCATCCCAGAAATGCCGGGTTGGAAAGTCGACCACGTGCGGTGTTATACCCAACTGTTTAAATTTTTCAAATGACTGCTCGTGTCCTGCTATGCAAATTACATTGTGTTCGTCTACTACTAACATGTTTGCTTCAAATACTGTTTCTGTACTATCGCCTACCCATTTATTGGCTTTATCGTTAACGTGTTTATTAAAAATTGGCGAGTAAAAGTTATTTTCTTCTGTCCACCATTTGCCGTTGCGATTGTTGTTTGTTTCTTTGTCTATCCAGAATACTTCCCACCCTGGAAATGTTTTATCATACATCTGCTGTTCTCCCCAATGACTGGAAAAAATGTGTCCTTGTTTAATTGGACAAAAAACACCGTCGAGATGGCCGCCCTCATTGGTTGTAACAACTTCGTAATCTTTTCCTAGGAGAGTGATTGCTTTTTTTACACACTCTATTCCTTCTGTGTCCAATCCGTATCCCGTGTCAACTATAAGTTTTTTACCTATCCGCACAATGCCCGGGAAACCTAACCATGCACGAGGGTCTGCACCACGTTGTAGTATTTCCACATGTTCACCTTGCTTTTTATATTCCGCAATGGTGTCCGCATAAGGTTCCCTCTTGTAGCCCTGCGGTATGATCCAGAGTTGATTGCCTATGGTCATTGCCCAATCTCTGGGTGCTATTGGGGGTTTGATAAGGTTGTCGTATTGATCCATGTAGTCATCAACTTTCAGGAATGACGGTTCTCTCACCTTGACATTTAATTTTGTAAGCGTTTTTTCCAAATTGACTAATCCTATTTTCGTCTGTTCGGTTATTTTACCAAATGTGTCTTGCACTTCGTTAGACAGATGACTGTAAAAACTAGTAGGGTATGTTCCGCCAATCCACACTTCTTCCAGAGGTTGGAATCCGGTAAAACTTTCTATGATTGGCATACCGGTATTTAAACTCAAGAAGATTGACTTAGAAATAAAACTCATATAAACAAGTGCGATAGGCAAACTACAATTTCTTAAAAATTTCCAACAGGCAAACATAGCATCGCAACCAGTGAGCAAGGAAATGCGGCTAACAAGCGACAGGTGAATCCTTAGATGCACACAGCAAAAAATGATGGGGCTCTTAGAAAAAGTTAATCCCCAGGTCCGCCAAGAACTATTATACAAGGGTTTGACGGGCTCGCGTTGTAATGAATGAGCA
>Ga0222719_10006333_pt1 | contig 10099 bp, 13 predicted proteins | sample C33_34DmetaG_FD_165039 | JGI IMG/M metagenome (GOLD analysis project Ga0222719, IMG submission 165039) | Estuarine water microbial communities from San Francisco Bay, California, United States - C33_34D | ecosystem: Environmental > Aquatic > Marine > Unclassified | place: USA: California...
CCAACTGGCACCACGTTTACGATCTTTTACCGTCCTCCTAAAAATTTCAACTTCCATCTAATATCCTCACTGCTGTTCCGTCACTCATTTCATTTGCTGTGAACTGTCCATAGGCCAGGCTGTAGAACAGTGGTCTGGGATCGATGTAAACAGGATCCTCGATACGTGCCAGGCTCTTGCCCGCTATGGGGAACGCACAGTTGTTGCTGTCAGCAAAAACAGGCACACCATTCGCCAGTGCCTTAATTGTGATCGAACTGTTGTTTGTCACAACAGCGTGTATGTCGTTCCAATCTATTGGTTTCTTTGGTACCTTGTTGCTGTTCTCTCCTGTGTGGATTTTTCCGTCCGGACCTCGCTGTGCTTCTGGATTGTACGGTTTCTCTCTCACAATTATCTCTCTGTCCGTGTGTTTCTTCAACTCTGCCATTGTGTTTTGTAACCAGTTCTCACATTTGAAAAATGTGCTGATGGAGTTAGTAGGTGGACACACTAAAATTTTCTTTCCGTTTTTATGGAATGGTTTGATATCAAATGGGAAACTTGCTTTGAATCTATCATCCGGCCGTTCTTCTATGTAATTTTTGACGTGATCATTCTTCACTATCCTCAGGAAGTATGGTGCCTGTCTACTGATCCCCCAGTAAGGTCTGTCCATGTAGTAGAAATCTATTTTATTTTTTTGGCAGTGTTCGTAGACCAGATTGGTGCCTCGGAGGATTCCAAATAACCAAACTTTTGTGGCATCATGTTTCTTAATGACCTGGTCATGGGGTAGTATCTGTGATCCTGGTAATCCTTTCTGTGCGAACTGTATGTATTTTTCAGTCGCGGTGCGTCCTGTTTCTGAGATATAGATCATTGTTTTATTGTAATTATCATAATATTATACTATAAATATTTGAAATGAAAAACCTCATAATCCAATATTACATAGACGTAAAAAAATATACAGACCCAACATACAACAATCTAACACCAAGTCCTTTAGAATTATACAGTTCACATAGTTTCCAAGAGTACGGTCGAAAGTACGGACATGATTACATAAAAATTACAGAACCAAAAATTAATTTTCAGCACCCAACCTGGGAAAGATTTGATCTTTGGACAGACAGATCGTGGTGGGACAAGTACGACCAAATTATGTACGTTGATTCTGATGTGGTTGCTTTTCCGTGGGCACCGGATATTTTTTCTGTAAACAATAATGATACAGCATTCAAATCTCCATGGTATCATAAATTTCGTAACATGGATGAAAAAAGTGAAGAGAGGTATAGAGGGAAATTTCCATTTATGGACGACATGCCCAACGCATCGGTTAGGACAAAATTCATACAACCTGGAGTGTTTATTGTAAACAAAAACTGCACTGAACACATGTTACCATTGATAGAAAAGTATAAAGATATTAAAGATAAGGCGATAAATGATGGAGTTTTTTTGAATTACTGCATAGCAAAGAGCGGTGTACCTTTGGTCGACCTTGACAAAAAATTTAACCATAAAAACAATGGACAACGGATGGACTACAAAACAATATATTTTTTACATGCCGCTGGAGGAAAAAAGCACAAAAAAGGAGTCAAACTTTGGGGGGAAATGAAAAACTTGTTTCCTAGTGTCAAAGTTAATTTAAGTGGACTCAAGGGCGATTAGATCAAAGAAATAATTTTGGAAATGTCTACTCGCAAATTGTTGTAATCTTTTAATCTTTTCACATTTTTTGGTTTGAGTCTTCCAAGTCCTATTTTGTCAGCAAAGACGACATGGTGTTGATGTTTTTTTAACATGCTTAGAATTGGATAGGGTTTTTTGTCCGCAAGTTCAATTTGTGAAATTTCAATTACTTTCGCTCCTTCTTTGGCCCAGACGGTGTTGACCAAACCAGCCCCGTGGGTGCTCATTATGTGGGTTGACTCCCTGAAAAGTTTTATTTGTTGTTTCAAATCAAGTTTGGAAAGATTAACTATTTCCCAACCTTTTAGAACCATGAACAACTCATCGCTGTTTGATAGTTGTCTGGCTTCCGCGTCTTTCCGTGATATGAAAATTTTTCTAAAAGGCTTTTGCGCGGGAGGGAAAATGTTAGACAGCCAAACAGGCAGTCCCGGAGTAAGCACCCCGTCTTTGTTGTTGCTCATTGATGGAACAATGAGTTCGTCAAACAGCCAATATGTGTTTTTAGGCATTACCATATATCTAAAATTGGGAAAAAGTTGTTCCATCGCTTTTGTGATATAGTCTCCAATGTTGGGAAAAACATAAATGTAATTCTGAGGATTATTGCGGCAAGACATAGAGTCGTTGATCAATTTAATCCTTGACCAAACATCGATCCAAAAATGCCAGGCGTTATTACTGCTTTCAGCATCAATCGGCATCCACACGTAAGTGTCTTTTTCATCAAACCTTCTTGTGATTTTAGGTTTTGCTATCTCTATTCTATCTCCCCATTGGCTCCAAAGATTATGTGTTTTTTGAGGTTTGTGCTTGGTCTTCCAAAGTAATGGCCAGACGTGTTCGGTCAGCATCAATTTTTCCTCTGTTAACAAGAAAGGTAACGAGTGTGCTGTGATATTACTAAATTTTCCAACAAAAGTTGGCATCGCAGTAAAAGTTTTTTGTTTTTGGTTTTCGTGCCAGGTACAGCCATAGTCATAACTGTTATTGATCAACTCGGTGTGCTCAATAAACCACTTTATGTCAGATATTGGTTTAACAATCATTGTATTTAGGTTAATTATACTATAAAATACTTGTATGTTCAAACTTTTTTCAAATGGGTGCAGTTTCCTGACTCCGAGGCCTAAGGATGGCGTAAACACGTTCACAACCAACATACTAGCAAAGCACTATGGTTTAGAACTAGTAAACCTTGCCATGGGTGGCAGGGGAAATGACAGAATAAGTTTCAGCACCAAACATTGGTTTTTGGAAAATCAATCTACAGATGTTTTTGCTGTTATAGGGTTATCAAGCACACATAGGATGGATTATGTTACGAGCGATGGATGGAAAAAAGGACGGATTCAGGGCACCGACTTGACTTGGAGAACATGGAAAATCAGTGATGAATTTAGATTTGTTGGAAAACAGCCTGGCTGGAACATCGAACAACATGGAACAATGCGATGGTTGGATGTAGTTATTAATCTGCAGAATTTTTTTTGTTTACATAAAATACCTTACTTGTTTTACAATTCACTTCCGATAGAAAAAGATGTTTCAAAAAAAGATTTCAGACAAATGTTTGAAAAAATTGATAAGAAAAGATATTTTAGAATAGACTGGAGTCATTACGAAGAAATTGAAAACAACAAAACTATAGTAAGTCCAAACGATCCTCACCCCAGCACCGAAGGACACGAGCAATGGGCGAAACAACTAATAGAATTTATAGATGCTAACAATCTACGCACCATTTAATAACAAGAACAGCAAAGCATGGGAAGTGTTCAACGGCATCGAGAAGTCTTGGCCGGAACAGGTGAAAATGCTCAACAATTTGGATGAAGTTGATCCAAAAGATAATTCGATGTTCTGGGGATTTGTGAACAACAATTTAGAAATGATTAAAAAATTAGAGGCGAGAGAGCAGAATTTTTGGTTTACCGACACTCCGTATTTTGGAAGGTTTCATAACGCAAATTTGAAACCAGACAATCATTATTGGCGTGTGTGCAGGAATTCTATACATGCAAAATTTATTAGAGATGTTAAATCTGATAGATTTGAAAAGTTTGGACTAAAGGTCAAACAGCCGGAATATAAGGGTACACACATTTTACTATGTCCTAGTTCTGCCGGTATACACAATTACATTGACTCTTCAAACTGGATAGATCTTACCATAGAAAAATTAAAACAAGTTACCGATCGACCAATCAGACTTCGACACAAGCCTAGGGGCAGGGGCACATCAGGGCCAAGTGAGGCCAAAGTGCCCCTATCCGAGGACCTAAAAGACGCATGGGCGTGTGTGACCAGTTGTAGTATCAGTGCTGTTGAGGCGGTGTGCATGGGAAAACCCGTATTTTGTCATGAAAAAAGTTTTGCGAAAGCATTAGGAAATATCCATTTAGAAGACATAGAAGAACCGTTCTACGCAGATCCTTTTCCGTGGTTGTACAGCCTTGCTTATCAACAATTCACCCCGGAAGAATTTTCCAACGGAACCGCGTGTGGTATTTTAAAAGATATAGGAGTCTTGATATGAAAAATTGTATAGTCCAATTTCATGTTCCTGCTTCGTCATACCAAGAGCCCGATTACAATCACATAGGAGTGAACGAGAAATTACTTCCTCTCAGCATCAAAAGTGTAAAGATGTATGCGGAAAAATGTGGAGTAAATTACCATCTTGTACAAGATAAAAAGATTAATTGGAAGCATCCAACTTTTGAAAGATTTGATCTTTTCTTCAACCAAACATGGTTTGAAAAATACACCAACATTCTTTATCTAGACACGGATTTGATTGTTTGGCCCGATGCTCCTAACGTGTTCCAACTGTATCCAGATACGGAAAGTTTTAAAGTCTGTACGGACAGGATATCCAAAAGGCGAACCCCCACATGGCATAAGAAACACGTCAAGGACACAGTGCTTGATGAATTTGATGGCGACACTCTACAAAATTCCAGATTCAACGCAGGGGTTTTTATGCTTAACAAAAAAAGTGCTGAGCAGATGTCTACATTTTTAGATTATAAAAATATAGATATAGACGATAACAGTTTATTGATCTACGCTTTACTCAAGAGCAAAGCCAATATTACAAAAATGGATTGGAGATTTAATAAAAAGAATGGAGTAAACTCTTATTTTGGTCACGCCTTTGGCCAACAAAAATTTCAAAATAAAGATTATCCATTATTAGAGAAAGCAACACGGATATTTTCTACTTCCTAAAATTTGTTGCTATGTTCGAGAATTGATCATTTGTAATTTGTAGTTGTAAGCAAGGACGCCTTATGTATTTGTCTGAGTCTATAATTTTTAGTTCTTTGCTCGCGGTCAACAAAAATGTGTTGGGTCTGTAAGTAATCTTCTTACCATTTAGCCTGATGATGTCACCTGCGCTCTTGTCTGTGCGCTCTTTGAAAAACCAAACACAAATAACATCGGGTTTCAGATTGATGTGTTTAATATCCTCGATAAACTCATAGCCAACTTTGTATTCACTGGTAAAATCTTGCCAGACTTTATGATTAAGGTTGTTTTGGTTTTCGTAAAGTTTATCATAAATTTTCTGATCAAAGATTGTTGATGTGTAAATGTGTTCAACAGGTGTGCTGAAATAATGACTTGCTTTTAGTTTTTCCCAATTCATTAAGCACTAAAAAGATTGATCACTTCTTTCTTCCAGTCATCGGCATACTCGCAATCTCGGTAACCATCGAACCATGGTCCGCCTTCCGTGTAGTGCAGGATTTTAGGTGTGCCATCCTTTGGTTCATTGTACCAGCCCACCAACCAATTGTATTCTAGAGGTAATGATCCTATCTCATTGTCTTCCAGCCAACTGAACCTGTGTAGGAACTTTGGTGTCTGTTTGTTTAGGAATTCGGGTGTCAGCATCTTGTTCTTCTCATGGGCGCAGTTCCAAAGCACCATGCTACTCCAGTTCTTCCTGGGATATGCTGTCTGTATCTGTCCGTCCATCTTGATTGACCCATCCTCCGGCGTGTAATCATGTTGCACACAAACCACTGCTTTGGAATCATCGCAGTACTGTTCCAGTTCCTTTGCGGGCACTTTCCACAGGAAATCACAGTCACAGAACACTGCCCATCCGTTAAAATTGTTTAGGTAAGGTACGAAGAATCTAGTAAAAGTGAATTCCGTGGATGCCAGTTTATCTACGTCTCTGGTGTAGATGCCCTGTTCTCTCATATGATTTTGTTTGAGTGCTCGCACTTCTGCGTTAGGATCTCTACGCTTGATCGAGTGTTCGCACACTTGGTATGCTATGTCCTCTCTCGAATCCCATCCAACGTATATTGGTAAACTCATTGATATCCTTTGTTACGTAGTATATATTTCTTTTCCCAGTTCTGGTAAAAAATCTATCATGTTTACGTGTCTAAAATTATCTCTGGCCTTCATTATTTCTTTGAATTTTTCCCATTTATCTTTTTTGTAATCATAGGTTTTGACTGCGTCTCGTAACATCAAAAGTAAAGTATCATAATTGTCTATTTTCTGATCAAAGTTTTGTATTTTTTTGTGTAGAGTTTCTAATTTTGATAGAGATTTTTCTAGTAGTGTTTTTGGCAATACACTAAAGTGCATGTAATCTGGAAACCTAGTGATTTCGAGTTTGGTGAAAAAATTATTTTTGATACTAAAATCAATTAACTGATCTGCGTATAAAAGATTTAAATTTGTTATAACAGTGTGTACATAAAATTGGCAGTTTGGTATTTTTTTGAATTTTTCAATATTTTCTTTTATGCTATCCCATTTACTTGGAAATCTTATGTAATCATTTTGTTTTCCTGTTGCTTCTATGCTTAACATTAGTCTAACCTTTTTAAAACTTGCCAGCATCTCGATGATTTCGCTGTCTGCTAAGGTGCAGTTTGTTGTAATGTGTAAAAGCAAATTGTTAGACTTTCCGCTTTTTATTATGCTTTTCAGCAGTTCTTTTATGCCAGGAATCATAAAAGTTTCACCACCTCGGAAATTTATTACCTTTAGGTTGGTATCTAGTATTCCATATAAATTTTCCAATCCTTGCCGAGTAACATCAAACTCCTTTTGGTTCAAAGTAAGTTCGTTTTTTTCAATGTCGTTGAGTTTAAATTTATTTGTTTTGTATATTGTTTTGTTTTCGACGAGAAGTTTGCTACTATCAGAACCGACGCACATAGCACATTTTAAATTACATAGATTTGTTACCTGCATTTCCATTTCTATGGGATCGACATCGTTCCCAAACACTTTTTCAAAACTTTCAAAGGTCTTAAATCTATCAAGTTTGTGTTCTTTGTTTTTCAATAATCGTAAACTCGACCTGTTTTCGTCCTCCTCAGTCCAACATCTACTGCAGGCCTTTGGCCGGTCTCCATTTAAAAAGTCTTTCTGTAGATCTAATCTTTCATTTGATTGAAGCCATTCTCTGTACGAGTTTTTTTTGATATTGTAATTTTTTGTGTTAATGCTGTTACAACAAACATTGTAGTCCCCGGTCGTTCTGACATTTCCGCTTAGAAATGGCATCACACAAAAAGTTTTAGGGATAGGTTTATTCTTTTTCATTAACAATCTTATAAATGTGTTCCCAATTACTTACTCTTTTCACATTTGGATTGTCATATTCTTTGTTGTAGGTATGATCGTATAATATCGATTTTAGACCAAATTTCAAACCTGCCTCGGCGTTTTCTGGCTTGTCTTCCACCCACCAAAGACCTGTGCCATGAAACTCCGCGAGAGCATAATCTTTATCATCGCCGGTTGGTAGAATAATAAAATTTGCGAAAACAGTTCCGCCAAACAACTGTTTCAATCTAAACTTTCTAAGTTGTTGGGCTGGGATGTCGGTAGTTTGAGATGTTATTGGAATAAATGTCCATCCTTCGGCATGGAGTAATTTTACCCAGGTCTGGGAATCGGGCATCGGTTCTTGTGTACCCATCCATGCGCTGTTGTTAAACTCTGTGGTTAACTTCCGCATTTTTGGTTTTTCAATGCCATACCTGTCTACCATGGAATACATTTTTTCTCCACCCACAACTTGTTGATGTCCTTTTGATAGCATCCATTTTGAAAAGTGTTTTTCCCAATCCAGTAACACACCATCTACGTCTGTGAGTATTATTCTATTTGATTGTGGCATCTTCCATTCCCGCGACTCTCAGTTTGACAATGTTTGTTATCTGCCACTGTTTTTGGTCTAATCCTTTTATAATACCAAGCCATTTATTTCTTAACAGAGCAAACTCTAACACGATTTTTTCCATGTCTACAACATCCGGTTCTCCGTCAACATATTTTTCAACATCTCTTGATGATAATGCTCTTTGATAATTTTCTAAATATTTTCTAAAAGTTTTTGATCGAAGTCGTCTTTTTTCAATATTAAGATACTCTAATATTGCCTCGATCTCTTGTAATTGATTAAATCGATGTTCAACTGTTCCTGGCATTGCCGCCGATGCTTTTTCGAGACTGCCGTATATTCGAACTTCTTTTTTAGCGTCGTCAAGTTCTTTGTAGTAATGCGCTATGCATTCTGGTATCTTTCCTATGTCTTTGCTTACATCACTGTACCAGGTCATTGGTCCTCGTAGTCTTCTTCGTCCTCTTCGATCTCCGTGTCGAGAACTTTTGCTACTGCGTCTTCCAGCCTTTCATCACCTATGTCTCCGACTTGTTTGAGTATGTCTGGGTCGATACCAACATCAACTAGTGTTTTTACGTAATCTATCGCGCAATCAAGTTTGACTCTTTCGGGAAGATACATAGAAATAGTGGTCCAAATTTCTTCAATTTGGTTACTTGTCATCTGGTTCTCCATTTTCTTGCTCCTGTTCAGGTATTATAATATTATGAAAATCTTTCATTATAATATCTAATTTATCACCTGTCCAGTTTTTTCTGAATTCTGCAATCGTAGTTTTATCCGGGCCTGTGTAAGCAAGTTTGTTTCCCTGCTTGACCAATATTCCTTTTTTCTCAAACAGGTCGACTAGTCCACTGTAAGGATCCATGCCAGTGTCATAAGGGATCTTAACCTGCACCCCTTCAAAAGGCTTGGCGTATCTGGTCTTCATTACCTTACAAGCGGCTCTTATACCTCTCACATCTGTAACTTTGTTGCCATCCAGATCTTCTTTCAATTTCAGTTTCTTCATTGCGATAACGATAGAACTTGCGTAGATAAATCCTTGACCGCCTGATATCTTGTCATCTGGATCAAACATGTCCTGTGATGCGTATGTGTGGTTGGTCGCTATAAGTCCCACGTTCCAACTACCAAACATATTAACACAGTTCCTTACAAGTGCAGTCAACGCCTTGGGTTTTCTACCCAGATCACCTTTCATGTCACCTGCTTCAAACTGATTTACATCTGTTGGAGTAAGCATCATGCCCAGACTGTCTATTACGAATAGCACTTTGGGTGCACCTTCCTTGTTTTCGGCGTGTTGTTCTCTGTAACCTTTCATGAACTCTGAAATAGTTTTAGCCACATCGTCCACCATTGACATGCTCAATTTCAGAAGTTTATCCTCTGATGTGTCCACGTTCAATGCCTGTAGCCACTGCTCGTCTAGTGCGTTCTCTGTGTCAATCAGGATAACAAATATACCTTGCTCCTGTGCGTTCTTGATTATGTTCCCTGATGCTATGTAACTTTTACCTGCACCCGATTCACCCGCAAGTACGGTTACCTTGCCTAGTGGAATTCCTTTGTTGAAATCACTGGTCATCAAATAGTTCAGTGCATAATTTCCTGTTGAGATCCAATCTGTGGGATCGCTGAATCCAATTCCCAATCCTTGAATTGATTTTGTAATGCTTTTTCTAAATTTTGTTACGTCAAATGGTTTAGTCATAATTTATATCCTTGTAATCAATATTAACATACCGAGGCCCTAACGTCAACATTAGGACCTTGGTAAAATGTCAGATTATTTTGCTTGTCTTGATCTGATCAGTTTCAGTATGTCTTCTGCCCTCTTGGCACTGTCGCCCTCGGGTGCCGCCGTTGCCGGAGCCGCCTCTGGTTGTGGTGCTGGTGCAGGTTGACTCACTGCTGGAGCAGGTTCAGATGCAGGTGCCGTCGTGGTCGCTGGTGCTTCCGCAACAGGTGTTTGTGGTTTTTGATAAGCCACGCCTGCTGGTCTGAAGTACTGTCCGTACTGTTCTAGATCATAGGCCTCACCTTCCACGGATTTCTCAAATAACTCTTTGATTATTTTCACTTCCGCTTCCGTTGGCTCTTTTGGTCTGAAGTCGCCTAGGTTGTGTAACCCGTGTGTGTCGATTGCGGCTCTTTCTGCCTCATCTAATGCACGTTCTCTTCTTGACCATTTTGAAGTTGAGTAATCAGCATAACCACCTTTTGATGTTTTTGTTATTC
>Ga0222719_10006334_pt1 | contig 10098 bp, 11 predicted proteins | sample C33_34DmetaG_FD_165039 | JGI IMG/M metagenome (GOLD analysis project Ga0222719, IMG submission 165039) | Estuarine water microbial communities from San Francisco Bay, California, United States - C33_34D | ecosystem: Environmental > Aquatic > Marine > Unclassified | place: USA: California...
TTACTCCGCTTTCCAACATTGTTTTTACAAGAGTGCCCATTGGTGTAGGTAAAATTTTCATCTTTCCATAACCATTAGGCCCGTCCATCCACATTTCAGTAATCATGTGACTTACACGGTCCAGGTTAATTTTTAAATCATCTGGATGATCTACTTCACCTAACACTGAATTGCCTTCGGCAATCTGTTCGTTAAGTGTAGTAACCGCAGTTTCAATTTCGCTAATTGGATATACACGCTCGTTGGCATTTTTTACACCACCTTGGATGCAGATACCTTTCATATAAAGATCTTTGCCACTTTCGCTGCCTTCTACAACAATTCTAGCTGCATCGAAAGTGAGATGTTCTTTAAGATAGAGCGACATAATTTATATCCTTAACTTTCCACTGACTTTTTGTTAACATCACCAGGTTCAGCTGTAACTGGTTTAGGAGCTGCTGTCATGTTAGGCTCTGTAGTAGATCCCATATCAGTGGCAGTTGGAGCTGAACGTCCTTTTTCGTCTGAAGTGCTAGCACTTACAGGCTTGGCGTCCATTCCTTTTGCACCTGAATTTGATGCTACTGGACTTTTTGCATCTGCTCCTTGCTCTGATGTAACAGGCTTTGGTGCAGCAGCAAGGCTAACTGATTCGTCGAGTTCCATGTCAATTTCTTCCTCTTCACCGGGCATTTCCGCCTCAGCTCCGTGGTCGTCCATGTCATGATCTCCGTCATCATCAACGTCAACCGTATCCAGCAATGATTCAAATTCAGCCATGAGCTCGTCTAGCTTTGACTCTACGTCAACTACACGATCTTCTAGATCTTCATCTTCACCACTGTCGTCAATCATTTCAACATCATCATCTTCTGCTTCGTCTTCGAGGCTAAGCCCTTCTTCTTCTGCTTCAATTTCATCGATGAGGCTGTCAGCAGCGTCACCACCAAGTTCTGTTTCGTCGATGCCTTCTTCAACTGTTTCTTCAGACTCGCTGTCTGATTCCATAGTTTCTTCGGCTTCGGCTACTTCTTCCTCAGTGACTTGTTCACTCTCTTCCTCAGCCATGATGTTTTCGTAGATAGAGCGACTTTTTTCTACTACTATGTCATGAAATAGGGAGCGAGCTTTTTCTTGTTCATCGTTGATCACGTATTCAATCAACTGTTCAAAATTGCTCATAGGATTCCTCCGCTTTGTAGCTCAGTAATATTTACGTAACATAAGGTATTAAGGGCGTTTATGCATTCTTTTTGTGCAAAAAACGGCAAAGATAATTATAAATCATCTATGCTAGCAGTTTGTGCCCCATATTGTTTTTGGATTTTGCTTAACTTTTGATTGTATTCGTACTTGCGTAGATCGTTCATACGTCTTAATTTGTTAAGCTGTCTTAGTGTGATTTTGCTTTTACGCAGATCGCCAATTTGAATCTGTGTATTGTCGGCTTCAAGATCTTGATAGGCCGACGGTTGTTTTTCTATAAATTCACGTAATTGCATAACATTATTTATTGTTCTGGCGGAGCTTCTGCTTGATCAACTCCGGTGTCTGCTTCTATATCATCCGTTGCATCGATGTTTGTGTTAATATCACCCAACGTATCAATATCTGTTTGAATATCACCTGCACTAACTCCTACGCTACGCATGTCTTGTCCTTGTGTAGTTTGCAGTTCTGCTTGGTTGTTTTCTTCTGCCCACAATTCTTCGTTTTCTGCTAACTCTTCTTCACTTAAACCAAGATATCTTTTCATCATAAATCTTTTGCTTAGATAAGGCGTGCCTTCTAAATTAGTGAATGCTGCTATTCTAGAAGCGTCTAACTCACCTTGGCGATAGCTGGCAAAGTTTTGTGGTGCATTAAACTTGATATCAAAAATGCTACTGTCAATACTAAACCCTCTCCAAGATAAAAACATCTTGAATTCATCATCTAGCTGTTGTACAATTTGACGTTGGAGCCGTTCGCAGTACTGATTGAATCTGTATTCTTGTATCAAAGCAGTGCCTACTCTGCCATCTTGAACTGTGCGTTCGCTGTCGTCAGGTCCAGTGGGCAAGTAACTGCTGGGTACACGCAGTCCACGCATCATTTTATTGTTAAAATAACGCAAATCATCAATTTCGCCTAGATTTTGTCCCCCTGGTAATGTTTCTACAGTGCTGCCTCTGCCTTCTGCTGTTTGAGGGAAAAAGTAATCTTCGTTTATGCTCAAAGGATTATAGCTGCTGTCCATTATGTTGGCACTGCCGCCAGTTTTACTAGGTATACGTCTTTGATGTATTTCATTTTTGACACGTTCAACAAACTGCATTGCTAGATGACTAGGCATGTTACCAACATCAATTTTAAAAATACGTCTCTCTGGAGCACGTTGTACTCTGTAGATAAGAATAGCATCTTCCAACAGTTCTTTTTGCTTGAATACTTTAAAAATGTTTTCCAGTATGCTTTGTCCAAATGGCCAATAGTGATCCATGCCTTCGCTGAGGCTTAGATGCACAACATGTTGACTTTCTATCACTGTTTCATTTTCAGCATGCGAAAATCTACCCACTCCTCCTTGATTTTGATCAGGCACTGTGTAATTGTAAGGTGCTGTATAACTAGCACTTGGCGGGTTGGTTGCATAATCCGTACTGGTTTTAGCGGCTACTGTGAGATTTTCAAAATTAGGATTAATATCTCTTATCACATATTGCTCAGGACGTTTCCCATCACTTTCGTTGACAATAACCTTGGTTACTTTGGTCATATCTACCCAGTACAATTTAAAGTTTTCTGGATCCCGCACAAAAACTTGATCACCATATTTGATGGTATTTCTAAAAATTTTAAATATGCGTTTGTCTAGTTCATTGAGTTTACACCACTGTTTGAGTTGAGTTTTGAGAATTTCAACTTCATGTTCTGTGGGTGTATCATTGAAAGAAATTTCAAACGGTGTATTGTTTTGTGTATTTTCTTGCGAGCTAAATTCTGCAAGAATGTCTAAACAAGCATTTATTTCACTATCAGCATCCATGTTTTCGTATTGATTGTATCTTTCAATACGATTAGGGTGCCCGGTGTAAACTTCAGGCAACATGCTTTGATAGTTCCTGAAACCAAACTGACCGCCAGCGTCACTGGTGCCATACCCTGTACCATAACTGGGTCCTCGATAGTTATTGCCTGAAATTGGGCTGAGTTCCCCAGAGGCTACTTTAAAATACTTTTTCCACGACATAGAAGTATTTACCGTTAATTACGACTCACTTGTAACAACTTGTTCATGGTTTGATTTTGCTCACGTAACAGTGCAGGTATTTCGCTGGGCAGTTTAGATATTTCTGCAGCAGTTTCTGCTTGTTTGTTACTCATAAGATTCATGATTGCTTTTGTTGTCTGTTCATTGCTTTGTACAAATTGTGCTATAGCTGTTTGTAAAGTATTGTTGTCTGCTTGTGCAAAACCAGGATCATTGGGCAAGCTCATTGGCATTGATCTACCATCGGCAAATTGTGCCACAGTTTGCCTTAGACCTCCAAACATTATATCAGTTACTTTATCAACAGTTCCGTCAAGGTTTTCAATCAAGGTTTGATGCAATGCACCTCGACCGTATTGAGTAACATCTCCTATACCAGGCATAAATGTTTTTTTGATATCGGTTCCAAGTGTTGCACTTAATCTTGATCCTTGACTAATAGCAGACATTTTATTGGTCATATCAGCGTTGGCTATCTGTCCGCCAACGTTGGGAACAAACAGCTCAGGTCCTTGCTCACCTACTAGGTATGGCTTGCCAGAGTTAACAGGACCTCCGCTGGCTCTGGCTTGTGCTGTTGAAATCAAATCAAGTAATTGTTGTTTTTTACGTCCACTGTAATCTGCATTTACCAACTCTCTGGCAGCATCCGGTCCTTGTTCTCTAAAAGTTTTTCCTAATCCCGGAGTTTTGTTTAGTTGCTGTAATGCTTTTGCTGCTGGACTATCATTGTCTGAATCATTTAAAACACCTCTAATTGTTTTGGTTATGTCTTTAAGTGCCTCAGAAAAAGCGTCAACGGCTTTTGTAGCTTCAGGTAAGAAGTCGAATCCTAATTTTTGCAATTCTCTGCTGGCAGTGGCAATATTCTGCTGAGCATCAGTGAATTCTTTTGTAGTTTTATCGGTTGATTTGCTGAGTTCTTCTTGCTGCTTTCTTGCTGCCTCTAACGGAGATATTCCTTGTTCTGCGGCTCTACGTTGAATTTGAGCAAAATCTAAAATCTGTTTGGTTGCGGGACCACCAATAGCATCACCTGCAAATTGTAATATATTGCCGAATTCAGACGCACCTTGAGCACTACGTTCCAGTAAAATACTCAGAGCTTGTTGAGCATCGGCTCCGTTTTCAATTTTTCTAACAACCTCTTCAAGGCCGCCTTGCAACAATATATTTGCCTGGGCCGCTTCTTGTGTCAATGGAATTCCTGTTGCAAATGCTCTAATTGCTTCGGCTGCTGGTCCGCCAACGGATGTAGCAAGTTCATCTAACGCAGCTGCTGCATTAGAATTGCCTTGGGCTCTTAGCACTTCTAACCTAGCACGGAATCTTGTGTCTGCAAGATTTTTTCTTTGTTCGTCTTGTTGTTGTTTTCTGTTGGTGCCGGTTATTCTGCTGAGTAAATCAAGTTCTTTTATATACTCAAATGTAGCATTGGTTACATCTTCAGTGGTTTTAAACTGTCTTCTGCCCAACAAAGTCTGAGTGGCAATTGAGTTTGCACCAAATTCAGCGACTTCATTGAATGTAAAACCAAGACGCAACAGTTCGTTGCCAAAAGGACCTGTGTCTCTAGAGAGGTCTCCTAGTGCTCTGCTGAGCTGTTCTGCTCCACCTGCTGTGGTAGAGCCAAATGCTGATAAACCAACACTGTTATCAGCTACAGCCTGAGTAAAGGCAGGCAAACTGATAGATCCTAATTGGTCAAATTGCCGTCTAACTCCTTCTACACCATCACTGGCAGTGGCACCTACAGTACCTAACTGGTTATAAGCTTTGGCAGTATCATCCAATCTGTCGATGATAAAAGTACTTGCAGATGCTGTGGCTTTTGCAGCTTGATTAAGAGTTTCGCCTATAAAAGGAATAGTGCCGAGCAAACCACCTACTACATCACCTAACGCTGTGATAGTTCCTGTTAATTGTCCAAAACTGTCGTCGTTTTTTGCTAGACTCCCACCTAGACTCTGTAAATTTTTACCCAATGCTATGGTGTTTTGCTTTACATTGTTTTTAAATTTTTCTGTAGCCTTGGTTGCATTTTCTGTTTCTTCGGCGGCATCTTTGCTGGCTTTTTCAAGATCAGTTATGCTAGTGTTAGTACCAGCAATTTTATTACGCATAGCACTGATAGATTTCTGGAGTTCTATACTACTACTGCCAAGAAGTCTTTCCTGCTTGGCTTGTTCTTGCATAGCCGCAAGCAGTTCTTCGTACACTCGCCTTATTTCTTGTTCGTCCATTATTTTCCGCCGTAAATATAACATTATTTACGACAGGTAAAACCCATGAGCAATAACCCTTTAAGTCAGTACTTTAGACGTCCTGCAATACACATTAGACTGCCCAGCAACGGTGTAGGGTATCCTGCAGGCAGCTTAGAGATACCAGAAACTGGAGAATTACCAGTATACTCAATGACAGCAGTGGACGAAATAACTTATCGTACTCCCGATGCGTTGTTCAACGGCAGTGCTGTTACTGATGTAATCTCCAGCTGTATTCCCGGTATTAAAAATCCTTGGGCAATGCCAGTGGCAGATCTAGACACTGTGTTGATTGCAATTCGAATTGCCAGTTATGGAGCAGATATGGAATTTGAAACAGATTGTCCTGGTTGTAACCAAACCAACAATTATAGTTTAGATCTAAGAACTGTGTTGGATCAAATGACCAGCCCAGATTATTCCAAGAAATTTACATTAGGCAATCTAACCATTACATTCCGCAGTCTTAGCTATGCAGATATCAATCGCAACAACATGGCACAATTTGAGCAACAAAAAATGCTCAGTGTGATAGATGACAGTAATTTGCCTGAAGAGGAAAAACTCACTAGATTAAGCGATGCACTGAAATCATTAACATCCAATACCATGGCAACTATAGCACAGAGCATACAAAGTATTCAAACTGAAGAAACCGTGGTAACAGAAACAGCTCATATATTAGAATTTTTACACAACTGTGACAGAAAAACTTATAATAAAATAAATGATCTTTTACTAAGTGTACGCGAAAACAGTCAACTTAAACCATTGACTATTACCTGTGCCGATTGTGACAAACAATATGAGCAACCATTTACCATGGACATGGCAAATTTTTTCGGGGACGCCTCTTAATTCTAGATTCTGACGGCATTGAAAAATTTGTCGACGGCATGGAAAAAGAGGCAAACGGTATAAGAAAAAATGCACTTGAAATGACATGGCACATGCGAGGCGGTCTGACATATGATCAGGCCATGTTACTCAGTGATGCGGAAAGAGAAATCATTAACAAAATTGTTAAGGATCACATGGAAACAACCAAAAAATCAGGATTACCATACTTCTAATGAAACTTGAAACTATTACCAGCGACATAACAGAATGGATCAAAAATGTTGTAGAACTAGATCGACCAGAGCTCAACGGAAGAAGCGTGTGCCCATTTGCCAAACAAAGCAGATTGAATCAAAACATTGATATACGTATTGGAGACGAAATACAAAAAGATCTCAATCATGTCATGGACAAAGGCATGGAAAGCAAAGAAGTAATAATTTTAGTGTATGCTCCTGACCAGTACAGTGCAAGCGAAATTGATCGACAAGTTACTCATGCCAATGAGGAAATCCTTGGGCCACATGATCTTATTGCACTCACTGATCATCCAGATGATGTTGAAGAAATATTGGGTATACACCTAAATCAAGGCAAGTACATATTGATATTTGTGCAACAGCTCAGCAAGCTTAACCAAGCCAGTGCAGTGCTTGCTAAACAAGGTTTTTACAAAGGCTGGAGTCCTGAATACCTCAAAGATCTTTTTAGATTTAGAGAAATTCCCAACAACCTTGACATATGAAATACGCAAGAATTGACCTAGCAAAAACCAACTATAAACCAATGAAAAATTGGGAAGTGTTGCGTTTTCCCGACGCAGATGTACTAGAAAACATATACAACACATATTGTGTATACAAAAAGTTTTCCAGTGTAATGCCTATTTTTCCAGAAGAATACACCGACGAACGCAACGACGTAATAGGATATTATCACAACAATAAACTGGTTGCATTTAGTCTAGTAAGAAAATACAACAAAGAAAATGCCGAAGCAGTACAGTTTGCATGGGATTATGCTAATCCTGAATTAAAATTAGGATACAGCAGTTTAAAAAGCGAGTGTGCTTACTATAAAGCACAAGGGTTCCGTTACTATTACTTAGGCGGAGCAGATGAATACAAACGCCAGTTTGATGGCTTTGAAATACTAGGACCGAGGACATAATGGACGTATATCACGTTTTTGCAGATCACACAGAAGAAACAGACGCACACACTTTTGCAACAAAAATGAGAAAGTTTTTAGATCATATGGTAGACATGGGTAGAATGGAAAGCTATAGACTTACTCGCATGAAGTTGGGATTTCGCAGCATGGATATGCCAGAATTTCATATAGCAATGGATTTCAAAAACATGCAACAACTCGACGATGCTATGACTGCTATCTTACGCAATGAAGAAAACATCGAAGAGGATCATGTTGCATTCAATCAATTGGTTGATGTAGAAACTATTCAACACTTCTTATACAGAGACTTTCCAGACAGTGTTTGAGAACTACTTCGTAGTTCTATTGATTCACTTCGTTCATCAATTTTTACAGCAGGCTCGAAGCAAAGCGAGAGTCTAGTTATCATCTAGATATTTTGGCCATACTTGCCCTGTTACGGGCAAGTAATAGCCTGTCATCATCTGAGTGACTCCAGCCATCATGTATAAAGAGATTGATGTAAACTACACTTTACACTGATGTGCAACGTGCAAAAAATGTAAACTATTGCTTACATCACAGGGGCGGTTGTGCTGTACCCCTTACTCTAGCCTTGACTCACAACGGAACCTGATCTACACCCCTACAAGCAAAGTGTAGTCAAGCACAGGTTGTATCTGTTTCACAGAGCCTGTATCATTTTAGCCTTAAGTTAGCTTTATCCTTCCAAAACGCAATATCCAACGGCATCAGCACTACGCTGGCAGTTTCATTGCGAGTCGAGCTGCCCCGACCAAACAAAATTGGTTATAGCCTATTTGCAGAGAGTTTTGACTGTGTCTGCGTGTTGTTGCCAAAAGTGGTCATATTCAAAAATATGCCATGAGCCTAATTCTTGAGAAGTGTACAATGAGAAATTGTCGGAAGAGAAATTGTGTTTGCTTTCTACAGCAATATATTTGCCTTTGCGAGTGATTTTTATAATAAGAATGTTAAAATCGTTAGGATCTGCTACATCAAGAAGTTGATTTAGCCATTCGTCTAGTTGTCTACAGTATCCGCTCCACAGTTGATGAAACGGAAACTCTTGGTAGCTCTTGCATTCTGCATTAAAAAGAGGAAAACTTTCTCCGGGTACGATATCACCTTTAAAAGCTCTTATCTGCCCTTCGTGAAGCACTTCCTTTCTCTTGCTGTTTAAGCCACCAACATAGGCACCCGAACCGGGTGCCCTGATGAAAGTTTCGCCAAAGACTTCACTGAGATGATTTGCAACATCTCTTTCCCATGACGATCCTTTTGCTTTTTGTGGATTACCCAATTACTTGCTGTCTAACTGGTTGCGACGTTCTTGGATTTCTGCTCTACGGCTTTTTGCAAGCTTGCCGATTTCACCTAGTGCTTTTCTAGCTCTAGTAGCAGCAGCTTTTACATTTTTCTCGTCAAAGCTGGCTGCTTCTTTGAGATAATTTTCGTATTGTTCAACAATTTGTTCATGAATTGTCATATTTTTTCCTTAGTTTAAAATGTCTACATCTGTGTTATATGATGTAAAACCATTCTCTTTAATTACATGTAGGATGTTTTCAACTCGAGCACTTAGTTCGTCTTTGTGACTAACCAGCCAAATGCTCTTGTGTCTTTCTCTACTCATGTGTTTTAGCAACCCAATAGCAGATTCGACACCAGCAGTGTCCATACCTGAATCAACCAGTTCGTCAATGAACAATACGTTGATTCCGTGATATAAACTTTCCCACACGTCTCTAAACGCCCAACTGATACTGAGTATCAGTCGATTGCGTTCTCCTCTTGAAAGATTGTCAAAATCGAGATCTCTTCCAAGTTCTGTGATTTCCACAGATAAGTCATTTTGAAAAACCACACTGTGCGGTAATCCTACTCTGTCTAAATAGTAGGTTAATCTAGCATTCAAATAGCTGAGATTTTGGTCAATAATTTTCTTTCTTATAAAACTGTCTTTGCCTGTGAGCAACTTGTGCAAAAAATCCTGATGCTCTTGGTGTTTATTTAATTGGTTAATAACATCGTAATCTATATCTTTAAGTCCAGTGTTTTCGAAATCTTTAATTTGCTCAGTGTAAGGATCTTCTTCATTTTGTTTTGACTTTAAATTAACACTAAGTGCTTCTAAACTGTTTTTGTGATTTAGTGCATCTTCATATTCAGCGTAATATGTAGCAGGGGCATCGCCGATGGTGCCAATTTCAGACACCACATTGCTGTGTTCGCTGTATTGATCCAAGTTGGTAATTACCTGTTGAGCAGCTTCTTCCATCATGGTTTTTTTGCTGGCTAAAATTTCGTCTTGTTTGCTGTCGTGCAGGTCTTGTCCACAAGCATAACATTTATGATCTTGTATATCTTCAATTTCTTTTTGAAGTTTTTCAATTAATTTTTCTTGTTTCTTATTTTGCTGATCAATACTGGACATCCATTTGTTCGCGTCAGCAATCAGTTTCTTCTTTTCTTTGTAGTCTGCTAGCAGTTTATGTTGCAACAGTTCGTGTTCTATGTCTACATGTGACAGTTCATCTATGGCTAGTTCTAGCTCACTGATATCTTCTTGTTTTTTCT
>Ga0222719_10006339_pt1 | contig 10091 bp, 6 predicted proteins | sample C33_34DmetaG_FD_165039 | JGI IMG/M metagenome (GOLD analysis project Ga0222719, IMG submission 165039) | Estuarine water microbial communities from San Francisco Bay, California, United States - C33_34D | ecosystem: Environmental > Aquatic > Marine > Unclassified | place: USA: California...
TGCTATCATGTTCGCCTTCTCAACCCTGTTGTCCTGGTCCTATTATGGGCTCAAGGGTTGGACCTATATTATTGGCGAGTCAGCTAAGGCTGAAATAGTATTCAAGACTATTTTCTGCGGGTTTGCTGCTCTTGGCTGCATGATCCAGCTTGATGCAGTGCTGGATTTTTCTGACGCACTGGTATTTGTTATCGCGCTGCCGAACATCTTTGGGCTTTATATTTTGGCGCCGATTATCAAGAGAGAGCTAAAGAGTTACCAGGCGCGGATAAAGAGTGGGGAGATCCCTAATATAAGGAAACAACCCTGAGACACTGAATATCCCAATTGATCTAGAAATCCAGAGCTTCATATATAGTGCAGAAATCTGGTGATATTGCGTGCAATGTTGCCTGACGACATTAGCGAGTGTGAACCACCTGATCCCATACCGAACTCAGAAGTGAAACCGCTCAGAGCCGATGGTAGTGTGGGGCTTCCCCATGTGAGAGTAGGTCATTGCCTGTTATTGGTCTATTCGAGGAAGGTGAACCCCCATGTTGGAGTAGGATGAGGAACGGTTGGCTCTGATGATTCAACTATCACCTCGTGGCTGCAACAAAAAAGGGAATGCTCTTTCGAGCACTCCCTTTCAGTTGCGACCAGCTATATACCCAACTCTATAGAACAGAAGCTTTGCTAGTCGGCAAAAACCCAGCTTGTCACGTTCAGTTCAGTTGCGCTGCTATCGGAAATCCCAAAGACACGCACCTGCTCTTCATTCAACACGCGAAATTCAGTAATTGGTAGGATAGTACTAAAACCCGGTGTTAGTCCGACCGCCTCTGCAATTTCTGCTTCAACATCTGCTCTTCGTATATCCGGTGAAACTGATGCGCGAAACTCCCCATTGACGAAGACAAGCACCTCGGGATTAGCTGCATTAACGACGTCAACAGACCAACCGCCTATGGTGACGAATTGGCCATCTTGTGCGATATCTGATCGCACATAGCCTCTTACATCCTGGCCATCAACCGGAATTTGTTGACCTGCCGGGAGAATCAGGGAATCTGTTTCGTTTCCTGCCCCGGGAACAAGAGAGTATGGGGGCGGCGTTCCACCCTGAAGTCGCAGCAGTGAAATTTCCCCAATCCTTTCTTGTACAAAGTATGCGCTCACTTCGTTCCGCCCCGAAATCAAGGCGCTCTCTGGCACGAGGGTCGCGAACTTCCTCTCTAGCTGAAATCGCTGCCCAAGCTCGATGACCGACCTGATCACGCCATTAACGCCAATCGCCAGGTAGTCCGGCTCTTCCGATTGCGTTGCTTCTGAAACGCTGCCTTTAATGTCAGTAAGTATGAATTCGCTATCGAGATTAATGCTTGTAAATAAGCCTGCCCCCTCAATCTCAACCTCCATATCCGATTCATCGAGCTCGTAATCTGTTGTAGATGTGCCTATTAAAAAATCATATTCTGGCACACCATACATTGCTTCCCATGATCCAGACCGAATCGTTCGCAACTTATTCAACAGACTTTCGCTGCGTAAATCTGTTTGCGAGTCCAACTCAAACGCCTGATTGGTCCCTGCAAAAAGCTTTTTAACCGGCCGCTCTTGTGGTGTCGTGTTTAGCATCGACTGTCCATCCAGATCCCAATCAACTTTTAGGTTCAGAGCATCGATAACAGTGGGCAGTATATCTATCGATTCAACGTTGCGATCACTCACTAATCCCTGTTTTTGAAAAGGCAGCTTAACTATCAAAGGAACCCACATAATGTCCCCCAGATTTTCTCCGCTAGCCCTTCTCTGATACACATTGGGCCTGAACGATGTGCCGTGATCCGAAGTGATAATGACTAAGGCACGATCAAACAGGTCAGTTTCCTGCAGCCGCTGAATAAGATCCCCAATCCGCCTATCTGCATATCCCGCTTGCAGGGTGTGTCGCCGGTAAGCATAGTCAATGAGGGCTTGATCACTACCCCATGCGGGATAAGTACCATATTCATTCTTCACTCGAACCGCGCCTTCCATTACGTCCGGGGGCAACATGTATCTCTGCCCTTCAGGAAGATATTTCCAAGGTTTGTGTGGAAGCATTGCATGTAAATAGTAGAGTGATGGCAAATCCTGCTGCCCGATTTCCGCTAAGAACTCGTCGAAAATATCTGCCGCTCCATCCAGCTCATGAGTAAAATCACCGAAATCTTCATATTGCAGGTTTGAAATCTTTACTTCCTTGAAGGAATTCCAGGACTGGTCAACTGCAGGCAAGTGATCAGCCAAATCCAATGGCAGCAGTATGTGACCATATACGATAGATAGATCGTCAAAGAGTGCTCGCATCCTCCTCGAAAGTGGATTTAAGGTGGCTTCATCAGGCAGCGGTGAGAGCCTGGTTCCATTTTCAATGATCTGCAACTCATGGGTTTCAGCAAGTAGGGTAAACAGATTATTCGGATAATCGGCCAGGGTAGGGAGGCGCTTGGAGTTTAATACTGGTGAAATTCCACTGAGTATAGAAGGAATGGAGACCAAGGTTGAATCGCTTACGGTGGTTGCGTTTCGATACCAATTGGCTTGATCAGCCAAGGAGGAAATATTAGGAAATCTGGCCTCATCAATCTGCATGTTGTCATTCATCAGGGTCGTTAATGGAAATTCATCCAATACGACCATCACCACCGGCACCTCGTTGCCGCCAGCACTCACTGAAGGGGCATTGCTTGCGGCAGGCTCTGAAGTAGAGATTTCAGAGTTGGGGAAAGCAACCCGAGCGATCTGTGGATTAAAGATGAACAGAGCAGGAAACAGCAATGCCACAGGTGACAAGATAGTAAGATAAGTATGTAAAAGCTTAAATCTGTTGTAGGCATACGCTGCCAGTATGCCTGCCGCGACAGCTGCAGCAACTAACACAATACCGGGAAAAATCGAGATGTTTTTTAAGACCTGGAGCGATATTAGACTGCTAAATAGACCTACAAGCAGTAATTTAAAGTAATGCTGGATTACTGGTATGTAAGTCTGCATCGCGGCAACCAGACTTAGACACAACATAGGAATAATGAGACTTGGGATCAGTGCCAGCAGGAATAGATCGACCGGCTCAGACCCACGGGCGACGAAAAACTCAGGATAATTTTCGAGCAAGCTAAACAGGGGCTGCGCCAGTGCAAATCCCAGCAGAGCAAAAAGATGCAAGGAAAACTGAGTAAGACTCGTGTTTATATGAGTTGGACGCCTCAACTGTGGTTTCGCCAGGTCAGTAGTAATATATGTAAATCAGAGCGAAGAGACTGACAAGTAAATGAAATAAATCCAGGGAACCAAAAATCCTTATTTCTGGTTGAGCTGGGCCTCAGCTATCTGTTTTATCTGAATCAGAATCCAAATCCAGGCCAGCTAAAAGGTCCTCATCTTCCGCCTCGTACTTTTCCCCCTTCAGAAAAGCGACGAACTTAAACCAGTAAAGTTTGATCGTAACCCCAAGTACAGCAATACCGGCAATGAGAGCCTGCAATATCATGCTGCCCGTACCAGGGTTCAAATAGGCATTGGCGTCAAAATGAAAGTAAGCAACGCTCAAAATGGCCGCTACACCCGCAGCAAATTCATAACTGGACTTCATGTCAAACCTACCCTGCATCTACCTTGCATTAACTGGCTTTCTATTACAGAATGATTTCGGAACTGCGATAAACTGAAATAGTTTAGCTCATGCGCAATCCGCTTACTATAGCCCCATTATCCGGTCGCCGAAAATTTGCCTATGGCCATAGATAGATTTGAGAGGGCCACCCTTCCTTCGTCTTTCAGAGATCCAGCTGGATTCCTTTTCACTGAAAATGGCAATCTTTACCGCCAGATAAATGAAAGCTATGCCACCGACTATGATCTACTCATGTCCAGTGGCTTATATCAGGCTTTGGTCGATGCCAAATTACTGATCTCCCACAAGGAGTTAGATTCTAGCCTTACAGAGGACAATCAGGCCTACAAGATCATTCAGCCAGAGAAAATCGAGACCCTTTCGTACCCCTATGAATGGTGTTTCAGTCAACTTAAAGATGCAGCACTTACTACCATCCAAATCCAACGCATTGCGCTTAGTTTTAACATGGTGTTAAAGGATGCGTCTGCCTATAACGTGCAGTTCCATAAAGGGAAACCTGTGTTTATTGACACGCTGTCATTTTCACAATATCAAGAAGGAACACCCTGGGTTGCCTACAAGCAATACTGCCAACATTTTCTGGCGCCTCTAGCATTGATGAGCGCCACAGATGCTCGGTTGGCACAGCTTTCAAGAAATTACATAGATGGTGTACCGCTGGACCTTGCATCTAAACTATTACCAGCTAGAAGTTATTTGGATTATTCCTTACTTGCGCACATACATCTTCATGCCAGAGCGCAGAAAAAGTATTCGAGCAGCAAGGAATCAAACAGCTCTAGCAACAAGCCCAGAAAAGTTTCCCGCAAGGCTTTCTCAGCGTTTCTCAAGGGTCTACATGATGCTGTCAAGGCACTGCAATGGAAACTCCCAGACACGGAGTGGGGAGAGTACTATTCGGCAACCAACTATCAAGATCACTCGATGCAACACAAGGAAGAAGCTGTAGAAAAGTTTCTTTCCTCTATCCAGCCTTCGGATTTGACAGTTCATGATTTAGGTGCGAACGATGGACATTTCAGCCGCATTGCGACAAAACTCGGGTTTGCGGTGGTATCCCAGGATATAGATTCTGTCGCGGTAGAAAAAAACTACCTACAGGTAAAAAGGAACAAAGGCGAAAATCTCTTGCCTCTACAATTAGATCTGACCAATCCTAGCCCCGCAATCGGCTGGTCTCTAGCGGAACGCATGTCATTCATGGAGAGGGTCGATGGCAAGATAGTGCTCGCGCTGGCACTAATTCATCATTTGGCCATCTCTAACAATGTGCCTATGAATTTAATCGCAAAGCACTTCGCCGATCTTGCATCTTATCTCATCATAGAATTCGTGCCCAAGTCTGATTCACAAGTGCAACGCTTGCTCTCCTCCAGAAAGGACATCTTTGACAACTACACGAAGGAGCAGTTTGAAGAGGACTTCTCAGAATACTTTGCCTTAGAGTCCCGTGAAGATGTTGCAGGAAGTGAACGAACTCTTTACTTGATGACCAAGAAATAGATTCACTTTTGGAACACGTATTCGCATATTCCCGGTGAACCCCTGACAACAAATTTTTCATTAATGAACACTGGAACTCTGAGCGTGGGTGAGTATTTTTCGAGCTCGCGCTGAAAGCCGGCTTGAAAAGGGTAACAACGATGTCATTGAAGGAGACATCACAGAGTCGCTTTAATAGCCAGGGCCGAAATGACCAGGATAGCTAATACTTATCACCGATGAATAGCAGCATGGGTTTGATACTTCGACCCGAGGACAAAGGAAAACCGCGTGGGTAAAAATACTCGAAGCAAATGAAATAGGGACTGGGGACGGCAAAGGCTTGCCGGCTGAGCCGGTCCATGCCAGTTTAACCCTAAGACACGCGAAAATCGGCCTCACCGAGTAAAAATCCTGAATCTTCTCGCAACCCCTCACTTTTCGGTAGCTATTCACTGCCAGATAAGAGCGGCGAGCGCGCCGACCCATCTAATTCAGAAGGTGAGTTTTGAACCACTCTAGCCTGGCTTGATTAGCGCGAACAGAGTTTTCCCCGCCGAAACCATGTTTGCCGCCGGGAATAATAATCAGGTCGGTTTCAACACTATTCTCTGTCAGTTTTTTGTTTATCACTACCGAGTTGCTGACGTGAACGAGCGGATCCGCATCCCCGTGGATCAGTAATGTGGGAGGATCGCTCTGATCAACAAACGTAATTGGAGAGACAGAGGGAATCAAATTTTCCTCAAAAGAGAGCGCAGGAAATCTGCTGTATAACTCCTCCATGGAAACCTCATTAACAATGCCTGCCGCTTCGGACTCAGATTGCCTGAAGTCAACTGGCGGGAAATAGGCAACTATTGCAGCCAGTGATGCATCCACTGATCCATCATTGGCACCGGAGGAAGCTGCCACCTGCTCCTTGGCCAAACCAACCATCAAAGAAAGGTGCCCGCCAGCGCTGCCGCCAGTCACGCCAATGCGATTCACATCAATGCCATAAACTTCCGCATTTTCCTTTATATGTAAAGTCGCCAAGTTTACGTCTTGGACTGCGTCTGGAATCTTATACTTTGGCGCACTGCCATGATAAACGGGGATCATGGTAAATCCAGCGTTCAGCATATCGCTAAAAGATTCGGCCACCCTTGATGGCGGTGTCCAAGAGGAATACCAACCACCGCTCATCATGAAAATTACCGCCGCACCATTCGGATTTTCAGGCCGAATCACGTCGTAAGTGAGAGCCATTCCATCTTTACGAGCATAAATAACATCAGACACATAGCTTGGGTCTGCGCCTGCTAACTGTGGTCCCGATAAACAGGCAATAAAGAGTAAAGTGGTAATGTTCTTCAGCTTCATGTAATCCTCGTCTTCAATCAAATAATCTATGCGCTTGAATTTGCCGCTGCTCTATTGGGCGACCCCTTGAAGGTAAGTCATAATTAGTCGAGTTTCAACGCTTTGTGACGTATATCATTGCTACGAGAGCGCTTTGTTGATTTCCAAAATTATGCCTTCAACATCGAGCATTGGATTTACGGCTACAGCACGCAGCCAGTCCTGGCCATCAACTTTGCAAGTAGAGAACATATTCTCCGGGAGGCGTTGCTGAAAATTGTCGACAGAAAGAAATTTTGGTCGAAACAGAACTATCCCGGTTTTAGGCTCGGCCCAAAGTATAAGCCTTTCGTCCTCATCGATCTTACCCGCAAAACTTTTAGCCTGGCGCATGGAACGACAAATGCGTTCCGCAATCCCATTTGAACCCCACGCAAGCAGCGTCGCGAGAAGTGGAATAGCTGCTGCGCCGCGGGAGCCCTGCAATCCGGTGTTGGGCTTTGCCAAGTAGTCGCTGCTTAAACTTAAGGCCTGATCACAATCCTGCGGATTGCGAAACATGATCAATGCCGAATCCTTTGGTTGATAGAACCACTTGTGGGCTGACACAGCAACGGAATCAGCCATTTCAATCCCGTCGAGCAGATGGCCATATTCCCGGGTCATGCGTAAGGGACCTGACCACGCCGCATCGATATGACTCCAGCCGGCATGACCCACCAGGTCAAGAGGGTCAATGGTCCCCGCAGCGGTGGTGCCGGCTGTTAAAACAAGAGCTGCATCCGTCATATCACCGAGTGAACTACGATCTATCCTGCCACTTTCATCTGTTTTGATGCACTCAAATGGGAGCCCTAGAATTTGAGCTGATTTCTGAATGCTTAGATGCGCGTCCTCAGAAGCCACAATCTTTGTTACTTTCCCAACATCCCTCGCTGCCCATAGTGCAGTGAGGTTAGCAACGGTGGAGCCAGAGCACATATGGCCACCATTCATGCCGAAAAAAGGAGTGATCCAGCTCATCACTTTCGTTTCCGCCTCTGATGCAAATGGCGAAATTGATGGATGGAGCAAGTTCTGATTTAGACGAGAGTTCCAAAGAGAGGTCGCCCAGGTAATCCACGGTGTCGGCGGATCCATATGAGCAAATGTCAGAGGATGATCTAGAGCTGCTGCACGTCCGAGGACATGAAAAGCGAGTAAGTCCAAAGTTTTTTCTTCACCAAGCCCCTCGGCGCTGAGATCACGAGGCAAGACACTGGCCTCAAAGTTTCTCTGTTTGAGTAATTTAACTGCCCTCTCCAACCCCTCGGCGGGAGTAAAGCTTTCATCAATATATTTCAATGCTGTGCTCTCTTTTTTGGAATCTACTCATGCAGCAGCTAAATTATCATTACAACTACTCTAGTCATACAAGGCAATGGGGCCGGCACAATACCCGTACGCTGCCAAAGCTTTCGCATCTCGCAAATTCGATGCCAGCTAAATATTGCAATTTGGGGGGCGCAGCACTCGTTACAAGCTCTAGCGCGCTGAAGGACAAATTGCATCAGCACGAGATGTCTGATGCACTTCACTCGAACCCCTGCGATCATAGTCAGAGGTACCTGATTCTTAGTCTCTAAGCCGCAAACAAGGCCTGTTTCGCAAAGCGACAGACCTTACCGGATTAAAACATTACGATCGCTGAGCGCCCTTACCCGGCTGGTTATCGCCTTGTTAGATCTAACGTAAGGCTCTCATTCAGTTCTTGGAGTATAGGAAGTTTTTGCGCCAAATCCAGATCTTGGAAATAGTCTTACTGAAATTCAGGTTTTTACAGCCCAAGGGGCTGTGGTAATCGCTATGTTGGTCAAATATCCTCCAGCCCTCAAAAACCAGCTGAATTCCCTGGTTACTGTCCAAAGTAAAAGCCTGATCGCGGTTTGTCAAAATCTCGCTCGCGTCAGCCTCTGAACCGCATGGCTTTTTTACCGCACTTTGTGGGTTCGCTAGCAGTGAACCCACCCAAAAGCGCCTAATAACAGCGTGTTTGCGACTGTGGTAAGGTTAATATATAGGTGCCTCAAAAACGTTAGGCCGATGTCGACGGCGTGGGGACATCTTCAGACATCAGCCGGCTCGCCCCATAGCCTGTATGAGAAAGGAGAGTGATCAATGCAAGGCCTAATCAAAAAACTCATGCGAATTTCATTCGTGCTGTTCATCGCTTACCCGGCAACCGTGTTTGCCAATGGTCTGAGCCTCACGGCCTTGGATAACTATGTCAACGAAGAGGATGAAAATTATGCATACACCATTGCTGATACCGTGTCAGGGCAGGGATACGAGACTCTGATTATAGAAATGACTTCCCAGAAATGGCTGACTAGCGCCGAAGTCAACGATCCGATCTGGCGACATTACATGACCGTGACCATTCCGGAGAGCGTTGAGAGCAATATCTCATTTTTGTACGTCACCGGGGGCAGCAAGTCGGGCGGTCTCCCAGACGCAGCACCTGAGAATGATATTACTCGAGCACTCAGAACTAACACAGTGGTCAGCACACTGTACATGGTTCCAAATCAACCGCTTCGTTTCTCAGACAGCCCTGATATCGGCAGAACAGAAGATGCAATTATTGCCTACACCTGGGACAAATATTTTCGTACCGGTGATGAAAAATGGCCGCTAAGACTGCCCATGACAAAATCTGCCGTAAGAGCCATGGATACTGTCACCTCTGTAGTGTCCAGTAATTCAGAAAATGAAATAAGTGTGGATAAGTTTATTGTAGCCGGAGGTTCGAAGCGCGGCTGGACAACCTGGACGACTGCAATTGTTGACCCAAGGGTAGTTGCTATCGCCCCTATCGTTATCGACATGCTGAATATCAGTGAATCTTTTAAACATCACTATTCAGTTTACGGTGCTTATTCCCTGGCCGTTATCGATTATGTCGCCAGCGGCGTGGTTAACTGGATAGATACGCCGGAATGGGATCAATTGATGGATATCGTTGAGCCCTATGAGTACAGAGACCGGCTTACCCTACCCAAATACATTCTAAATTCGACGGGGGATGAGTTTTTCCTACCCGATTCCTGGCAATTTTATTGGGATGATCTTATCGGAGAAAAGCACCTGCGTTACGTGCCCAACTCGAATCACAGCATGCGTGATACGGATGTTATTGACAGTATGGATGCCTGGTATCACTCTGTTGTGCATAACGTGTCGCTGCCGCGCTATTCGTGGGAAGTTTCCGACACGGGAACTATCACATTTTTCTCACTCGAGAAGCCGACAAAAGTTCTTCTTTGGAAAGCCACAAACGAAAGCGAAAGAAATTTCACTCAGGCAAAGATAGGCCGCAGCTACAGCAGCACCGCAATCAGTCCTACAGCACCTGGTGTTTACGAAATACAAATGGAAATTCCCGCATCGGGGTATGTCGCCTACTACCTCGAGGCAGAATATGAAAGCGGCATACCTGGTGTACCGTTCAAGTTTAGCTCCGGCACTAAAGTGCTTCCTGATATCTATGAACATGCCTGGGTAAAAACTCCCGAAGAATCGAGGTCTCGCTAATCATAAAGTGATGTTTTATGCGACCCGG
>Ga0222719_10006345_pt1 | contig 10088 bp, 9 predicted proteins | sample C33_34DmetaG_FD_165039 | JGI IMG/M metagenome (GOLD analysis project Ga0222719, IMG submission 165039) | Estuarine water microbial communities from San Francisco Bay, California, United States - C33_34D | ecosystem: Environmental > Aquatic > Marine > Unclassified | place: USA: California...
TTGAAATTTCGAATCGGGCTATGTCATCGATCTGTGGTCGCCGAGGGACTGCCGATCTCTCAATAGCGATGACCTTTGATCAACTCGTTGGGCTTGCTGCCAACGAGTTGACCGCCGCGGACGTCATTGAGGAAGCGAATTGTGTGGGCGACACCACAGCATTTGAGTTCGCGTTTGGCGATCTTGAATCGTTCTTCTCGGGATTTGCAATTGTTGAACCCTGATGAATCAGGCCGCCCTCATATTGGGCGCTGGGTACGCAGCGCAATGAATCGAGCGAGTACGCCAACCGCCATCACTAAGACACCCGTCACCACAGCCTTCCACGGCAGTGAGATGGCAAGTAGGGCGCATCCGGCGAGCCCGACCCACGCGATCCATCTCGGCCATCGACACTCGTGTGGGGCAAGTTGGAGAGCCGCTGCATTCGTAATCGCGTAGTAGGTAAGTACTGCAACTCCAGAGAGAGAAATCGCAGATGTCAGTGACACGGTGTTGACGATGGCAATAACGACGAAGACCACGGTGACTTCTGCACGCAAGGGAAGTGATCGGTGCGGCGACACAAAGGCAAACCAAGAGGGAAGTTCGTGGCGCCTTCCCAGTGCGAGGACGGTTCGTGCGACTCCCGGAATGAGATTGAGGAGCACGCCGAGACATGCAATGCCGGCGCCGACGGCGACGATCGGTGACAATGTTGACAGCGAACTTGAGGAAACAATGTGGTCGAGTGGAGCGGTCGTCTGAGCGATCTGTTCAGGGGAGTCCGCGCTCAGCACGACGAGACCAATGACGAGATAAAGGACGAGAACTGCGCCGAGGGCACGCGGGATCGCCCAAGGAATGGTGCGTTCTGGGTTGATGACCTCTTCGCCGAATGTTGCGATCCTGGCGTAACCGGCGAATGCGAAGAACATGAGTCCACCGGCTTGCAGCACACCGTAGGCATCGACATTGATGTTGGTTGAAAGAGTTGCCTGCTCGGCTGGGGTTCGAAGGAACGAGCTCAGAATAACGACGAGCAGCGCCATCCCTGCGAATGCAAGCAGTAAGCGGGTGACTGCCGCAGTTCGTGAGAGTCCTCCAAGGTTGACGATGGCGATCAGCACCACCGATCCTGTTGCGACAATCTGAGCACGATCTGGCCAGATGTAGTTTCCCGCTGTGAGTGCCATCGCCGCGCAGCTCGCAGTCTTGCCGACGACAAAACCCCAACCGGCAACATGTCCCCAAAATGGGGAGAGCCGCTCCCTTGCATAGACGTATGTACCGCCACTTTCTGGGTGCTGAGCCGCGAGTTGTGCCGATGAGGTGGCGTTGCAGAGAGCAATGATCCCTGCAATGACCAAGCTGATGATCATCCACGATCCGGCAACGGCAGCAGCGGGCGCCCAGACTGCGAAGACTCCAGCTCCAACCATCGAGCCAATGCCAACAATGAGGGCATCAGAGGGTGTGAGCTGACGACGAAGTGAAGAACCTGTCATTTAAACATTCGCGTGCAGTATTCACCGATGTGATCGTGGATGCTGACCGCTCGTGACATCGTGTGCCAACGGCCTATAAATCCGTGTACCACACCGGGCACAGCGAGATACTCAGCGGCTGTACCGTCCGCGACGAGGCGAGCTGCGTAGTCGGCACCCTCGTCGCGTAGCGGGTCAAACTCGGCGGTGATGGTGAGGCTTGGCGCAACCCCGGCAAGCGATTCTGCTCGCGCTGGAACCGCATAGGGGTTTTCTTGTCCACCATTGGCTAGGTAGTGACCCCAGAACCAATGCATGTCTGCAGCTGTAAGAAAATAGCCAGTCGCGTTTTCGGTCATCGACGGATACCGGTCCTGCTCGGTATCGACACATGGATAGCAGAGCACTTGAGCCCGAAGCTGCAGACCCTCGTCGCGAGCCCGCAATGCAACCCCGGCAGCAAGGTTGGCGCCTGCCGAGTCGCCGAGAACGATGATTTTTGTGGCATCTCCACCGATAGTCGACCCATGTCGACTCATCCACTCAGTGACTGCCCAGCAGTCGTCATGAGGTTGTGGGAAGGGGTGCTCGGGTGCAAGCCGGTAGTCCACCGACACCACGAGCGCATTTGACACTGACGCAACACGTCGTGCGACATGGTCATGGCCGTCAACACTCGACAGCACCCAGCCCCCACCGTGAAACATGACAATGATCGGTTGGTCGGTAGGTTCGGGAGTCGACGAGTAGACGCGGATTGGAATCGGGCCATGAGGGCCTTCAACAACTGCGTCTTCGATATGCGCTAGTTCGTCAAGAGCGGGAGTCGGGGCGCTGAAGTAATTTGCGCGAGCAACTTCGACTGTTCCGTCGGAAAGTGCTGGGGCTTGTGAGGCGGCGAGGGCCTGAACCAGCTCAGCGACATCGGCATCAAGGGGCATTTCAGGCGACCTGTGAGCCGTCGAGAACCCGTTGAACTTCCTTTACGATGTCTTCTGCGGTTGTCCCCGGCGTGAGCACTGCCGCAACACCTTTCGCGCGGAGTTCATCGAGGTCGTGGTCGGGAACTGTTCCGCCAAGAATGACTGGGATGTCTGCGCCGCGAGCGCGCACTGCGTCAACAACGAGCGGTGCGAGGGTCATGTGCGCACCTGACAGCATTGAGAGCCCAATGGCATCAGCATCTTCGTCGACTGCAGCCGCAGCGACTGTCTCTGGAGTTTGGAAAAGCCCGGTGTAGATGACCTCGTAACCTGCGTCACGAAGGATGCGGGCGACGACTTTCACGCCGCGATCGTGGCCATCGAGCCCGACTTTGGCAACAAGGATTCGCTCTCCTGACATTGCTCTTCCTCTCAGATACTCGGAACTTCGACGTGACGGCCAAAGACTCCAGCCATCGTGCTCATCATTTCTCCAACAGTCGCATAGACATGTGATGCCTCGATCAGTGTTGGCATGAGGTTCACTTCTGGGTCCTCTGCCTCGGTGCGAAGCTTCTCGAGAGCAGCAGCAACGGCGTCCTGATTGCGATCAGAACGAACACCGTCAAGCCGCTTGCGTTGGCGCAGTTCATCCTCATTGGTGATGCGCAGCAACTGCATTTGGTCTTCTTCGTTTCCGTCCTTGAAGCCGTTAACTCCGACGGTAATACGTTGACCGGCGTTGAGACGACGCTCCAAGTCGTATGCAGAATCAGAGATTCGACCTTGGAACCAGTTCTCTTCGATGCCGGTGATGACTCCTTCGAGGAGTGATCCGTTGCCGAGCGATTCGAGATGGGCGAAGATCTCCTCTGCTTGCCGTTCGACTTCGTCGGTCAACGACTCAACGTAATACGACCCTCCAAGCGGGTCTGCAACGTGAGCGACGTTTGTTTCGTGAGCGATGACCTGCTGAGTTCGCAGAGCGATACGCGCCGCTTTTTCAGTGGGCAATGCAAGTGCTTCATCCATTGAGTTGGTGTGGAGGCTCTGGGTGCCGCCGAGTACGCCTGCAAGCGCTTCGATTGCGGTTCGAGCGATATTCACCTCTGGTTGCTGAGCGGTGAGTGATACACCAGCAGTTTGGGTGTGGAATCGGCATTGCATTGAGCGTGGGTCTGTTGCTCCGTAACGATCCTTCATCCAGCGAGCCCAGATGCGACGAGCCGCTCGGTATTTTGCGATTTCTTCGAAAAAGTCGATGTGGGCGTTGAAAAAGAAGCTCAACCGAGGGGCGAAGGCATCAACGTCAAGACCGGCAGCAAGTGCTAGCTCAACGTAGGCAAACCCATTCGCAAGAGTGAATGCGAGTTCTTCAACTGCAGTCGACCCCGCTTCGCGGATGTGGTAGCCAGAGATCGATACCGAGTGCCAGCGCGGCATTTCGGCTGCGGTGAAATCGATGGTGTCACGAACGAGTCGCATCGATTGGCGTGGGGGGAAGACGAATTCTTTCTGCGCCTGGTACTCCTTCAAGATGTCGTTCTGGAGGGTTCCCCCGAGTCGGGCACGTTGCACACCGGCTTTTTCCGCTTGGGCGATGAACATCGAGAAGATGACGGCTGCCGGGGAGTTGATGGTCATTGAGGTAGTTACTTCGCCGAGGTCGATTCCGGCGTAGAGATCTTCCATGTCTGAAAGGCTGTCGACAGCAACACCGCAGCGGCCAACCTCGCCAAGTGACATCGGGTCGTCAGAATCGAGGCCAAGCAGTGTCGGCATATCAAACGCAGTTGAGAGACCGGTGCCTCCTGCTTTGATGATTTCTTTGAACCGCCAGTTCGTGTCCTCTGCGGTGCCAAACCCGGCAAACATGCGCATTGTCCAAAGTCGGGAGCGGTACATCGACGCGTAAGGGCCCCTGGTGTACGGGTATTGACCTGGGAAATCCCCATCCTCGGGCCCGTAGACCGGATCAAGCGGGATTCCTGAAAGGGTCGTAAATTCGGCGTCGCGGGTGGGGGAGGCGCTGAATGCGGCCTCCCATTCAGCACGAGGTGATGACGTGTCTCCTGACATAGTGACAAGGATACTTTGACGTCCAAATATTCGTCTAGCCCGGGCTACTCTGCTGATGTGGCAACCCGACGCGAACGCAATGACCCCATTGAGGTTGCGGTAACGAATTGGGAACGACATGGTTGGTTTGAGGCATCAGCCCCGATGGGAATGGTTACCTCAGTAATGCGAGTTCAGCAGATCCTCGCTGCGGACATTGACCGGGTGTTAAAACCATTTGAGTTGAGTTTCGCCCGATTCGAGTTCTTGCGTCTGCTTGCATTTAGCAGCAGAGGGACACTTCCAATGGGGGTAGTTGGAGAACGGCTTCAAGTTCATCCTGCAAGCGTGACGAACGCTGCTGATCGTTTGGAGCGCGACGGTCTTGTCAGTCGCTCAAGAGATACATCTGATCGAAGAAAAGTGATTGTCGGTATCACCGATGCCGGTCGGAATCGCGTTGAATCAGCCACGATTCGGCTGAATGACTATTTCATCTCGATTCCGTTGTCGCACGACCAGCACAGTGGGTTATGTGACGAGTTGCGCCAGTTGCGCTCAGCTCATGGCGACTTTGAGTCGGCGTCGGCAGCGTGTGTTGATGATGTCTGACCTTCGCTCCCATGCCGATGGTCGAGATCGGTGCGGTTGGTGCGGAGATGACCCTCTCTATGTTGACTATCACGACACCGAGTGGGGCGTAGGTGCAACCGACGACAACGAGTGGTTCGAGAAAGTATGTCTTGAGGGGTTTCAGTCAGGATTGAGCTGGATCACGATTCTGAAGCGGCGTGAGGGGTTTCGTCAGGCGTTTGCGAACTTCGATCCAGTCGTTGTCGCAGAATTCACCGCAGCAGATGTCGAACGTTTGGTTGCCGATGCGCGAATTATTCGTCACCGCGGAAAAATTACGTCAACGATCAACAATGCCGCTCGTGCGCTTGAACTTCGTGAGGAGTTTGGAAGCCTCCAGCAGTTCTTTTTGCAGTTCGTCGAACCGGAGGAACACCGCCCAACATCGCTTGCCGAGGTCCCTGCTCAAACCGATACGTCTCGGCTGATGGCAAAAGAGTTGCGCTCCCGTGGTTGGACCTTTGTCGGGCCAACCACGATGTATGCGATGGCTCAATCAATGGGGTTGGTGAATGACCACTTGGTTGGCTGTTGGCGTCGCGAGCATTGCTGAGGCGCGCGGCGCTCGAACCGATCGAACCACGCTGGTTAGGAGAGAGATTCGCGGATAAAGGCGTGAACCTCTGGCCACAGCCGATTAGCAAGTTCGTTGTCCTGGGTGCCAAGAGCGTTATGTGACGCCATGAACGCATGCCCGGTTCCAGGATGAACGGTGAGCGTCGCGTCGACGCCAGTGGCCTGAAGGCGCTGTTCAAGATCGGCCGCTGCGTCAGGCGGAAAGAAGCCATCTACCTCAGCCATGTGTCCACGAATCTTCGCTGTGATCGCCGAATAGTCAGGCTGATCATCACCAGAGGGGAATCCGTAGAACGGAACCGCCGCAGCAATGACGTCTGGTCGATGAGCGGCGAGTACAAAGGTCAGCATTCCGCCCATGCAGAATCCCATGACGGCAAGTTGTGTCCCGGTCGTTGCAGAGTGGGCTGAGAGGTAATCGACCGCTCCACTCATATCTCGAGCCGCACGATCCATCGGTAGTGATGACATCAGCTCGCCGGCTTTGTCCATCTCCGTGTGGCCAGCGAGTTCGCCGTGGTAGAGGTCAGGGGCCAGTGCGACAAATCCATTGCGGGCAAGATCATCGCACACGTCAATGATTCCAGAGTCGAGGCCCCACCACTCCTGAACAACAATCACGCCCGGTCCTGACCCGCTTTCTGGAGTTGCGAGGTAGCCGGATGCATCTCCGCTTGGTGTTGAAAAGGTGACGTTTGTGCCCATAGGGAAACAGTAGCCAAGTGCAGATCTCGTCAGAGAGGGGAGCGCGATGCCGTCGATAGTTGCGAATTCGGAAAGAATGTCCCCGTGACTTCATCTCGTCCACAAATTCTCTGGGAGCCCAAACTGGGCGCACCCACGAACCTGTCAGCGTTCATTGAGTACTGCGCTGCCACAACAGGGTTGACATTTGACCACTACGACAGGTTTTGGGAGTGGTCAATTGGCGAAGGGCTTGAGAAGTTCTGGGAGTTGTTGTGGGAGTGGTGTGAGATTGATTCGTCCGAGCCGTACTCCGAGGTTCTGACCACGCGGACCATGCCTGGTGCCAAATGGTTCGTTGGCTCGAAGTTGAACTATGCGAATCATGCACTGCGACGTCTCAGCGATGACCAAGAGGCGATTGTTGGCATCTCGCAGAGTCGTGGTCGGCTATCGCTGACCGGGGTCGAACTTCGTTCAGAAATTCAGCGCGTTCGCAACGGTTTGATGTCGCTTGGTGTCGAGAAGGGTGATCGTGTCGCTGGGTATTTGCCAAACATCGGTGAGGCGATCGTGGCGTTCCTCGCGACGGCAAGCCTCGGCGCGATCTGGACCTCGTGTGCTCCTGAATTTGGTGTGGGAGCGGTACTTGATCGCTTCGGTCAGGTCGAGCCGAAAGTGCTGTTTGTCGTTGATGGTTACCGATACGGACGTCACGACGTTGATCGCTCCGATGAGATTCGGCGACTGATCGAGGGACTCCCGACCGTTTCTTCGACGATCATTGTGCGGCACCTCGGGGCACAACATTCTGTCGATGCTGATCTCATCGAATGGAACGACCTTGGTTCTGGGCTGAGCGCCGAACTTGCTTTTGATGATGTTGACTTCGACCACCCTCTGTACATCTTGTATTCGTCGGGAACCACGGGGCTCCCAAAGCCGATTGTTCACGGTCACGGCAACATCACACTTGAACATCTGAAGGTACTTACCCTTCACGCCGACATGGGCGAGCGTGATCGATTCATGTGGTTCACGACGACCGGATGGATGATGTGGAATTACCTCGTCTCAGGTCTTCTCACCGGTGCCTGCCTTGTGCTGTTCGACGGAGATCCTGCGAGCGAGGGCGCAGACACGCTGTGGCGACTTGTCGCAGACGAGGGTGTGACCTGGTTTGGAAGCGGCGCTCCATGGTTTTCTGCGTGCCGCCGAGCAGGGCTTCAGCCAGCACGCGACTTTGATCTCGCTCACCTTCGGGCGATCGGCTCCACTGGTGCACCGCTACCCCCTGATGCATTCCGGTGGATATATGAGGAAGTGTCCTCGACGGCACTTCTATCGCCGATTAGTGGAGGTACGGATATCTGTTCGGCATTTGTTGGAGGGAGTCCTCTCTCTGCGGTTCGAGAGGGTGAAATTCCTGCGAGGTATCTCGGATGTGCGGTTGCCGCATGGGATGAGCATGGTGTTGAAGTTGTTGGCGATCAGGGTGAACTTGTTGTTACGCAACCAATGCCATCAATGCCAGTTGGATTTTGGGGCGATAGCGATGGGTCTCGCTATCGGTCGAGTTACTTCGAGTTCTACCCGGGAATCTGGCGTCACGGTGACTGGGTGACATTCAACGACGATGGTTCGTGTGTGATTTCGGGAAGAAGTGACGCAACGTTGAATCGGGGGGGCGTGCGTGTCGGTACCGCTGAGATCTATCGAGTGGTTGAGTCGGTGGATGGCATTTCAGATTCTCTCGTTGTGCACTTGGAATCCCCCAGTGCGGACGACCCAGGAGTCCTCGTTCTATTTGTTGCCTCAGATACCGCTTTGGTTGAACGCGATGGCCTCATCGCGGCCCTGAAGTCAACGGTTCGAAGGGAGCTGTCGCCGCGACATGTTCCTGATGAGGTGCATTTTGTTGAGGTGATCCCCACGACGTTGAGCGGCAAAAAGTTGGAACTTCCGGTCAAGAAGATCTTGAGAGGCGCATCAGCCGATGATGTGGCGAGCCGCGACTCCCTGAAGGATCCATCGGCACTTGATGCAATCGCGCTGATTGCATCGGCTCGATGATCGTTGGCCTCTAGCGGGGTTCGACGAGCAGGCTCTGCGCCGATATTGCGACAGGTCCGCGCTCATCATGAACGGTGGAAGCCGCGAGCCCTCCGCCGAGCTTTCCATATTCGCTTCGAGCGTCGAGACAAATCCATTCACCTTCTGGTGGCCGGATGAAGTGGATGGTCAGATCTGGGTTGATGTATAGCCATGTGAGGTGCTCAACCCGGGCCGAGACTCCGTTCCCAAAATCGACTGCTGCTGCGACTCGTTGTGCACCGGACGGCTCTTCGCCTACCACGACGGGCAAACGCAGTTTGATCCACACAACCGATCGACCACGTTCATCCCATCCACCTGTCACGAAACGGTGTTCGCATGAGTCCGAGGCGAACGCGTGATCATCAGTCATTGACACGGGAACCGACTTTGCAGCGGTCCCTTCATCTGGTTGGAGGAAGCCCTCGCCTTCAGCCGGCGCGTTGGTTGGTTGGGTTCGAATTCGAAGAGCACGCGCTTTCGCAACTTCAACCTCGCCATCGCGCATCGAGACGCCGACCACAGAAATCTTCTTTCCAGGTCGCTCAATTTCAGTAACGAGTGTCAGTGGTCGGCCAACAGGAACAGGTCGCTGAAGTTCAATCGTGATTCGGCTGAGTTGCCATTCTGCTCCGCTGTGTTGCTCAACTTCTCGAACGAGCAGCGCAGCCGGAGGCGCACCATGGCAATGCTCGGGATTCCACGGTCCCTGCGACCATTTTGTTGCAATCCAGGTACCTTCCCCGCCAGATTCGAACAGGGCATCGGTTGGTGTCACCTCGTGTTGCGGGCGACGAAACCCATCTGTCATGAAAGCTCCCGTTCAAGTGGCAGAACGACGGAGGCGAGTTCCCCGAGATGCTCAACCCAGCCATCAACTGTTGTTGGCTCGGTCATCGGTAGAACAACAAATTTTGTCGTCCCGACAGAAATGAACTGTTCAATGAGAGTGCACAACTCTTTCCATGAGGAAGGGACAAGCTGGGACGGGTCATCAAGATTCGGCCGACGCTTCGCAAGGTTCGCGAGCAACGCTTCAGGCACTGGCCCAGTCGAGTACGGGATGAGAACTCCATAATGATCGTCCTCGATCTCCCGGTCGTATTCATTCAAGACACGTTCGATAACCGAGCGACCCTGCTCGGCATCTTGAGGTGTCACAAATGAGGGTAGCCACCCATCGCCAAATCTTCCGACCCGTTTCAATTCGCTTTCGGCGATTCCACCGAGCCACACATCAAGGCGACGCGGCACCGGACCAACACGAATGTTGTCAACCTCGTAGTGTTCACCCGAAAACGAGCACGATTCGCCAGTCCAGCAGGCTCGCATGATCTGCAACATTTCGTTGAACATCTTCGCTCGTTCACCCCGTTGAACACCGAACGCTCGCTGCTCGGCGGCGTCGACCGCCCCAAGTCCGAACGCCGGCAGAAAGCGACCTCCTGACATCGCTGCGAGTGAGGCGATTTCCTTTGCTGCGATGACCGGGTTGCGGCCTGGGAGCACGAGCACGCTGGTTCCGAGCTTGAGGTTGGTCGTTCGGCCGATCGCTGCTGCTGATGCAATGAGCGGGTCGGGTGCAGAACCATTGATGCGTTCTGACAGCCACAGCGAGTCGAAGCTGAGGCGCTCTAGTTCATCAACGACTGTG
>Ga0222719_10006346_pt1 | contig 10087 bp, 17 predicted proteins | sample C33_34DmetaG_FD_165039 | JGI IMG/M metagenome (GOLD analysis project Ga0222719, IMG submission 165039) | Estuarine water microbial communities from San Francisco Bay, California, United States - C33_34D | ecosystem: Environmental > Aquatic > Marine > Unclassified | place: USA: California...
ACCAGTCGCGCTGGTGTTGGAACATGCCGCCCCGTGCGATGCTGCCGTCGTCGGCCAGCCCCGGCTCCTCCAGTCTCCAGAACGGTGCGACGGCTGTGGTCAATCGAAGCGCGGGTCGGGCTCGTGCGTTTCCTCGACGGCGGGCATGTCGCGCTTGGCGTATCGCTCGGGAAACCGGCGCTCGAGCATCCAAGCGGCGGCGGTCCACTGCTTGTCCATGTGCCGCAGGATCTTGCCGTGGATGCTGCTTTCTGCCTTGGCTTCTGCCTTTTCTATGAGCGTTGCAAACTCAGCGTGCCGGGCCTTGTGCGAACGCAGGCTGGCACCGCTGACGCCGTGCATCTGAGCCGCTCGATCGGGCCAAACGCCCAGCTCGATGGTCCGCAGGATCTTGTCGACGACTTCGGGAGTCATCACGCTGCGCGGTCTGCCCACTGCCCGCTTGGCCTTAGCCATTCCGCACCGCCTTCTGCCCGGTGAGGTTCTCCCACCGCTGGACGATCACGTCGCAATACGCAGGCTCCAGTTCAAGTGCGATGCATCTGCGTTGCAGTTGCTCGCAGGCCACCAAGGTGCTGCCGGAACCTCCAAAGGGCTCGAATACGATGCCATGCGGTGGGCACGAGTTGCGGATGGCTCTTGCGGGCAAAGCGACCGGCTTTTGCGTCGGGTGCTCGTAACTTGCGGCGGCGTCTCGTTTGATGTGCCACAGATCCGACGCTTCTTCCTCTGTTCTGCCTGCAAACCAGTGCGTCAGCGCGCCGCCGCCCGGCTTGTAGCCGTGAAAGATGATCTCGTATTGGTTGTGATAGCCGTTTGGCTTCATCGCGAACCCATTCTTGCACCAGATGAGATGTCGCGGCAGTTGGCGACAGTGCTTTTCGAAGAGCTTCTGATACAGATAAAGATTCCCCTCGCCGCCGCAGAAGTAGAGACGAGCATCGGGCTGGGTGGCTACGGACACGGCTAGGTCAAAGGCAAAGGGGATCGCGGTTTGCGTTAGATCGCCTGCGATCAGTTGTCCCTTGTTCTTGCCTCCTTGAATGTTGACCCCGTAAGGCGGGTCCGTGAAGACAACATCAGCCAGATCGTTGCCGACATGCTGCGCCACAACGTCGCGGTCGGTGCTGTCGCCACACAGCAGCCGGTGCTGGCCTAGCGTCCACAGGTCGCCGGGCTTTGTGATCGGGTCGGCGGGCGGCTCTGGTGCCTCGTCCTCGACGATCTCGTCGGGCTCGAGGCCGCGCATCAGGCCCGCCAGCTCCTTGTCGTCGAACGCCAGCAGGTCGCGCGTCGGCTCGTCCATGCCGTCGAGCAAGGTCGCCAGCGTCTCGTCGTCCCATTCGGCCAGCTCGGCGGTGCGGTTGTCGGCGATCGCAAACTGCACGGCCTGGGTGCTGTCCTCGTCGATCACGACCGCGGCAATCTGCTCCCAGCCCAGCGCCTTGGCGGCCTCCAGTGTTCCGTTGCCGGCGCGCACGATCATGCCCTCGCGCTGCACGACGATCGGCTTGCGCTGACCAAACGCGGCCAGAGATCCCTTGATGGCGTCAAGGTTGCGCGGCCCGTGCTTGCGCGCGTTGCTGGGATCGGGGTGCAGGTCGGCGACAGCGACAGCCAGGGAGCGTAGCTGCGGTGCGATGTCGTCTTTGCTCATTCCGCGTGCGCCGTAGATCCCAACATCACGCGATCCAGGCTTGCCTGCATGGCGACGGAGTCACGCAGGCGCACCTCGATGTCCTTGATGCCGTAGATGATCGTGCTGTGGTGCCGGTTGTTGAGCAGCTCGCCGATCTCGGCCAGCTGCCAGCCAGCGCCGCGGAGGATGTGCATGAGCAGCTTGCGCGGCGTGCTGGCGCGATGCTTGCGGCTTTCGCCCATGACCTCGACGCGGCTGATGCCGAACTCAGAGCAGACCCGGTCGATGATCGGATCGGCTTGTTGCTTCATCTGTTCAATCATTCTGTGTGGGCATTGTATCCGGCACTGCGTGTTCTGCACACGGGGCTGTGGAAGAATGCGCCGCGTCCTGACCGCCTTGGCTACTGTCACCAGCAACCGCTGACGGGTCGATGCCAGGACGCGACGGTGCCGGAACATCCGGCGAATGTTGGTCGGCGGCCTCGGCGAACCGGGCCGCCTTTGTGTCGGCGCTGCGGGTCATGCGTCGAGCATATCGCGCAGCTGCTGGCGCTCTTCGTCGGTCAGCTTGGGCAGCAGCTTCTGCACGCGCTCGAACACGGTCGGCACCTTGACGATGCCGGCCTCGATCGCGGCCGCGCGCACGCTGCGGAACTCGCCGTCGGCCAGGCGCTCTGCCACCTCGGGCGCGTCGCGCTTCAGGCGGGCGACTAGGTAGGCCGGGTCGGTGCCGCCGGGTGTTTTGAGCAAGTTGATATTATCAACTTGCTTTTTCGCCGCACTGCAATGGTCGCCCCCATGCCTCGCCAGCGCCGGCTGCTGCTCCACAAGCTCGCGCATGGTCTGCTTGTCGTTGGCTAGGCGCACGGCCTTGACCAACGCCACGGGCTTGCCCAGATGCTCGTTGCACCACTGGTCATAGTCGTCGCAGCCCAGCACCTCCCACGCCTTGCCCTTGTGCAAGCTCTCCAGGCAGACACGCACGTCGCGCACCGTCGCGTCCATGTGCTGCAAATACTTGTGCGCCGACAGCGTGTAGTAGCGCGCCCACGGCTTGCTGCCGACAGGTGCTTCGGGGTTTCCGATGTCATCAAGCTGCATCGCCGCGCCTCTTCAGTTCGTTCATGACCAGCTGCAAAGATTGCTGCAGCTCGGTCTCGCACTGGTCTGCCAAGCTCTTGCCCGTGCGGGTCTTCAACCACGCCGGCCCTGCCTGCCAGTCCATGCGCGCCATCTTACGGCACAAGACCTGACTGAGATCCTTGCAGTATTCGGTGATGGACTGCCGCAGGTCGCGCTCGCGGTCGCGCACGGTGCGCGTGTCTGCAGGCACGGTCGCTTGCTGCTGCTGCAACAGCGCGTCAAATGCGTCGCGGCCTTGCTTGTCGATGACGACCTGGATCATGCGCCACTGTTCCGGTGACAGCGATTGCCGCAGCTTCTGCACAACGTCGCCGTCCGGCGCTTCGCCAAGGTAGCGTTCGTGAATGTCGGTCAGATGACTAATGGCTAACAGGTCACGGCCTTGTCCTGGTCCCGGTGCCTCGCCGACTGTCTCTTGTTGCCTGATCGCTGCGACCTGCTCCGCTTGGATCTGGTCGATGACTTTCTGCATGAGCGGGTCATGCGGCACAAAAGCGTGCCCCTCGTTCTTGCCCGGACTGGCGCGCCAGATGCGTCCGAGCATCTGTTCGATCCATGGCGTCGAGCGAATGTTCGTCAGGCAGATGAGGTGGCTCGCCGACGGCACATCCAGGCCCTCGTATGCCATGGCACACGTCACCAGCGCCTGCGTCTCGGGCTGTCGCGTGCCTCGGAACTGCTCGACCTCGCCGTGCGCGTCGTCGTTGTCGGTGATCGCCAAGCTGGTGGCGACGTTCATCTGCAACAGTCGCGCGTGGTAGTCGCGCGCCTGCATCTGATTGCCGCAGACCACGATCAGCTTGCCCGCGCGCTGGCACTGGTTCCAGTGACGGATGCCGGAGTCAAATACCTGCGATGCCAGCTGACCATTCAGCACTGCGAACAAAGCTCGCCCGCTCTCCGAGTTGGAGACCTCCGACAGGGTTCGCGATCCATCGCCCCAGTTCACGTCACCGTCATGCTGGTGGAACTTGACGGGCACGATGGCTTTCTCCCACAACGCTGTGGTCCGGCTGTAGCGGATGAACGCATCGCAGGATGCTTGCGGGTCTGGCATCCATCCTCGGCCGTCATCGCTGTGCTTGTATTTGATGCCATGGATCAGCGTGCTGTCCGCAGTCTCGAGGGTGCCGCTCAAGTAGACGCGCAGCCGCGCGTACGGCTCGATCATCTCTAGTGCTTTTGCAGTAGCATTCGCCTCGTCGTTGCCCAGCTCGCGCTTTGCGTGGTGGACCTCATCGACTACCAGCGCGTAGGACATGCCCGCCCGGCTCATCTCTGCCTGGAACAACTCAGGGCTGCGCTGCAGCAGCGCATGCGTTGCGACAAAGCCTCGCGTGCCACGGCTCGGGTCGATGTCGTTGCCCGTCTCGCGAATGGCCAGGCCCATCTTGGCGTAGTCCTGCGCTGCCTGACGCGACAATGACAGGCGCGGCACGAACCACGCAACGCGTAGATGCGGGCGCGCGTCCATGATGATCTTGGGGATCATCGACTTGCCGCCACCGGGGCAGACGTGCATGACGATGCTGCTGATGTCGTCGCCTGTTTCTAAGCGTCGAATAAGGTCGGCCTGGTGCTGCCTTGGTTTGAAGGTAGAGAGCATGTGTGAAGACGCCTCCTTTGCGCCTTTCTCAAGGTTGCACGCCGGGCACGTCGGCTGCATTTCGTGGACGTTGGTTCGACCGGACACGCACCACGGCGTGATGTGGTCGGCGTGCCAGTCCGGTGGAAGTGGGCAGGCGCAAATGGCGCATCGACCGCCCGTCGATCGCCACAAGGCTTGCCGCAGTTTCTTGCTGCGTAGTGTGCGCTGCTCTTTCTTGGTCACGCCTCGATCAGCGCGCGCCGCTCTTGGAACGCCTCGAGCAGCTCGTCGCGGTCGATGCCTTGGAACCCGCTGGCCTTCGTCTTGCCAGCCCACGCCATCAACTGGTCCTCGCTGGTGCAGAGATCCAGCGCCTGCTCGGCGTGCTCGCGGCTGTCCCAGCCCTCGACCTTGGCCGGCATCACCTTGATGTCGTCCTGCCGCGGCGGGGCCTTCTTGGCCTGCACCTTGCGCGGCGGCGGGTCGGCGATGTCGCCGTCGTCGTCCTCCATGCCGGCGGCTAGGCCGACCAGCGCCAGCGCGGCGTAGCGTCGCTGGTAGGTCACGCTGCCGCCCCACAGGTGCAGCGGGTTCTGCCGGCCGCCTGAGCCCTCGACGCGGATGAGCCGCGCGCGGCTGTCGATGCGCTCGCCGCTGGTGTGCAAGAGCGTCGTGATCAGGACGTCGACGTCGCCGTCGGTGTCGAACGTCTGGACAAGCGCCAGGCCGTTGCTGGCAAGGGCAGGCGTGATCGCCGACAGGACCGTCGAAAGGTCAGCGAACTGCCCATACTGCGCGCGGGCAGACTTCTCGATCGTGCCCACCTTCTGGTGAAATGCCGACAACGCGGCCGTGATGTTCTTGTGTTCCATAGCGTGCCTAGTGCCTAGTGCGCGACGTCAGAGCGACGCCGCGATGTGGATTGTGCCGCAGGTGCGGCGGAGTTTCAACATGCCCAGCTGGGCTTGTACTTGTTGGCCGCCTGCCAGTAGGTCAGCAGCGCGTTGAACTGGGTCCAGCCCTGCACCAGCGTGGCCTCGTTGACCATCGAGGCGCGGACGACGCCTGGGTGCGTCCTCGACACCCAGATGATCGCACACTGCCGGCGCGGGCCGTCCGTGCGCTGGCCGTCGTCGGGCCACCCCCACTCTGACGACTCGAGCGCCGCGCGCGTCGCCGCCAGCTGCATGTGGTGGTTGTCGTAGGTGCGCTTGCTCTCGAGCTTGTCGGCGTCGCCGTCGCACGTCTTGAAGTCGAACAGCCACTTGCCGCCCTTGTCGCACAGGTCCGCCTTCGTGCCGTAGCCGCGCGGGTGCGTGACGCCCTTCTCCGGCTGCCACTCTGTGCCCGGCCCGCAGAGCCGGTCCAGCAGGTTGACCACGCCGATGACGTGCTGCGTATAGTCGCCGTCGTAGGGCATGTCCGACAGCGCGCATTCGATCGCGCCGTGGATACTGGTGCCGAGTTCTGCCGCCTTTCGGGCCGTCTCGCCCATGTCGTGCTCGATCCGGCGCAGCCACGACTCCTCCGTCTCGTCCTGCGTCCGCGGCAGGGTCAGCGCCGACATGATCGCCTCGCGCTGCTGCCACCTCTGGAGCTGGAACGACGCCGCGACGCGGCAGATGGTCGTGACGCCAGGCGCAAGCTGTAGCTGCCGGGCCTCCCTGAGCGTGGTCTTTTTCCACCCGCTCTTGTCCTTCTTCGGGCACTCGAGCACCTGCTCGCCCAGCTCGTTGTACCAGTGCCCGCCTTCCTTCACGATTTGCTTGCTGTTCTCGCTCATGGTGTCACCTCCAAAGCCTGAACGTAGCCGATCAGGTAGGGCGTGCCCCAGATGATCGCCGGCAGCGCCAGCAGCCCGCCGATCTCGTCCAGGATGTCCAGGCCGGTGCGCTTGCGGAACCGGCCCTGCCTGTCGCGGTAGGCGCTCACAGTTCCACCTTCCCGACGGCCTGGCGCACGCGGTAACGCTGCACCAGCTCGTCCTGCATAGCTGCCTGCACCGTCGAGCAGTCGAGGCAGTCCCCGGTCGACACCAAGATCGGCCACAGGCCCGCGCCGCGGAGCTGGTCGAAGTCGTAGGCGATCGCGTCGAGCGTCTTGCCGTCGCTGTCGTCGCCGTAGTCAAAACGCTGATCGACGCAGATGATCGACCAGCCGAGACTGCGCCGCGGGTGGGCGCAGATGCTGTTGCTGTTGTTGGTCATGCCTAGTAGTCGCAGAATGCGATGCGGTCAGCCTACCCATGCCATCGGCTTTTTGCACGTCGTCCTTTCCTTTTCTTTCTCTTTCTGTAGTCTGCCGGGCATGGACATCGACCTTATCTTTGACCGTTGGTCCGTCTCTGAAATCAGCAAGGCGACCGGCATCTCGCGCGTGACGTTGCGCGCTCTCCGTGACATGACCACCAAGCGGGTGCAGCATCGGACCCTGCGCGCCCTGGCCGACTGGCTCAACGAGCCCGTCGAGATGATCGCCAGCAGCGTCCGCCGCCGGCAGCTGCAGATCGACAAGGAGCCGCGGGCATGACGTTGAAAGATGCCGCAGGCTCTGGTATCCCTGGGGGGGAGGGGGGGTCTGTACCCGTAGGTACTCAGGTGTGCGTGCGGACTAGCCTTTCTGCCCCTGCACAGGGGCCAGAAGCGCGCACGTCAGCACGCCAGAGTACGAACGGTACAGGAGGCGTCGAAGCTGCCATGGTCGCGGCCGGCGTGTTCTGCCTCAGCTCCAAGGCCCGCTGGGCGATCGCCGAGGAACTAGCCAAGCTGGACGTGTGCGGCGACGACGTGGAACGGCTGCACCGCTGGCTCGCCCGCACAGAGCCCAAGGAAGGGCTGCAGCGCCGCTATCTGGCTGGCCTGCTGTCGAACCCGCCCGAAACCGTGGAGGCGCTGAAAACGCTCGACAGGCACGCGCAGAGCCGACGGAACGAGGACCGCAACTCGATGGGCTACGAAGCCGGCCCGTTGGACGGCGAGGACGAGGACAAATGGGTCTGCGAACGCCACGCGCAGATCGTCTACTGCCGGATCTGGGGCGACGGCGTGACGGCCGACGTCGTCGCCGAGGAGCTGGGCAAGTCGGTCGACGACGTGCAGAAACTCTACGACATGGGGCAGAAACTCTACGGGAGCGGGACATGAACCCAGAGCGCATTGAGATGATCGCCCACACGGGCAGCTGCACGCCGCAGGAGGCGCAGGAACTGGCGCGCATGCTGATGGAGGCCAAGACGCGCAACACCGACGGGCCGACCAGCCAGAAGGCCGCGCGCAGCGTCCGCAACATGACGCAGAAGCGTCAGGACGTGATGGCGACGTTCCGCCGGTTCGGCACGCTGACCGATGAGCAGCTCGTCACCGTCTACGCCACGATGGACAACGTCACCGACCAGAGCGAGAGCGGCCTGCGGACGCGGCGGAACGAGCTGGTCAAGATGGGGCTGCTTGTGGATACCGGCAACACCAGGCGCATCCGTAGCGGCCGGCAGGCGGTGCTGTGGGGCATGGCGTGACTGGACGCGAACCAGAGCGCCCGGCCACCGAGCGCAAGCAGAACCAATCGCCGCATATGCCGACCTACATCGTGGAGCAGATCCTCGACGTGCAGCAGCGCCTCGAGCATGCGCTGCCGTGGGAGCGCCAGGCGCTTGAGATCGAGGTCGCACGATTGCGAAAGCTTGCCAAGGACGCTCAGCGCCGATGACCAGCCCGACCCAGCGCGCCCTGGCCTACTGCCGACGCTACGACTGGACGGCGCAGGTCGTCGAGAAGTGGAACCCGCATGCGCGCATCCGGCAGGACTTGTTCGGCTGCATCGACTTGGTCGTCCTCGACGGCGAGGCCGGCGGCGTCCTCGGCGTGCAGGTGACCAGCGGCAGCGCGCACGCGGCGCGGGTCAAGAAGTCGCTGGAGGAGCCGCGGCTGCTGACTTGGCTGCAGGCACCGGCTCGCTTTGAGGTCTGGTCCTTCGCCAAGCGCGGCGCGGCCGGCAAGCGGAAACTCTGGACGCTGCGATCGCAGGCGCTGGTGCTCGAAGACCAGGCCATCCAGGTCGTGGACATAGAAAAGCGGCCGACCCGCTAGGCTTCAGGTCGGCCGCGTGCAGCTGCTGATAGGGAGGGAGCGGCCGACCCCTCTCAGTTTCGGCCGCCTTGGCTGCTGATGTCCGGTCAACGCATCAGCAACTGCGCCGGCATGCTACTGCCTGCCAACGTGGATTTCCACCATAGGCGTCGGCACGCAGCCCGCCGGCACGCGGCCGTCGGCCACCAGGAGCTGGCACCAGACCGACAGCCCAGCCAGCTCGGCCGGCCAGCGCACGGTTAGCCGCACCTGACCGCGGTCGTCCTGCACCAGATCCAGCACGCGCGCCGGCCGGCCCTCGAGGCTGGGCACGCGCTCGGGCACTAGGACGTAGTCGGGCGGCACCTGCAACATGCCGCCGAGGCCGCCAGGGATCGCCTGAGGCTCTGGGGGCGGTCGGAGGGTGACCAGTAGCGCGGTCGGTAGATCGGGCCGCAGAGCCGGTCCTGCGATCCCCTCGGGGTAGCTGGCGACGGCCTGGGTCAGCCAGTTGCACGTCCAGGTCCGCCCGGTCCTCGGCCGGGTCCGCGCGCCGCAGGTGATCGGCAGCCCGCCGGCCACGTTTGGGAGCTGCGCCGCGTGTCGGATGTGGACGCTGGCCGGCGTGGTCGGCGACATGTCGGCGTCGGACATGACGCGCGCGGCCAGCATCGGGGTCGCGTTCTCCTGCGTGATGGCCTGCGAGCGCACCCGCTCGAGCAGCGGCGGCTCTGGCTCCAGCTCGCCGACGACGCACCCGATCACCGAGATCCAGGCCAGCACCAGCGCACAGCACAGCGGCGGTCCGATCAGCGCGCCCAGCGCCACCCGCACGGCTACTTGCCTTGCGTCATGACCGCGGCGGTCGCCTTGCGCGCGGCCACGCTAGCGGCCCGGCCCGGCGCTGCCTGCACGCCCAGGTAGCCCATGGCAGCGCCCAGCACGATCTGGCCGACCTGATGCCACCACGCGCTCTGCCCGCCGCCCAGGATCGCCTGCCGCAGCGCCTCGGCCTGCTGGCTGGTAATCGTGCCCTGCGTCAGCATGGCGTCGACCGTCTGCAGCGCCGTCGTCTGCTGCTCAGGACTGAGAAGCCCGCAGCTCGTCAGCGTCAGGCAGATAAAGATCATCGCGATCGTCTTCATGGTCTTGCTCCAGTAGCGCCAGCCCCCACGGCACGCGCCGCCTCTTCAGTAGTCCGCACGCCTCGTCGACGCGGCGGTAGGCCGTGAACCGGCTGTAGCCGCACCGCTCAGCAAGGTCGTCCGGCGTGATCTGCCCGACGATGCACAGCGCCTCGTCCTGGCTGACGCCCACGCTGCGCGCCGTCGACATGATCATCATGCGGTCCTGCGCCTTCCAGTCCCGCAGGTGCCGCCAGATCGTCGCGCGGCCGATGTCCAGCAGCTCGGCCGCGGCCGTCGCGTTGCCGCGCTTTAGCTCGAGCGCGTGCTCGATCGCCCGGCGTTTGATGGTGTGCAGGGTCGTCATATCGGGATGCGAGACATCAGCAGCGCGGTGACCACAGGGATGAGCCCGCCGACCATACCCCAAACGCCGCAGCGCACCTTCAGCGTGGCGACCTCTTTCTCAACACGTAGCATTTGGTCCCAGAGATGCTGCTGCACTTGCTTCGCGTTGTTGCGCTCGT
>Ga0222719_10006347_pt1 | contig 10087 bp, 6 predicted proteins | sample C33_34DmetaG_FD_165039 | JGI IMG/M metagenome (GOLD analysis project Ga0222719, IMG submission 165039) | Estuarine water microbial communities from San Francisco Bay, California, United States - C33_34D | ecosystem: Environmental > Aquatic > Marine > Unclassified | place: USA: California...
TCTACGGTGGCTGAACCGCCACCAGAAGAGATGCCTCCTATGGGTATGGAGGGCCCGCCTCCCGTAAATTTTAACCAAGGCGGGCTGGTCCGCCGCGGAGACAACCAGCCGGTTAAAATGATGAACGTCGGCGGCGACCCGTTTGCTACAGCACCCGGTCGTTTAGGTGAGCTAGCACGGGAGCGTTATGCTCTTCGTGAAGGGCTGTTAGGTGATCCAGAAGCTCGTCTAAAAGAACAACGCGACCTGACGCAAGCACAGATTCTGTTTGACATTGCGAACACTGGTTTGGCTTTTGCTGCTCCTATGCAAGGTGAGCGTTCAGGCATGAGCCCTGCGGAACGTCTGGCAATGGCCGCACAACAAACTAAATTAATACCCACTATTGGCGCACGTGCTCAACAGCAGCTTGCACAAAAACAGGCTATTGATAAAGAGCGTCAGGGTTTACAACTCGCGGCCCTCGGATCTGCCGAAACGGCTATGGCTGCGGAAGCTAAAGCTGCGGCGGATTTAAATCTAAGTCGCTTAAAGGGCGCACAAAAAATAGCCGAGATAAAACTTGAGGATAAACTTTCTAGTGCTTCCGCAAAAGTGTTGGAGGCTGAGAAACAGAAAGGACGGATTGGTCTAGAGGCTGAGAAACAGAAAGGACAGCTTGGTCTAGAAAATCAAAAGCAAAGAAATCGGGAAGCTCTGGAACGTGTTTTGCAGATTAACCGGGAAGCTCTGGAAATACTTCGTAAAAGCAATGCCCAAGAAAACATTATATTGACAGACAAGCTCACTAAAGAAAACATTGAGCTTCGCGGCAATATTGAGCTTGGCAAAATGCAAGTTGCCAATGAGTACGACATTGCCAAAATGGACAAGGCTCACGAACAGGCCACCGAACTTCAAAACTCACGGCTCACGGTTCAGGAAAACATTGCAGAAAACCGTCTCAAGCTTGACACTATCAACTCTGCGCTTAATCAGGCTCGTGCTGACAAAGAGTTACAAATACAACAACAACGGCTTGATTTGGCGCAAGAAACGGAAGCTAGAATTAAGTCGTTGGAAGAGCAGAAGTTGGCTCTGGATACCCGTAAGGTTGATCTAGAAGCCGCAGCTAGTAGCCTTGACCGATTTGGTACAAGCGTCGATGGCCGGATAATGAATATTATCACCGGCAAAGGTGTGTTCCAACCAAATGAAACGGCGGCTATGTTGGCCGAGAGGTATGGAAGGGGCGAAACAACTGCGGAAGAGGACATTACACTCAACCAAGCTATTGAGTATTTCGTTGCACCTAAACCGGTTTGGGATGCCGATAATCGTCGATATACCTTAACTGAAGGCAATAAATTGGCTCAAGAATGGCGTCAGGCGATTGAAAAACGTCAGGGTGTTGAGGGTAAAACTGTTCCAACGCTAGGAGATTCTCCAAAAGTCGGTTCCGGTACTTCTCCGGCAGACAACGTGATTAAGGGCTTAACAGCTACAAAAGGGGATTTACCTCGATTTGATGCAACTGGTCAGCCGATAGATATTAAAGACACTACGTATCAATCAATTATTGCTGGTTTAGATCCCACATTAGCCACAGGTTCTCCTACCGCGTTTAAACAAGTTCTTAACAGAACGGTTGAAACTCTGCTTCCTATATTTAATCAACCTTTCCCTGAGACTTCTCGTGCTGCGGACATGTTGAATAACTTAAATACCCTTACAACCGTAATTCAAATGCAAGCTTTACCGGGTAAAGAGGGTGAACAACTTAGGGCAGAACTGAAAAATGTTCTTCCCGAACCTGCGGCTTGGACAAAGGGTGACCAAACTGCTTACAATAAAATTAAAAACACAATCGCCAACTTAAACGCTAGTTTACTTGTTCTTTACAGTGGTGGTGCAAGTGCTTCCGAGGCTGGAAAGATAGAGCGTAATATTGTTGCTTTAAACACAATTAAAGATGCATATGCCCAATTGGGCCGCGGCTATGAACTTAAAATGGGTGGCGGCACAGGCGATCAAAAAATGTTTGAAGGCTTGTTTAGGTGAGGTAAATGACCGACTATGGCGACATACGAAGAAACACTTAAAAAAGCGGGCGTGGCAGAGGGAGCACCTGTTGAAACAGACGCTTCTTTCACAGAAACTCTGGACAAAACAGAGCTGTTTTCTCCGATTGCTGCGGAAACAATTCAACCGTCTGAAACAATTCAACCAGACGATCCACGATATTTCCTTTCTCGACAACGTGAACAAGACGTTCGTGCTCAACAAGAGCTTTTTCGTCAAAGTTTTGATGTCGGCGAATTAGGTCTTCGTGGTGCTACTGATCAACAAGTTTTAAATTACATTTTAAAAACATACCCCTCCCTTGGCGGGTATGAACAAAACGTGAAGGATTATCAAACCGCACGTAGCCGTGGAGCTTCCGACCCGGAAATCATAGCACAACTAACTCGAGCACAAGCCGTTGGCCCTTATGGAGCTCTTGGACAAGAGGTTGCTAAAGGTGTTACTGAGATGGGTCCGGTAGCGGCAGGCGGATACATGGGCTTTCAAATAGGCACTTTAGGGGGACCCTTTGCATGGCTCACTATTCCTATTGCAACGGGGGCTGGTCTCGCCTCCGGATATTTATTTGGTGACGCTTTATCTGATTTAATTTATTCAGACGCGCCCTATGCCCCAAGTGTTCGTCCTTATGGGGAAGCTGGTTATTCTCTGGGTTCGGGGGCCGCGCTTTCTACTCTAGGACCTGTTAGCGGAGCTTTAAGCTATGCTCGTAATATAGCTGCTATGAACGGGCGTAATGTACTAAATCAATTTAAACCTACAATGGTTGAACGTATACAAAGATCTGCCATTGAACGACCCGGTGCGTATCTTCGCACAGAAGCTGCGGGTATTGGTGGAGGTGCCTACGGTGCGTTTTTAGCGGAAAAAAAACATCCCGGTGACGCTTTATGGCGTATGGGGGCAGAGGCTGGTTTAGGGGCTCTTAGTCCAGTTGCCGTCGCTGATGGTGCTTTGGGTTTTGCTAAAAACCAACTTGTAAGTGTTTATAAAACTTTTTCTCCAGAAGGGCGGATGTCCAAACAAGGACAGGCTTTTTACGACTTCATTGTAAAAAACGGTGAAGACCCCAAAGCCTTGTTAAAAGCTTTAGATGAGCAGGACTCTTTAGAAAAACTTGCTGCTGAAATGGGGGTTAAACTCGACCCGCGGACCACGGCGGGTGTTACTAGATCCCCAGCCATGCTTTTGCTGCAAAACACTTTAGCTCAAGACAAAGCGTATGGTCCGACTGTGCGTAATGCTATTAAACGAGATTACGAGGGTATGTCTAACCTCGTTGAAATTATGACAAAGTCCGGTGATCCTGTATTAATCAGCAAAGCCGCAGAGCTTCGCAAACAGCTTATGGAAGGCATGATCATTCAGCGTTTAGATGATATCAATGCCGCCACCGTTCGTTTAAACAGGAATGTTTCTCCGAAAGATCCAGACGCGGCTATGAAAGCTGGTAAAACTATCGAGGATTTAACGGATAAAGGTATTTCGGAATTACGCGATGTTGAAAAAACTTTTTATGACGCGGTAGATGGAAAAGAGCTTATAGAAATACCTAATTTACTAGATACATATCGCAAAATAGAAGATGAAATTACAGAACTTAAAATTCCTTTACCTTATTCGGTTCGGCGTTTGGTTTTTAAATCACAAGGAGAGTCTGTTGAGGTAGCAGAAGCTAATGCAGAAAAAATCTCTCGTTTTAATAGTCGTATAGACAAAGCCCGAGACGCTATATCAGATATAAACGCAAGTTACCCCGACAGTGTAGCGGCGGCAGAAGCTCGTATCTCAAAAGACGTGCCTCTGGAACAACAGTTAAGTGAGGTTCAAGAGGCTCTTCGGGCCTTGGGCGCAGAAGATGCTTTAACTAAACTTGGTATTAAAGCTCCAGAACGTAATCGCCAGATTGCTGTTCTTCAAAACAAAGCCCAAGAGTTGAACGGGATTCTGTCTGTAAACGATTTAAAAGCACAGAAGGCTCTTCCACAAGAGGGCGAAAGCGTAGAAATTACTCTTGGGGAAGTTATGCGGGCTCGCTCTCAGTTATTAACCCAAGCGCGTCAGGCTTCCGCTAACAACAATTTTCAAGAAGCACATTTCTTGTCGGATCTTGCTGACTCGATTGTAGACGATTTTGGCATTAAAGCTTCAAGAGAAGACCTTTCCCCAAACCAACAAGCTTTGCAAGAAGCGTTTGCTTTCTCAAAGTCTATTGGAGATGTATTTTCAAGGGCATTTCCAAATGTGGTTCTTGGGAAAAACAAAACAGGTGCGCGGCGTATTATGCCGGAACTTTTATCGAAAGTAACTTTTAGTGGTGGTGGTGATGCAACCGCGGTTAAATACAATCAGTTAGAAAATGCAATGGCTTTTGTGGCGGATAGCATAGGAGCCCAGATGGATGACACGTTAACCGGTACTGTGGGCACTTTACGTGGGGCACAAGAAGATTTGATGCGAGCCGCTTTTGAGAAGCTTGTAGACAAAACAACTGGTCGTGTATCTGAAGAAAGTTTAAATAAATTTAAATTTGAGTATCGTAATGCATTATTTGATGCAAACGGTAACAGCAGATTTCCTGATTTTACAGCAGACCTTGAAAATGTAGCTTCGGCAGAGAACATGCTTGAAACACGCTTGCGTTTGACAGGTGATCCTCGGTTTAATCGACCCGGAGCTAGTTTAAAACTTGATGTTGATGGTAGACCTGTTGGTCTAGGTGATCGAGCACCATCAGGGTTGATGCAAAGAGCCCTTGAAAGTGAGATTAGTTTTTACAACTCAATTGGTGCGGATTCCAACCCCAACAAGTTGATGGGGGCAACAATTGGGTCTCCAGACGCGCGTCCAAAAAATGCTATGAAGGGCTTTAGAACACTTATTCGGAACACAAAAGCCGCAGAAAACAGGCCTGATGTTGTTTCCCCTAGCGGGAAAGTAACTAGTTTCCGTGGTGCCACGGAAGGTTTGCGAAACATGGTTTTGGATCGCGCCTATACATATGCTTCTGGTCTAAACGAAGCTGGAGAACACACTGTTAATTTCGTTAAGTTTAACCAGTTTCTCAATCAACCAATAGCAAAAGGTCAGCCTTCTGTTTTAGAAATTATGCGTCAGGAAGGTGTTGTAGATGGAGATTTTGCTCTTCGGTTAAACACCTTGATGGATGAGGGTGCTAAAACGCAAGCTGCTTTAGCTTCTGCCAAATCAGGAGATGCTGCAACAACAAAACTTCCCAAGCCTATGCTTAACAAAGGTTATGATACGTTAGTTTATTTGATTGGACTAAGATTGGGTCGTGCAGCAACGCAAGCTGCTCCCGGGACCGGGCAGGGTCTTGCAGAGCCGGGAATTTTTGGACGTGAGATCGTGGATGTTTTTGTGGATATTCCTGCCACAAAACAACAAGATCTGCTTTTACAAGCTGCTATGGACCCCAAGTTTTTTAAAGAGCTCATGGAAAGAGCTGAACCCGGAACAGCTAAATATGTGGCTCGTAATGCAAGATTACGCGCGTATTTAGTTAATGCCGGTTTCATAGGCGCAACCGCGGAAGAACGCTATAACCAAGAAAGACTTCAGAGGCGTGAAGGCCAAAGACGATTTAGCCCAATGCCTATGGACCCTCGTACTTTACGGCAGACTAACACTGTAGAGCCTATAATTGGCGACCAAAGCTCAGTCAGACCAGAACAAAACAACTTACCGTCGCAACCGGCAGCTCCCACAACCAGTGTTGCGTCGGCTGCTCCTGTTCAGCCGAGGCCAATTACGCCGCCTCCCGCGGCCCGCGGCCCGGTTGACAGGAGCCGTTATGCTGCGATGTTCCCGACAGACATTGCTTCAGGCTTAATTAGGCAGGGTCAGGGTATAGGAAGCTTAATGGGATGATCTCCGACGCCGTAAAATTGATGTTGAAATCGGAATTTCATCGTGATTGGTATATTCACGATCTTGATCGCTTAATTGTACCGGCTATCGAACAGGGGAAGATGGACATCCTGTATAAGCCCGCGCCCTACGCACCACGGCCCGTGGGCCTTTTTACACACGCCTTCCTTCCTAAAGATGTGGCGCAGGGATACAGGGACGGTTCTAGTAAACTACCCGCATCAATCTGGAGTAATGGACCAAGAGATGGTACGATGTATGTGATAGATTTCATTGCGCCATATCAGAACGCTTATGAAGTGGCACGATTTACACAAAAGAAACTGACGGAGCGCTATCTTGAAACCTATCCTTATGACGGGGCTTATTTTATTCGTCAGATGAAGGGAAAGCGTGTTGGGTATGCCACGGGCGTACAGTCCGAGCTTGATATAAGGAGATATGCCTGTGCTGTTTAAGAAGAGATGGTCAGACGGGCTACATAATGATTTTGAGCACGTAGACGAATTTGAAAGCAAGTTCGGTCTTTTTGGTGGTGACGGCGGAGACTCCGGCGGTGGCGGAGGTTCTCCTGATAATAGCTACTCCGACATGTTTGGTAGCGCAGATAGCTATTCTGCGGCTCCTGATAATAGCTACTCCGACATGTTTGGTAGTGTAGATAGCTATTCTGCGGCTCCAGCAGCCGCGACCCCTTCTGTTGATACTTTTGCGGAAATAAGCGCGATTTCTCCGGTAGATACTTTTGCCGAGATAGGGAACCTTGCTCCTGTTGCATCCACGCCAATGGGTTTAAGTTCTTTAGCACCTCAACAAAGTTATAATCCTTTTAGTTTAGCAGAAGAAGTAGCTGCAAAAAATCGAGCAGCTCAACAACCCGGAGTGATGGCGGCCAAATCCGGTAGACCAGATCTTAGTTTTTTATCAGCAAACGCAATTGATCGTGCGTTAGCACCTTCACCTGTTCCGGTAACCCCACAAGCGGCTAGAGAACAAGCTACTACTTCCCTTAATATGCCTTCTGTAAATATTGCCGGTGTTCCGGTAAGCGCCGGGGCTGTTCCTGCGGTAGGTGGGGTCGGTCTTACAGCGCCCGCACTTGGAGGCACGTTAGGGTTAGGTGTGGGGCTAGGTGGCCCTACAATAGGCTTTGAGAGAGCTTTTAAAGACGGCGGCGTCGTTAGCCTGTTACGGAGGTAATTATGCCTTTACCAATGGGAACCATATTCCTGCCTGCACGGTATACCTCTGAGGATTTAGCTCAGATGGATACCTATCAAAATGCAATCGACGCATACAACACGGCCTACGACCAATATCAAGCCAACGTAGATGCTTTTAACAGGCAAATCGAAGAGTACAACGCGGGCCCCAGAACAGAAGAATTTACTGGGGTAGAGCCGACGGCTCCTACTGGCCCTTCTTTTACACAAGAAGATATCGATCAGTTTCAGACAGACGCTCAAAGACGTGCCGAGCGTAATCGAGACATGATGACTACAGCTTTGAATGTGGTCCGCAATCCGCAGCAATACAACTTCGGCAGCTTCGGCTTTGCTCAAGGAGGTTATGTGCCTGCTATGCTAGGCGGAATAGGGGCTTACTTACCCCTAAAGTAACCAGTTCTTAGCCTCTTCACCCAGCACCTTACCAGCTAAATCTATTTTGCCCCGCAACGCTATAAGTATCTTTTCGTCGATAGTATCGGGTGATACCAGATCGATATAAGTTACCTTGTTGCGCTGCCCAATCCGGTGTGCGCGGTCCTCACTTTGTAATCTTATTTCAAGATCGTAGCTATTACTGTAATAAACTGTCGTGTTTGCGGCAGTTAGTGTAATACCATAACCCCCTGTTCGTGGTTGCCCAACAAAGAAACGAAGCGGGCTATCTTTGTCTTGGAACTTTTCGACAATAGCCTGCCGTTCGTCTTGAGGGGTATCCCCATAATAAGTTGCGACCGCCTCGGGCCCAAAGCGGTCGCGCAGGGCCGAAGCTATCTGTTGAATGTCGTGTGTATATGACGCCCAAATGATAGCTTTTCCCTGTAACTCGTCGGTAATTTCCAGCAGCTCCTTCAAGCGATTATTATCCAAGGTCTGGATCTCGCCATCGTCGGGCTGGAGGAAACCACAACATATCTGTTGAAGACGCATAATCTGCGTCAGGACACTAGCTGTTGTAGCTAGCTCTCCATTCTCTAGTTTAGCCAGAGCTAACTTTTTCATTTGCAAGTAAACACGTTTTTGCTCATCTGTCAGAGCTACATCCCGGCGGATGTACATCTTGTCCGGCAGATCAAGGCACTCCTCTTTGAGGATGCGGTTACTGAAGCGGTCTAGCTTGCTGTTTAGTTCATCTAACCGTCGATAGCCGACGATTTCTTGGAAAGCACGAGTACCCATCTTACGCTTTTGAACCAAAGCATAGCGGTTCTGAAAAGCATAGTAGCTGTTAAAACCTAGTGCTTTCGGAGATAGGACCGCGCATTGACTGTATAAATCCATGGGAGACTTGGTGACAGGAGACCCTGTTAAGATGCGGCGGTATTTAGCTTCATCCGCAAGCATCATCACGTTTTTTGTGCGTGTCGCTTTTCTATTCTTAATAGTCGTGCTCTCGTCAACAATCATAATGTTGTTGGGGTTTTTCGTCAGGAAGACATACGCAGCCTTCGTACCACGCGGCGTGGACAACGCTTCTATGTTCATTACGAAAATCTTGATGCCGTCAAAGGGTTCATACACCAGCGCTTTCATCTCTTCTTGAAACTTCTGCGACGTGGACGGCGTCCAACGCACCACCTGCCGATCAATGTCGTCCGGTAAATGTGTTGGTATTTCTCCTTTTACCCAGTTGTCATACACGCCTTTTGGTGCCAAGATCAGTGCCGCTTTAATTTTGTTTGCCTTATAAAGTGCGCCAATAGTGTCAATAGCCACTTTAGACTTGCCTGTTCCCATCTCCATGAACAGCGCATAAAAGTTCGCGGCCCACGAATCTTCGAGGGCTTTATGCTGGTGATCGAACGGCTTGGTCTTGAACTTATAACCTTGCATCAATTTCTCCTTGACCATAAGATTATGTGGGCATATATATGATTATGTCAAGACCCGAAAGGTGTCTTTAACGACGAAAGGAGAACCGCGATGAGCGATATTTTCGATCAAATGGAACAGGACTTTGAAGAAAGTCTGGCTTCCTCAGTTGAAAAACTGGATCAGGGTGACCTAACTACGGTTGCCGGTATGGCAAGAGCAATCCGTGACAAAGAGAGAGTAGTTAGCGAACTTGAGCAAAAGCTCAAGGACGAAAAGAAAGCTCTGTTGAAGATGACGGATGAGGACCTGCCAACCATGCTTGCCGAAATCGGACTATCAAGCATGAAACTAGATGACGGCTCGGAGGTCACCGTCAAACAAACTTATGGGGCAAGCATTTTAGTTGATAATCGCCCGGCTGCTTACGAGTGGCTACGCGAAAATGGTTATGATGACATCATCAAAAACACGGTGGCCTGTCAGTTTGGACGCGGAGAAGACGACAAAGCATCAGCTTTTAAAGCTTTTGCTGAAAACGAAGGCTTCTTTGCTGAACAGAAAACCGAAATTCACCCTCAGACGCTCCGTGCATTTGTCAAAGAGCGGGTAGAGAGTGGTGAAGAGTTCCCCATGAGTCTTTTTGGAGCTTACGTTGGACAACGAGCCGTTGTGAAAGGGAGTAAATAATAATGGCTGATAAGAAAAATGCTGTAGCAGAGCAAAAAACTGCTGAAATTGTACAGTTCGATGCCTCTATGTTTGAAGCAGATGCAGGCACCGGTCTTGAAAACATGGGTCAAGAAGATCTTGCCCTGCCGTTCCTGAAAATTTTAGGCGGCATGAGCAGGGAATTAGATGACCTAGAAGATGCTAAAAAAGGAGACATCTATAACACCGTCACAGGAGGCGTTTACAAGGGCAAGGAGGGCATACGAGTAATTCCGGTAGCCTACCAGCGTCGCTTCATACAATGGGCTCCTAGAGGCGAAGGAACGGGCGCTCCAACGGCTATCTATGCTCCGGGAGAAGCTAGGCCTAAAACAGAGCGCTCCCCTGATGATAACCGGGACTATGTGACAGACGGTTCTGGT
>Ga0222719_10006349_pt1 | contig 10085 bp, 16 predicted proteins | sample C33_34DmetaG_FD_165039 | JGI IMG/M metagenome (GOLD analysis project Ga0222719, IMG submission 165039) | Estuarine water microbial communities from San Francisco Bay, California, United States - C33_34D | ecosystem: Environmental > Aquatic > Marine > Unclassified | place: USA: California...
AACTCCTTAAAATATATGGTGATGTAAAAGAGGTTGGTAACACATCCCTTACATTATATCTTGAAGCAAGAGCACATAATGTATACTCTGGCTCACAATCAGTTATTTTATCTACTAATATCAAGTTCGTTCGTATTGATGAGAACGGAGACCCGATACCAATTTCGGATAGAGTTAGATTAAAATTTAACAAATAATTAACAAATACTTTTTGGCAGTCTTGTGTTTTTTCATTACATTTGTATGTATTTGTGATGAAGAAGAAGGAAACATACCAAGACAAATTAGACTTCAATGGCGGCTGGGCTGCTGGTGAGGCAAGTCATCATATTGGTAAAAAGACCACTCAACAAACTCACAAGAGCAAAAAAACGTATTCTCGTAAAGAGAAACACAAAAAAGATTTAACAATTTCTTAACATTAGAAACTTGTTTATTTCCGATTTTTTCACTACTTTTATAAAGTAATCATTGAGAGCATATGAAAAACCAAATGTCTTATTCATCGTTCTGGCTTGACTCTTCAATCTTTGAAGAGTCCGATGACAACCTATCAGCGGTTGAAAAGAAGTCAAATGACCTAATGAAGTTGATGGCCTACAAACGTAGTATCCGTAACTTCGTTTCTATCGTTACTGGTAAGAATATCCCCGTGACCTTCGATGGTCGTGGTGAGGATTCTTATACTGATGGTGAATCAGTAACCATCTCCGCTAAGTTGGATGATAAAGAGTTTGACCCTGTGGTTGGTCTGGCCCTCCACGAGGGTTCTCACATTGCCCTTACCGACTTCAGTACCTTGACTCAAATGAGAGATGAGTTTTATCTTCCCTCTTCAATTGATGTTGAGTATTTGATTAAAAAGTATAACATCGTTGATAGTGAGTATTGGACTAAAGAACAAATGGTTGCCCGACTTGTCGGTAACAACCTCAAGTCACTTCTTAACTATGTAGAAGACCGAAGAATCGACAACCACATCTACACTACGGCTCCTGGCTACCGAGGTTACTACGAGTCTATGTATGACAAATACTTCCACTCAAGTGTGATTGACAAAGGTCTTCAGTCTTCAGAAAAACGTGATGAGGATTGGGATTCTTATATGTTCCGTATCATCAACTTGACCAACACCAATCGTGACCTTGACGCTCTCAAGGGTCTTCGTGAGATTTGGAATGTCCTTGACCTCCGTAACATCTCTCGTTTGAAAGATTCATGGGATGCTCTTGAGGTGGCTGGTCAGATTCTTATGATTGTTGAGAAGAACATTTCAGTTGAATCTCAAAATCAAAGTGGTTCTGACTCTAACTCCGATGAAGAGAGTAATGGTGATACCAATGGTCAATCACCAATGAGTGGTGACACCAACGACCAACAAAGTGGTGGTGGTATGTCTGGTGAGGGTCAGGGTACTTCAACTCCTTCTGATGGTAATGATGGTGAAGAGTCTGATGAGAATAATGACATTGGTATTGATAATGTTGGCAGTAACCCTAATGGGGCTGGTGGTCAATACGAACCGCTTTCAGACCGCCAAAAGAAAATGTTGGACAACGCCATTAAGAAACAAAATGACTTCATGGAGGGTGAGATTACTAAAAAGAAAATCTCCAAGGCTGATAAAAACAAGATTGACCAACTTGACAAGGCGGACATCAAATCAGAAGTGACTGGTAAGGGTTATAATAAGAGTGATTGGTCGGTTGGTTCAAATGGTGTTCAGACCTACATCATCAACAATATGACCAAAGGGTTGATTGACTCTGATATGGTGGGTATGTTGTCAACATCACAATGGAGTGCTGACCGAAATGAACCTTACATTAAGAAGGGTATTCAGTTGGGTACTATCCTTGGTAAGAAGCTCAAGACTCGTTCTGAAGAACGTGTCCTCACTACCCCACGAATGAAGAGTGGTAAATTGAGTGGTCGTATGATTCACGAGATTGGGTTTGGTAATTTCGATATCTTCGAACAAACCTTGATTAACAAATCAACGCCAGTTCTACTCCACATCTCAATTGACGCAAGTTCTTCAATGAGTGGTAAGAAGTGGTTCAATACTCAAACGGCTGCTGTCGCTATCGCTAAGGCGGCTTCGATGACCGATAACATTAACGTGGTGATTTCTTACCGAGGTGTTTACTACTCCGCTGGTAACTACGCTAATGTTCAACCACTAATGTTAATTGCTTACGATAGTCGTAAGGACAAGTTCTCCAAGATTCAACATCTCTTTAAGTACATCACTTACGATGGTACTACCCCTGAAGGATTGTGTTACGAGGCCATCCTCAATGAGTTGACCAAAACCAAGAATGGTACTGATACTTACCTTATCAACTTCTCCGATGGTTGGCCAGGGTTTGACAATAGTCAGATTTCATATGGTGGTACTGCTGCTCGTGAACACACGGCGGCTCAAGTCAAGAAGATGAAACACGCTGGTGTCCAAGTCCTATCCTACTTCATCGCTGACTATGATTACGGACACGGTGGTGCTATGGAGGCATTCACTCAAATGTATGGTAAGGATGCAGAATTCATCGATACGAGTAATATGACTCAACTGGCGAAGACCTTGAATAAAAAGTTTGAGGTGAAGATTTAACAATTTGTTAACATTAAAGATTTGGTTTTAACCAATATGTTTCGTACATTTACAGAGTAATAATGAGAGATAATAATTAAATCAGTTTTCTATGAAAGCACAAAAATCAGTTTTCGGTAAGATTGTTGAGGTTGACAATCTACTAATGTTCCAAGATTCAGAAGGTGTTACCTTTAACATCCCTGAACTTAACGAGAAGGGGTCTTCCCTTTACAAACGTGCCCGAGCGGCTGCTAACAATCCGGCCAAGTGGGCTTGGAAGGTTCGTGTCGTTGGTACTTTAAAGAATGGTGAGATTGGTCACACTCGTGTGCCAGTTGAGAAGGTTGAGACTAATCCCGAACCAGTTGGTAACTTCACCGCACCGAATGGTGGTCTTGTCGCTTTGAAATATGAACCTAATACTCCGGCTCCGGCCTCTATTGAAATGACCGATGATGTCTTGAAATTCATCCACGAGGATGCTACGGGTTTGAAACCCAAGATGTTGTTTATGAACTCCCTCAAGTGGAAATACTTGGTTCGTAACATCATTCGAGGTAAGAACATTATGATGACTGGTCCCGCTGGTTGTGGTAAGACTATGGCGGCCAAGGCGGCTGCTAACTCAATTGAAGGTTACAACACCTTCATCATTAACTTGGGTGCTACTCAAGACCCACGAACGACTCTGATTGGTAATACCCAATTCGAGGCTAAGAAGGGTACGGTCTTCAATGCCAGTCCGTTCGTGAAAGCGATTCAAACTCCAAACACGGTAGTCATTCTTGATGAGTTGACTCGTGCTCACCCAGAGGCTCACAACATCTTGATGTCGGTTCTTGACCAAGGACAACGATACCTTCGTTTGGATGAAGCTTCGGATGCTCCGATTGTCAAAGTCGCCGATGGTGTTTCCTTCATCGCCTCTGCTAACATTGGTAATGAGTACACCGCAACACGAGCTCTTGACCGAGCTATCCTTGACCGATTCACCGTGATTGAGATGGATACTCTGACTCGTGATGAAGAGACCGAACTTCTTTCAATGATGTATCCTTCAGTTGAGGTTGATATGTTGAAGTCGGTTGCTGAGATTACTTCGATGACTCGTGAAGACTTGATGTCAGAGTCTCCAAAGTTGACCAACGCCCTTTCAACTCGAGCTGCAGTTGAGATTGGTTCTCTCCTCTACGATGGGTTCTCACTTGATGAGGCTGCCGAGATTACCATCTACCCAATGTTCGACCAAAGTGGTGCTGCTGATTCAGAACGAACTTATATGAAACAATACGTTCAAAAGTTCTTGGGTAAGACTCCTGAAAATGAGGACTTGTTCAATGTTGAAACCGATGACATCTCTAATCCTTTTTAAGGGTTAGGGGTGTCCCTAATGGAAGGTGGCCGAGTGGTTAAAGGCGACTGACTGTAAATCAGTTCTCGTAAGAGTACGGGGGTTCGAATCCCTCCCTTCCAACTAATTAAAATTACAATGGCGTACAATCCATACCAATGGTGGAAAACCAATAAAAAGAAACGCTTATCCCAGAGCGCTCACTTGTTTGACAAGATTCAAAATGGGGATTATAATTACTCTCATTACTTTACGGAAGCGGAAGCGTCTCGACAAGAGTACGCTTCCCTCTTCCAAAAAACAATGAATGAGACTGGCGACTATGGACAAGCCCGTTCGGTTGCCAAGATGAAGAATGTTCGAGCTCTTAAACTCGATGAGGAAGGACACGCACATGAGATTCGTTTACTACACGAACTTCGTAACTCTCTCAAAGAAGAGTTTGGATTCGACCTATGGGATGATATGATTAAACAACCACCTATGGATTTAGAAGAGTTGTATGATTATTATTGTCACGAAAAAATGCGCCGGAGAGGCTTGGATATTTAAAATTAATTTTGTATATTTGTAAAGATGATTTACGACCCAAACAACGAATTAACCGAAGAACAATTGACTCAATTGAGTGAAGATGAATTCTTTGAGTATTTAGATACAAAGGCTGAATACTTAAAACAATTCAGTAAACCGCTTCCGGGTTATTATCTTAAACGATACGCTTACACCGCCGCTAAGGTAGAGGGTCGTGAGATTTCGGATGAAGACCATGAGGCATTGAATAAGATGTCTATTGAATATAATAACAAACGTAATGAGTGGGTCTTGGATAAACTCAAAGAAAAGTTTGAAGATGGGGATGAATAAAAGAATCCTACCTGATAAGGAATACCTTCAGGATATGGTATATGACTTTGGTGTTAAGAGTGTAGTAGAACAATATGGTAATGCTGATATGTTGATGGGTTCTTCTGAATCTATGATGTATTACAAAAGAATAGTAATAGAATATGAGTCAATGGAGTCCAGAGGAGTTTGAAGATATCTTCTCAAACATTAGAAAGGAATTATACCAAACCGATTTTTTCGAGATGATGAAGATTGAAAATGTTGAGATGTTCCTACATCTTTTAGCTGATGAGTTGGAAGATGCTGATGATGTGGATTTACTATCAGATATCCTATTGGTCACTACTCAAAAATATCAAAAGTGGGAAGTTGACCACACGATTGAATCTTTACTGGAAAAAGGACTATTAAGAATGGTCGTAAACGAGGAAGGTCGTTTGGCGTATGAAGCTACCGAAGAAGGCGTTCTTGTTAATGAACAACTACAACAAAACCAAAATCAAACAAATTATATTATGGGTATCAATTATTCACACGAGGTGTATCGTGTTACTGGAATCGATGATGGAATTCGATTTGTAGACCACGGAGAGAATTATGAGTTTCTTGTTATGTCAGCAGGAAAACAACACGATGGTGAGAAGATGGTTCAGTTCTATCACACCATTTTTCAAGACTATCATTTAGGTGAACCAAATGGTGACTATAAATTGGTAGATGAGACTGAACTTTTTGAAATGTTAAACACTAATTATAATCAATTCTAAATTTAAACACTATGGCATTTTACATCGCTAAAGTAAAAGTTCATCACGAAGATGACAAAGGACGCGTAAAGAAAATCACCGAGCAATATTTGGTGAACGCAGTATCAGTAACCGATGCTGAAGCAAAGGTTGTTGCAGATTTTGAAGGTAGTAACTTGGAGTATGAGGTGACTGCTGTTGTTGAAACTAAAATTGTGAGTGTTATCTAATGATATATTCAGTAGGTGATATGGTTGTTGTAAAGGTAAATGGCGCCTACTTGGTAGGCGCTATTTACTTACGCAAGAAATTAAAAAGAGGATGGGTTTATTCCGTTAATTTAGAAAATGGAAAGTCTATTGATGAATGTTCAGTTAATAAAGAACTATCACATTGCCATATCATCCGTGGCCTTACAAAAACATTAAACAATGACAATTGATAAGAAGAAGTTTCAATCGTTGAAACGAAAAGTTTTAAAGAAGTATCCTAACGCCACCACACAACTAAACACAAGTGGTCGGTATTATGTTTCAGATGGTGTTGGTTCAACCATTGGTTCGGATTTTATGATTCCACCACAATCAACAGTTCAGATGGCATGGTATTGGGCAAATGAATGTGTTAAGTTAGAACAAAACTTGAAGCGTACACATCCTGACCGAACTGGTATGGATTTTAATGAAAAAAAGTTTGACCGAATTTCTCGTAGGAATCGTAAAAAATAAACTTTATTATTCATAACAAAACTATTTATTGGAAACTCTAAATTATTAATGTTATGAAAAAGCACAATAAGTCACAACGTGGCTACGTTAACCATTCGTTTGGTGTAACTGACTCTGAAGTTCAAAGACAATCAAAAGCGTATGGTAAAAATTACACCTCTATTGATTTTGGATTTAATCCTGATTTAAAGCCGGAAGACTTTCCAATCCGAAACACTACTGAAATTGGTTCGTTAATTATCGGTAACCATGAGATTGAATTGACAAAATCGGAGGCAGTTAAGATTATTCAAACCCTTGATAGTGCTTTGACTTCTACTCAAATGAGATATCGTGTAGGTACACTACAATAATGTGATACATAAAGATATCATATCAAGAATACTCGAAGGAGCAGAGGCTCGTGACCAGGAGTTTGGTAACGAGCTCTCTACTTTTTTAGATGATGGAATCTCTTCTATTTTGGAGGATAGGAGAGAACCTTATTATACTATCGCTAAAAACAAAATCAAACACATCATATCACACGATAATCCGACTGGTGCAATACGAACATCATATACCGAACAAATGGTTGGTAAGTTGAATAGTTTGTACTTTAGACTATCTGAAGAGGATAGGTTTAGTAGGACATTTGTTGAGATTTGTTTGGAGAGTGTTCGTGAGGGTGGCTATCTAAATAAAGACGCATTAAAGTTCTTAAATGAACTAAATAAGTTGACTCGTGAATAGTTATAGTAAAGGGGGATGTCGTATGGAAGATTATGGCGATTGGATTTGGGATGAGGCCGAATACAACTTCTTTATGTCGTTGTCTGATGTATCCAAGTTGGAGTATATGTATGATTATTTTAATTTGGATGATGATTCTATTGAAGGTGAGTTTGAGTTAGAAGAAGTTGAAGATGATTCCCCAATCACTTCAGTTGATATTGTTATTACCGACTCACATCTTATTATTAGTTGCGATAACGAAGATGTTACTAATAGGACTATTGGTATGTTTAAGATGGATGGGTTTATCATTATACCACAACATCAACGTGGTAATTCAAAATACTATCAATATGTCGGTAAGTCAGACCCATTCTCTATGAACTGACACAATGTCTTGGAAACACGACAATGTGTATTATAATACACAAATGGTGTTGCTTTTGTTAATTTAATTACACATTAACATTAAAAGGAGTATTATATGACACTATTTGATTCAACATTTCACACTATGATTTCCGATATGGTTTCTGGTGGATGGGACTCTCACCGAGTTTCAGATTCAACTGCGTATTTAAAGGATGATGTATTGACTATGGAGTTTGAAGTTCCGGGTTTATCTAATACCGACATTGAGGTTTCAGTAGAAGACCTAGTGTTGGAAGTGAAGGCTGAGAAGGGACGTCGTAAATTTCACAAGAGATACAAAATCCACAATGCGTTTGACATCAATCAAACATCAGCGACTGCAAAAGAGGGTATCCTCACTATCACTATTCCCAAATACGAAGACCGAAAGGTAAAGAAGATTGATGTAAAAGTTAAGTGATGGTTAGATATTTCAGATACCCAAAAATTGAGTTCAACGGAAAGTTGTTTCTCGTATTAAAAAAGATAAGAGAATCCAGTAATCCTATTTTAGATGTTTGGAAAGAACACTTAAAGGCTGATATCATTCTCCGTAAAGATGGGTTCTATTTCTTTTGTGAAGAAGTTGTGGATATTGGGTTTGATGAAATTTAACATAAACTTAACATGGGGGGCTTGTATAAGTCCCCCATTTTTATTACATTTAAGTATTAAATAAAAACACTATGACAAATCTCGGCTATTGCTGTATCAACATGACCCTTCGTAAGGATAAGATTACTACCAATCGTAGTATGATTAAGAAGACATTTCTTAAAGAAGGTATCTCAAGGTCATCCGACCTTGCTCTACAAAACGCAAAAGACCTTGTAGAGATTATCAAGTGGAATCACAAAAATGGGTTTAAGCTGTTTCGTATGACTTCCGATTTAGTTCCGTGGGCTAGTGAGTTCCAATTGTCGGATATGCCAGATTACGAAAAGTTTAGTAATGTACTCAAGGGCGCAGGTACTCTCGCTAAGTCCTATGGTCAACGTATCACATCTCATCCAGGTCCATTCAATGTACTTGTATCTCCTAATGAACGAGTCGTAGAGAACACTATTAGAGACCTTTCTATACATGGAGAACACTTTGACCTTATGGGGTTGGAGAGAACCCCTTACAATCTAATTAACATACATTGTAATGGTGTCTATGGTGATAAACAATCTGCAATGGATAGGTTTTGTAAAAACTTCGAACGACTACCAGAATCGGTTCAGACTCGTTTGACTGTTGAGAACGATGATAAGGCTAGTATGTATTCAGTCAAAGACCTTATGTACATTCACGAACGTACTGGTATTCCGATTGTCTTTGATTATCACCACCATACATTCAATACAGGTGATTTGTCTGAACAAGAAGCCCTTGAGTTAGCTATGTCTACTTGGGGTGATGTTAAACCATTAGTTCATTATTCGGAGTCACGGATATTAGAAGACCCTACTGCAAAACCACAAGCACACTCCGATTATATCTATTCAGAAATCAATACCTATGGCCACAACCTTGACATTGATATTGAAGCTAAAATGAAAGAGTTGACTGTGTTAAACTATCTTTCTAATTTTAGTAAACTCTGAAAAGGGCATAATGTGGGGAAAGCTTGATAATATTAAGTTATTATTATTTTCCTGATATTTATCTCTATCAGGTTAACTTAACTGCTTGAGCTGCTTAGCGAAACGAAAGTTGATAATAAGTACAACTCCTGAAGTTAATAAAACTAACTTTGGAAAGAAATATGAAAAAATTTTTTAATAAGAGAACTGGATTTGTGTTGCTGATGATTGTCAGTACACTTGCGTTGGCGGGTTCGGCTGCATATTATTCGGTATTCGGGTTAAGTTCATTGTTTGCAGGAGCTAAAACTGAAGTTATCATAATGGCAGGCGCACTTGAGTTTAGCAAACTTATTATTGCCTCTTACTTACACAACCATTGGAATAACGCTGGTTGGATGAAATGGTACTTAACACTTGCAGTTGGTGTCCTTATGGTAATCACCTCTGCTGGTATTTATGGATTCTTAACATCCGCATATCAAAAGACTGCTGACCAATTAGGTGTGATGGACAAACAAGTTCAGGTAATTGAATTGAAGAAGGAAAGATTCCAAGAACAATTAGATTACTTCAATGTAGAAAAGAAAGAGTTATCGGAGTCTATTACCGAATTACGAAATGGATTATCTAATAATGTGATTCAGTACAAAGATAAGGAAACTGGTCAAATTATTACAACAAGTTCATCATCACAACGAAAAGTTCTGACACAACAATTGGAGTCAGCTGTTGAATCTCGTGATGATATATCAAAAAAGATTGAGGTATTTACGGATTCCATCACCTCACTCGATTTACAAATATTAGATTTGGAATCCAATAACGAAGTTGCCGCAGAGGTTGGTCCATTGAGATATATGGCCGAAATCACAGGTAAACCTATGAATGTGATTGTAAACTGGTTTACCCTATTAATTGTTTTCGTGTTTGACCCGTTAGCAATCTCTATGGTAATTGCATTAAATAAATTAACAAATAAAGAAGATGATGACACAATTAATCACAATCTTAATATTGTTGATATTAGCAATATCGACAATGTTATTTCTGATACCAATGATGAAACGAACAGGACGGAAGTATCAGTACCTACAAATGAAGTGGGAGAAGAAAGACCGC
>Ga0222719_10006351_pt1 | contig 10082 bp, 8 predicted proteins | sample C33_34DmetaG_FD_165039 | JGI IMG/M metagenome (GOLD analysis project Ga0222719, IMG submission 165039) | Estuarine water microbial communities from San Francisco Bay, California, United States - C33_34D | ecosystem: Environmental > Aquatic > Marine > Unclassified | place: USA: California...
GGGCTCGAACCGACATGAGATTGCTCTCACTGGTGTTTGAGACCAGCGCGTCTACCAATTCCGCCACCCCGGCAAAGATGTTGACAAATTTCAGATAAAGTATGTAGTTTGTCAATAACTAACATTACATATTGATTATTTAGACAGAAGGAGATAATAGTGTCATTTAAAACTGTACCAGGAATGTTTCAAACGCTTGTTAATGAAAGACCAAATCTTAAAACTTTTTATACTAAAGAAGATAATGGATGGCAAGGAGTTGAATTAATAGAATTGCAAAAATTTGTCGAAGATTTTGCAAACGGATTAAAAAATTTAGGTGTTAATGAGCATGACAAAGTAGCAATAATTGGTGCGAATTCTCGCAAATGGGCTATTTCAGACTATGCAATTGCACACATTAGGGCTGTTTCAGTTCCTGTTTATCCTACATTAATTCCAGCACAATCACAATATGTTGTAGAGCATTCTGAAAGTAAAATTGCTATTGTACAGGATGCAATCCAGTTAGATAAAGTATATTCTTTGATAAATGATGCAAATTCAAATTTAAACACTATCATAATCATGGATGATTCATACGATGGAGGTAAAAATCATGTAGTAAAATTTTCTGAAGTCTTTAACTTGAAAGATGAAGTACATGATATTCGTGAAATTTCAAAGTCTGTTCAGCCTGAAGACTTATTGACATTAATATATACTAGCGGAACAACTGGAAATCCAAAAGGGGTGATGTTAAGTCATGCAAATATTTGTAATAATCTTTTATCAATTGATGATATTATTAAAGCTGCAATGGAGCTTAATCCTGAACTGAAGCCTGCTGATGGCATAGAAAGATTTGTTTCATTTCTTCCTATAAGTCATAGTTTTGAAAGGGTGGGTGGTCACTATTCAATTTTTAGCCAAGGAACTTCCATATACTATGCGGAAATGAATTTTACTCCAGAAATATTATTTGAAAATATAAGAGAGGTTCGCCCTACTTTTTTAACTGCTGTACCAAGAATTTTTGAAAAAATACATGCAAAAATTATGGATACTGTATCAGAAATGACAGGTGTTAAAAAATCGTTAGCAGAGTGGTCAATTGGAGTTGGAATGCAAACAGTTCCTTATCGTCAAGCAAGCAAAAAACTCCCTTTTGTATTAAACTTAAAATACAGTATTGCTGACAAATTGGTATTAAATAAATTTAGAGCAGCCCTTGGCGGAAAGGTGAGAGCTTGCTCATCAGGTGGCTCAGCACTTTCTAAAGAAGTTGGATCTTTTTTCTGTGGAATCGGAATCTCTATCATTGAGGGGTATGGATTAACAGAAACTAGTCCAGTTATGACAATTGGTCATCCTGATTTCTTTAAATTTGGAACTGTTGGAAAACCTATTCCCGGTGTTGAGGTTAAGATTGCATCAGATGGTGAAATCCTTTGTAAAGGACATAACGTTATGCAGGGATACTACAAGAACGAAGAAGCAACCAATGAAGCTATTGTTGATGGGTGGTTTCATTCCGGTGATATAGGTGAATTTGACAAAGATGGATTGCTTAGAATAACTGATAGAAAGAAAAGCCTTATAGTAACTTCGGGTGGAAAAAATGTTGCACCTCAACCGATGGAAGTATCATTGACCTCTAACAAATACATTGAACAATGTAATGTGGTTGGTGATGATAGAAACTTCATTTCAGCATTAATCGTACCAAACAAGGAAAACTTAATGGCTTGGGCTGAAAAAGAAGGTTTAGCTAGTCTTGATTATAAATCATTATGCGCGCACGAACAAACATATGAAATGTTTGATGCGATAGTAAAATATACAATGACAAATTTTTCTCGCTATGAATCTATCAGAAAATTTGCACTAATAGCTGATGAATGGACTGTTGATAAAGGTGAATTAACACCGAAAATGTCTATAAAAAGAAAAGTTGTAATTGAAAAACATAAAGCTGAAATAGAGGCAATTTATAATTCTCCAAATACACCAGTTAAAACACCAGATGATGAACTTCAACTTGGTGGGTAGGTTAGTATCTTTACTATTTTTTTCAATTTTTCTTTTTAGTTTTAAGGATAAAGATAATTCTCCTTACGTGGTTGTACTTGGCGTTGCTCAGGACGGAGGAGCTCCTCATGCATCCTGTGAAAAAACCTGCTGTATTAATAAATGGAATAATCCAAATCTTCACAACAAAGTCTCAAGTATTGGTATTGTTGATCCTGTTTCAAATGAAGTTTGGATGATTGATACTACACCTGATTTTGCTGAACAGCTACATTTCTTAACCAGTAACAATATAAGAGAACTTAAAGGAATTTTTTTAACGCATGCTCATATTGGACATTATACTGGATTAATGCATTTAGGTAGGGAAGTTATGGGTGCAAAAAGTACTGTTGTTAATGTAATGCCTAAAATGGAAAGTTTTTTAAGAAATAATGGCCCCTGGAGTCAGTTAGTTGATTTAAAGAATATTTCTTTATCACGTTTAATTGATAGTAAAAAAGTTTACCTAAATACTAGATTGTCTATTACTCCATTTAAAGTACCTCATAGGGATGAATTTTCAGAAACAGTAGGCTACAGAATAGAAGGGCCATCAAAATCTTTAGTTTTCATTCCAGATATTGATAAATGGAATAAATGGCATACAGATATTATAGATATTGTTGAAAATTCAGACTACAGTTTATTAGATGGTACTTTTTATGATATTAATGAACTTCCAGGTAGAGATATGTCTCAAATTCCTCATCCTTTCATTGTTGAAACAATGAAAATATTTAAAAACTCTGATAAAAAAGATTCAATCTTTTTCATTCATTTAAATCACACAAATCCCGCTTTAGATAATAGCTCAAATGAGTTTCAAAATATTATTGATAGCGGGTTCAATATCACCCAGCGTGGAAACAAATTAAATCTTTAGTTAGCTATTACATCTTTGAGAAAAAATAATTAACATTATATGTTATTAACAATTATGGAGTTAATTATGAAAAAATTATTATTATCAATTATCTTTATTTCCTATTCTTTTGGTCAAGTATTACACATTCAAAGTTATGTTGGAGTTAAAGATGGGGTAAGGGTAGCAGATTTTGAAAAAGCTATGATTCAACACAATAAAGCTCACACTGGCTTAGGAGCAGTAAATACATTTTCAATTGTTAATGGTCCTAATGCTGGTAAATATGTTAGAGTTGCTGCAGCGCAGTGGCCTACTCCTTTGGATATGGTAGATGACGTATTTAATGCAATGTCAAATCATGATCCGGTACCTTATGATAAATTTGGATCAATGATAGAACAAGTTGGTGGTACAGAGTTTTGGACATTGCGTCCTGATTTAAGTAGAAATATGCCAACTGTTGATGGAGCAAATGTTAACAATCAAGGACCACCTAATTTTATAACTGTTTATTATTATGGAGTACAACAAGGAGGAACTGCCAACACTGAGAGTGTTTTTGGAAGGTTTAATGAGTTAGCCAAAGAAAGTGACAGTACAAGACCTTGGATAGCAATGACAAAAACGTTAGGTGGAAATGTTTCAGTATATTCATACTCAACTCCTCACATGACTATGTCAGAAATATTGGGACCTAATCAATTAGAATTTCAAGAAACTCTTCAAAAAATGTATGGTGAAGATCCTGATTTAGACTCAAAAGTAAGAGGTGGTTGGAATTGGATTTGGAGTGAAACTTGGAGATTTAGACCTGAATTAAGCACTACTTCAAATTAAAAGTACTTAGTATTACTTAACATTAAAGAGCCTATTAATTATTGTTAATAGGCTCTTTTTCTATTAACATTCACTTATGTATAATAAAAAATCAAAGCTTGAGTTAGAAAAAACTTTACAAAGAGAAGATTTTAAAAGAATTACTTGTTCTTTTTATAGATATTTTTCTATTAAAAATCCATCTGAGTTAAGAGATAAATTATACCAAAGCTTTGAAGAGTTGGGGGTTTTAGGTAGAGTTTATGTTTCTTTTGAAGGCATCAATGCTCAAATATGTATACCGGAACATAAACTAGAGTTATTTAAGCAATATATTCAGTCCATTGAAGGCTTAAACGATCTACAGTTTAAATATGCCATTGTGGAAGGTGTATCTTTTATCAAGCTAAAAATATTAGTTCGAGATGAAATTGTTGCCTATAAGGTTCCTCAAGATTCATATAATATGAAGAAGACTGGTACACATTTAAAGCCTATCGATTTTCATAAATCTATTAAAGAAGATGATTCTGTTGTAGTTGATATGAGAAATTATTATGAAAGTGAAGTTGGAAAATTTAAAAATGCTATAATACCAGATGCGCATTTTTCAAAAGAATTGTTACCCGAAGTAGCAATGCTTTTGAAGGACAAAAAAGATAAGAAGGTACATTTGTATTGCACGGGAGGAATTCGTTGTGAAAAAGCAAGTTCTTATCTCATTAAAAAAGGTTTTAAAGAGGTTTATCAGCTTGAGGGTGGCGTTATTCAATATGCGCATGATATTAAAGAATCAAATTTGAAATCAGAATTTATTGGTAAAAATTTTGTATTTGACGATAGAATGGGCGAAAGAGTAACAGAAGATATTATTGCAAAATGCCATCAATGCAAAAATGAATCTGACAACCATAAAAATTGTAGTAATGACGCATGTCACTTGCTATTTATTCAATGTGATGAATGTAGTAAGAAGTATAACGATTGCTGTTCTGAGGACTGTATGAATTTTTCTTCTTTAGATACCGATATCCAGAGAAAACTTAGAAAAGATGAAAATAAAAAGGTTTCAAGTGCGAAATTATCCACTAAATTTAGACCTAAACTTTACAAACTATTTAATTATTGGAAATAAGATAAAATGAAAGACAAAATACAGAGTTTTTTGCTTACACCCATTAAAGTAAGTTATAAAAAAAGTTCAGATTATACATTAATCGAGAAGATTGTTTTAAACCCAATCTTTTTAGCTATGTTAGTTTTTTTCACCACATTTCAAGCATATTCTTTATCCAGCGAACCAAAATCAACTCCATCGGATTCTGCCTTAAGTAATGCAATGGTATATTTTGAAAAAGGCGACTTTGATAATGCTGTATTGCAACTTGAAAGCGTTGTTAGTTCTTACAGTGGTACAACGGCTGCTTATCAAGCAAAATTTTATCTTGGACGAACAGCATTTATAAATGGAAACAACGATAAAGCATTGGTGTATCTATCAGAGAGTGTTTCTAAGCTCAAATTCCCTAATTTGAAAAAAGAAGGGTATATCATGCTCGCAAAGCTTGAAAATAACCCTATAAATTTTGATAAAGCAATAAAGAGTGAAATATCAGAATCTGAACAAAAATATATATACATCTTAAAAGCCAAAATGTTAGCAGAAAATGGAGATGTTGATCAAGCAATAAAAATTCTTGATTCTGTCGACACAGATAATACCGTTTACAATGATTTTTTTGAAGAAGTTTACGGGTTCGTTTTAAGTATCAACTAAGATACTTGTTAATACGATAATATATAGATATATTCCGTTGTATTAAATGGGCTACGGCCCATTTTTGTTATAATTAAAAAATTGAAGGATTGTCATGATTAACAGAGACTTAATAGATATTTTTATTGAATTAGCAAGAGAAAAAAACATAGAACGTTCAGAGTTGGGTACAATTATTGAACAGTTATTTTTGTTCATTATCGAGAAAGAAACTGGTGAAGCAGATAATTGCAGTGTTATTGTTAATTTAGATAAAGGTGAGATAGAAATTTATGTGGAAAAGACCATTGTTGAAGAAGTCGATGATGATCATTTTGACATCACATTAGAACGAGCAATAGAATTGGAACCGGATTTAGCTGGAGAATTGAAGTTGGGAGACACTTTTGTTGAAGTTATTGATCCTGCAAGATTCGGTAGAAGACTTGTTGCCAATGCAAGACAGTTTTTAAATAAAAGAACTCGTGAAGTACAACAGCAATATATATATGAAGACTATGTTCAAAGAATTGGAGAGGTTATTATTGGTACAGTTCATCAGGTGCATAGAGAAAATACCTTTGTAAATATTGAACATACAGAGTTGAGAATGCCAAGAAACGAACAAATATTTTCTGAGCGTTTTAGAAGAGGTGATACAATTAGAGCGCTTGTTAAGGCTGTAGAAGTTACTCCTAAAGGTCCAGATATTCTAATTTCCAGAAGCGATGATTTATTTTTATATAAATTATTTGAAATGGAAGTACCAGAAATTGAAGATGGAATCATTGAAATTAAAGGTATCGCTAGAAAACCTGGAGAAAGAAGTAAAATTATAGTTCACTCTGTTGATAAAAGAATTGATGCTGTTGGTGCGTGTGTTGGAATGCGTGGTAGTAGAATTCAGTCTGTTGTGAGAGAACTAAACAATGAAAAGATTGATATTGTTAATTATACAGACAAATCTGAAGTATTTATAACTAGAGCATTATCTCCTGCAAAACCAATGGATATTTATATAGATGACGATAGAAAATACTGTGTTGCTATTTTTGAAGAAGGTGGATTGGAGAATGCAGTTGGTAGAAGTGGAGTAAATATAAATCTTGCTTCAAAATTAACTGGCTATACGATTGATGCATATACTAAGGCTGAGTACGATGAAGTGCTTATAAATCAGAAAACTACCTTAGAATCCTTAGATGGTATTGAAAAATCTGTTAGTGACAAATTGATTGAAGTTGCAAGTATTGCTTCAGTTGCAGACTATTTAAATGCTAAAAAGTACATACTTTCAGATGAAGTTGAACTTTCAAGCGAAGAAATAGAGGCAGTTAGCGAAGCAGTTAATAATTTTATTAATACTACGCACAATAAACAGGAACCTGAAATCGAAGAAACCCAGGTTGATCAAGTTGAAGAAGAGGTTGTAGTTGAAGAAGAAGTTGTCGAAGAAAAAACAGAAGATGAAGTGGTTGAAAAAGTTGAAGAGGAAGCATAATTAATGGCTGATTCTATAAGAATATTTCAGCTTGCAAAAGAGCTTAACATATCACACACCGATATTTTAGATTTCTTAAAATCTAAAGATATTTCTGTGTCAAGCCACATGTCTCCAATTGATGGAAAGACTCAACAAATAGTTTATACTGAATTTGCAAAAGATCGTCAATCTGCAGAAAGAGATAGAAAAGAGCAGGTTAGAAAAGAAATTCATGATTCAAAAGTAGTAATGAAAACTAAATCTGTGAAAAAATTTCAAATTCTTTCTGTACAAGAACAACGTGAGGCAGAAAAAAAGAAAGCTGATTCTAAAGCGGTAGAAACATCAAAAGATGAAGGAAAATCTAAGAAAGCTCCTGCAGAAATAAAGCCTAAGAAAAAACTTCGTAAAATTACTTTAAGAGAACCTGAAGATAAAGATGATGATAAAAAAGCTAAAAAACACAAAGATGATATTAAAAAAGATAATTCAGCAGTAAAAAGACTTAAGAAAACTCTAGCATCGATTGATTCAGGACCAAAAAAAAAATCATATAAAAAACTTAAAAAAGATTCAAATGCAGTTGATGGTGCTCAAATAAGAGTTGTAGAGCTTGCAGAGTATGCTAGTATCGATGAAGTGGCTAAAGTTTTGGACGTTGGAACGAGTGAAGTAATCGGTAAATGCCTACAGATGGGTATTTTAGCGACTGTAAATCAACGATTAGAATGGGATGTAATAGAGCTTATTGCTGGTGAATATGATGTTGAATTAAAAAAATATGAAGAAGTTGTTGATGATTTATTTGTTACAGCACATTCAGAGGAAGAATTAACCAATGCAATTCAAAGAGCTCCAGTTGTTACTATCATGGGACATGTCGATCATGGAAAAACATCTATCTTAGATTACATTCGAGAGACTAAGGTAGCTGCAGGTGAATCTGGTGGAATAACTCAAAGAGTTGGTGCATATCAAGTTGTTCACAATGAAAACGCTATTACTTTTCTTGATACTCCAGGACATGAAGCTTTTACAGCAATGAGAGCAAGAGGTGCACAATCAACAGATATAGTAATTTTGGTGGTTGCAGCTGATGATAGTGTGATGCCACAAACTATTGAGGCTATTAATCATGCTAAAGCTGCTGAAGTACCAATAGTAGTTGCTATTAATAAAATTGATAAACAAGGTGCAAATCCTGATATCGTAAAAAGAGAATTGTCTGAAAAAAATGTTTTAGTTGAAGAGTGGGGCGGTAAAATTCAATCAGTAAATACTTCTGCAATTACTGGAGAAGGAATTGATGCATTGATGGAAGCAATTTTACTTGAAGCTGAAGTTTTAGATCTAAAAGCGAATGTAGACATCGATTGCAAGGGGATTGTAATTGATTCTAAGCTAGATAAAGGTCTTGGACCGGTTGCAACGGTGTTAATCCAAAAAGGTACTTTAAAAATAGGAACACCATTTATTTGCAATAACCACCCTGGTAAAGTTAGAGCAATAATGAATGAAAGAAATGAAAGAATTAAAGAGGCAAAGCCTTCTGATCCAGTTCAAATCTTAGGTTTTGATCAAGTACCACAAGCTGGAGATATTTTTGCTGAAGTCGAAAATGAATCAGATTTAAAGAAAATTGCAAATGAGCGTCAAAGAATTAAGAGAGAAATAGATTTACAGATGGTTCAAAAAACATCATTGGATAGTATTTCAGCACAAATTAAAGAGGGTGATATTAATAATTTAAATATTATCATAAAGGCTGATGCGGATGGATCTATTGAAGCTTTAATTCAAAGTATAGAAAAAATTAATAATGATGAAGTTGGTGTAGATATAGTGCACAAAGGGGTTGGTAATGTTACTGATTCCGATGTTTTGCTTGCACAAGCATCACAAGCAATTATTATTGGCTTTGGTGTTCAAGTTCCATCAAATACAAAATTACTAGCTAGTCAAAATAACGTTGAAATTAGGGCATATAGTATTATTTATCAGATTGTTGAAGATGTAAAAATGGCTGTTGAAGGATTGTTAAAACCGGATATGGTTGAGGAAGTCATTGGAGTGGCAGTCGTTAAAGAATCATTTAAAATACCAAAAATTGGATTTATTGCCGGTTCACAAGTAGAATCTGGTAAAATTACTCGCGATAGCTATGTTAGATTGATAAGGGAAGAGGAAGAATTAGTCTCAAAAGGCTCTATTACGTCCTTGAAGCGATTTAAAGATGATGTAGCATCAGTAGACTCAGGAATGGAGTGTGGTATCTCTGTTGAAGGAGTTAAGAAGTATTTTGAAGGTGACAGAATTGTTGCATATAAAATAAACGAAATTAAGAGAACATTAGCAGACAGTTGAATAATAAGCCATTTTCTAGATCAGAAAGAGTATCACAACAAGTTTTAAAAACCATTAATCATATCTTAACTCGAGAGATGGACTTAAGAAAGTACGGCTTCATAACATTTTCATCGGTAAAAATGACTGCCGATCTAAAGCATGCTAACTTGTATTACAGTATAATTAATCCGTCAAAAGAAATTGAAATAATTAATAAAGAACTCAATCTTTTAGTTCCTGTTTTTAGAAAACATTTATCCTCTATGTTAAATTTAAGATCAACTCCTACATTAAAATTTTATTATGATGATTCGTTTGAGCAATTTGAAAAAATAGATAAGCTTATTAAAGAAATAGATTAGTATGATATATAACATTTATAAACCAAAAGATTATTCCTCTTTTTCCATCGTAAAAAAAATAAAATATATAACTAAAGAGAAGGTAGGTCATTCAGGAACCTTAGATCCGTTTGCAGACGGAGTTTTGGTTTTAGGTGTTGGAAAATCAACAAAAAAACTATCAGATATCATTCAATATGATAAAACTTATGAAGGCGTTGTGAAGCTTGGTATTCAAACTGATTCTATGGATTTAACCGGTAAAGTTGTTGCAGAAAAATCAATTCCTGATATTTTACCAAAGATGTTAAATAAATGCGCACAATCATTTATTGGAGAGTTATTACAAAGAACTCCAATGTTTTCAGCGCGTAAAATAGACGGAGTTCGACTATATAAGCTTGCTAGAAAGAATATATCCAT
>Ga0222719_10006352_pt1 | contig 10082 bp, 12 predicted proteins | sample C33_34DmetaG_FD_165039 | JGI IMG/M metagenome (GOLD analysis project Ga0222719, IMG submission 165039) | Estuarine water microbial communities from San Francisco Bay, California, United States - C33_34D | ecosystem: Environmental > Aquatic > Marine > Unclassified | place: USA: California...
ACAAGAAGATACAACAATGGGAAATCAAGATAGTGACAGTGATATAACGACCTCGTCTGAATTAGAAGAAGATACGTATACGTTTTCCGATGATGATTAAAATTTAATTTATAAATATATAAAAAAAATATATAATAAATAAATATAAAATTGAAAAACAGTTAAACGTAATATGCTATAGTATATTACATTTAGTATTACTTAACACTATGCGCACTGTAAAAAATCCCACTGAATTTCGTAGAAATGTTTGCCTTCAACTTGAACAAATTTGCCCACCACCCTCATTCACGAAAAACATGATTGAAAATATGGAAAAAAGTGTGTATAATGCATCTATTAAAGAAGCAGGCGAACGGGATATTGTAAAGAAATGGGATAATTCATCTTTTGTACAATTGTATACCGACCGCCTCCGCTCAATCTATATTAATTTAAAACAATCGGATGAATTTCGGCAACAGTTAATTAATAAAGAAATAAAAGCACATGAGGTCGGTGAAATGACGCACCAAGATATGGCACCGAAACGATGGCAAAAACTAATTGAAGAAAAGAAAATTCGTGATGAAAATAAATATGCTCCAAAATTAGAAGCGTCAACGGATAATTTCACATGCCGTAAATGTAAATCCAAGAAATGCAGTTATTATCAGCTACAGACGCGGTCGGCCGATGAACCGATGACGACCTTTGTCACATGCTTGGATTGCGGAAGCCGTTGGAAATGTTAAAAATATATATACATATACACACCAGACACACGAATAATAATAATAAAAATATAAGATTTTTTATTGGATCTTATATTTTTTTAATAACGCCTTTTTGTATATCTTGGTTTTTTAATACCGCGTTTTTGTTTTTTCGTTTTGGTTTTGGTTTTGGTTTTGGTTTTACTAGACCGAGATTTAACCTTATTTCTAGTTAAACTTTTCTTTCTGATAGTATACCGTTTTTTATTATATTTTTTCCCTTTCCTTTTTTTCAATGTCGTTTTTCTTAATTTCAGATTTATTTTATTATATATTTTATTATATTTTTTATTATACTTTTTACTTCCTCCTTGTACTTTTGTAAATAGCTTTTTAATATTTTCTACAGTAAACTCATTACTACTATCAGTGGAACTTGATTCTGTAAATGAAAATGATTTATTAACCTCATTACCCTTTGTATAACTTACTTGTTTACTTATACCATTATAACTAACATCAAAGGTTGTATCTTGTATGCTATTGGATGATATATCAATATTTTCTTTTAATTTTTCTAATATAATAGTATTCAACATTATATCTGTAATTTTATTTTCGTCAACCATTCTAAGTTCAATTACTTTATTTAAAAAATTTTCAATATCGGTTTTATTAGTTAATGTTTTTTTTAAAATTTCATTACCTTGTTGGTCAGTTAATGTTTTATAATTTTGTTTCGCTAAAACATCTGTTTCATAATTTTTGCCTGTTTCTATGACAGAATCTGCCATAAATGTGTTAGCTGGTCCATCTACACTACTATATCCAGTATTTGCTAATTGTTCTAATGCTTTTAATCTTTTAATTTCTGCTGCTTTTTCTGCTTCTTCCGCTGCTACTCTAATAGCTTCCGCTGCTTTTTCCGCTTTTTCCGCTTCTTCCGCTTTTTTTTTCGCTGCTTCTTTTTCTGCTTCTTCCTTTTCTTTTATTTTTGCTGCTACTATGTCTGCTGCTTCTCTTGCAATTACCGTAAATGCTTCTCTCTGGTCCTGTATTCTTTTCGTTTCATTCCTCAATAGTTCAACCATTTTACTAATATTTTCTTTATTTTCTTCTTCTAGTTCTTTCTCTCTTTGCTCTTTTTTTTGTTGTTCCAATAATGCTGTATTAAGATTTTCTTTTAATTGTGTTATTTCTGGATTATTTTGTAATACATCTTTATCTATCTCAACTTCTTTTATTGGATTTTGTGTTGTTGTGTTTTCTTTTGCCTTTGCTGCTTCTTTTGCTGTTGTGTTTTCTTTTGCTTTTGCTTTTGCTTTTTCTTCTGCTGTTGTGTTTTCTTTTGCTGTTGTGTTTTCTTTTGCTGCTTCTTTTGCTGCTTCTTTTGCTTCTGTTGGTTTTTTTAATGATACATTACCTAGACATGGATTACTTATCCCCTTTTCTTCTAATAATTTTATTTCCTTTTTTGTAGGTTGTTTGTAATTTCCATTTGGTAATTTAATTACACAAATTGGTTCATTCATTTTTCTTACATCTCGTGGGTCAATTTCCACTCGTTCATCATCATCACTCTTATTATATTCTATACTATTGTCATTTTCCATTTTTGACATTTACAAAAGTAATATACTAATATACAATGAGCAAAAAAATATATAGATACTTCTCTAAATAAAACAATCTATATATTTTTTTATAATCCAGGCAAATAACGCATAACTTGATTATCGTAGGCCGTCACTTTAAAAGCACCATTATACCCATCAACATAAACGGTATCGCCGGTATAGACATTATCACATCCGTATTCGTCAGTTCCACTGCGCCCTTTCACGGTAACTGGTAATTTAATCATATTATTTTTATCATTTAAGGTATAAAAATTCCATTTATCTCTCCGAGTGAATAATGGACGTCCCATTAAAGGAAGAATCGTTTCATCGCTCCCGTTTAATCGGGTTAAAATACCGACTTGGCGGTAGGGAGAATCACCACACCCTTGTGTAGAAACATTGACTGCATTAGAAACCACCGGTCCAATCGTAGAAGGTGCAACACGAATATCGCTACCATTTCCGAGCGAACAACGGTCATCACGTAAGGGTGCTTTATAAATATCTAAAAAAACATCATTCCCGCGCCCTTCAGCACCGCCACCACCACCGCCATTATGATGGATATTAATAGCCGTTGGTTGATGCTGTTGTTGAGCAGAAAATACCCGATCACTTCTAATATAAACCCATAGCCCGACAATCGCAATTACAACACAAATAAATATAATTGTAGCATTCTCAAAACAAATGACACCAGGAGGACAGCGTTTTGGCATTGTAGAGAGAATATGTATATATATTTTTATGATATTAAAAAATATATATGTGTTAAAGAGGTATGAACGATACTACACACAGTTTCAATGATATTTATGTTATTTATGATTTAATTCTTTTTGCCAAGTGATTTTGAAAATGCTTCTGCTTTTGTATCAACACTTGCCATACTTTCTTTAAGCATATTGGTCATTCCAGCCATTTTGGAAAAATCAAACTTCTCCATTAACCCGGCCGCCTTTTCAACCATAGGAGCTACCTTATCCATATGACCCATTAATTGTTGCTGTTTTTCTGCTAAACGACCAGTATCGTCAGCCATATTTTTAATAGCATCCGACGATAACAATTTATCTAAATTATCATAAGCGGATTCAACTGTATCGGCATAATCAAATTTGGGTTTTTTATTAGGCATCGTATCATCATCGCTTTGATTGTATTTGGCCGGACTTAATTTTTGCGCAAATCCATCAGTTTGCGTTTTAGATTGCGATGACATTCTTTCTTTGGATATACCCTCGGTTAATGGTCCATTTGCCGCAGTTATTTTACTACGCTGACCTTCCGTAATAGGAATTTCAGGCGTGGAAAGTCCTTTCAAGACATCTTCCTTTTCCTTTTCCTCTTCCTTTTTCTTTTCCTCTTCCTCTTCCTCTTCCTCTTCTTTTCCCTCTTTACCCTCTGTCATCCCTTCTTTCACATTTCCAAGCATTTTAATTTGCACTAAAAAGAAAGTGCTAACAACGGCTGTCAACATGATGATAATCATATTTTTACTAAAGTAAGTGGTTAAAAATCCAATAATGATAAAAAACGCAACAGCGTCTAATTGTTTCATCATTAAATAACTAAACAAATTGGCAACCGATAAAAACAAGACAACGTAAAGGACATTACGGCTCTTTAATAAATAATTCATACTCATTTCAGGTTTCTTAGATGAACTACGCTTTTTCATAGTTATATATATATAATTGTAATAGATAAAATTATATATGGAATAATAAATATATATGGAATAATAAATATATATGGAATAATAAATATATATGGAATAATAAATATATACATATATAATTATTCAAAAATGGAAAACTTTATTTACGGTTCCGGCGACTACGCTTCTTATTACGATTCCGGCGACTACGCTTGTTGCCATTGCGATTACGCCGGGTATATCCACGCACTGAATTATTGTTTTTTAATGTTTTTCGGCAACAACAATCTTGATAACTCGGAACAGAACTAGTGCCATACTTGTAGAGCATACGACGGATACTTTGAATAAAAGACATTTATAACTGTTATATATTAACCAACCAAAAATTTATAAATAATCATTTCATTTTCTTTAATCGTTTAATCTCTCTTAGTATATCAAATTTATCTATTTCATCTTTGGTAATTTTGAGTAATTTGGATAATGCATCTATCTTCTGTTGATTCTTTTTCTTTTCATTTTCAAAAAAAGTTTCATATTCTTGAATAGCGACATTTAAATATGGATTCTGTTTGACATTTTTTAACATGGTATGATAATCTTCTTTTAATTGCTTTTTTTTCAAAATCAGCTCTTTTTCTAAATTCTTTCTTTTTTGGTCATTTTTTGCAATATTAGCGCCACTACTTGTATCATTGTCATTATCATTATTGTATATGGTATTATGTGATATATTCTTAGTCATCTAATAATGATGTATATAATAATATATTATACTAAAAAATATTAAAAATATTGTATTATATTATTTAGGCATGGAAAATACACAATCCCAACCGTCATCTCCGAAAATAACTGAACCTTTACTTACTGAGACGGAGGATAGGTTTGTGATGTTTCCAATTCAAGACGAATCTATTTGGGCAATGTATAAAAAGCAAGTTGAATGTTTCTGGCGGGCAGAAGAAGTGGATCTGTCTAAAGATTTGGCAAGCTGGGAAACGCTGTCATACGAAGAAAAGAATTTCATTAAAGCAATTATTGCATTTTTTGCAGCATCAGATGGAATTGTTTTGGAAAATTTGGCAGCACGCTTTATGAGTGATGTACAGTTATCGGAAGCACGTGCATTCTATGGTTTTCAAATTGCGATGGAAAATATTCATTCGGAAATGTATTCGCTTTTGATTGACACTTACATTAAAGATAAACAAGAAAAACAGCAACTGTTTAAAGCATTGGATAATTATCCTTGTATTCGCAAAAAGGCGGACTGGACACAAAAATGGATTCATTCAAAGGAAGATTCGTTTGCTGCCCGCCTGTTGGCCTTTGCTTGTGTGGAAGGCATTTTCTTTTCGGGTGCGTTTTGCGCCATTTTCTGGTTAAAGAAACGTGGATTAATGCCTGGGTTAACGTTTAGTAATGAACTGATTTCGCGCGATGAAGCACTGCATACCGAGTTTGCGATTTTGCTTTATACGAAACTGGTGAATAAATTATCGCCGAAAATGGTGCGGGCTATTATCATGGATGCGGTAAAAATAGAGCAAGAATTTATTTGTGAAGCATTGCCGTGCCGGTTAATTGGTATGAATTCGGCACAAATGTCTAAATACATTGAATTTGTGGCTGATCGTCTTTCTCTTCAATTGGGTTATGAGACCATTTATGATGCTGTGAATCCATTTGACTTTATGGAACTCATTTCAATTGAAGGGAAAACAAATTTCTTTGAAAAAAGAGTGGGCGAATATGCATTGGCGACCAAGACACAAGCGGATGATATTTTTGATTTTGGCGATAATGACGACGAGAACGGAACGGGAGGAAATGATGATTTTTAATGGTATATACGAAGTTAATGGTATATACGAAGTTAATGGTAAATAAAATAAAGAAAGCCCAATGCAAAACTCTCTTCCCAAGACATATCTTTAAAGAGTTGTTCTTCATTCTTATGCGAATTTTCAGTTAATTCAAATGAAATTTTATATTTCCAATCATCAAACAAAGATAATGGTACAGTATCTTTATTAATCTCTCTTCTTAACCGAGAAATATCATTCCATAAATTAAAATGAACATCATTCGTTGTTTTCCAATCACGCGTTTCATAATCATCAATCTTTTTGGTAAATTGAATTAAAAACGATTCAAACGACATCTCGTTGCATTCATTTTCATTAATCACATCCAATGTATTTATAACTGCGCCCATACTTGTTGTCCGGGTTTTACTCATTGTATTACTCATATTGTATTATAATAGTATGAGTAATAATATATTTAAATATTAATATAAATAGTTTCATTTTATATAATTAAATGTTAATTATAGAAGTATGGGTTGGACGTACAGGAAATAATATATTACAATTAATTAGAGCAATACATTACGCAAATTTATACAATTATAATTTAATTCAATTTAAACCACATTCATTGTTAAATTCAAATATTATTAGATTAGAAAACATAAAAAATAATAATAAATTACCAATAAGTGATACATTTTTTTCTTTAAAAAAATACAATATTATAGATCCTGAACCATATCTAATGAAAGAATATTTTCAAAAATATATAAATCCTATATTTAAAATTCAACTAAAAAATAATAATACTGTTATAAAGAACGATAAGAGTATTTATATACATTTTAGAGGTGGCGATATTTTTTCAAGTAATCCCCATAAAGCATATGTACAACCACCATTATCTTACTATAAAAATATTATTAACGATTATGATATTATTAAATTAGTATGTGAGGATAAGAAGAATCCTTGTATTAATGAATTATTAAAGCAAGAAAATGTAGAATATATAAGCAATACATTAGAGAAGGATTTATCTATTTTATCTAATGTATCTAATGTAATAATTGGTTTTGGAACATTTGGGTTTTTGCTGTATCTAATGAATTCGCATTTACAAAATTTATATATTCCAGATTTTTTTGTAAATGAATTACCTAGTGGTTCTTGGGGAAATGATATTAAAGTCCATGTTATTAATTTACCTAATTATATTAAAGTGGGTGATTGGAAAAATAGTAAAGATCAGCAAAAAATTATGTTAGAGTATCCCTAGATTTTTTTCTTTTATGACAAATAATCAAACAATTCCGTTTTTTGTAATGTACATGGAATACGACTGTCTTTTATATCCAATTCAACAATGTTAAATGGTCTTTTTAAATCAAAAACATATTTTTTCTCTTCTATTGCCTTTTCCAAGATTTCTCGTGTTCCCAAATGATGATATTTAGTATGTGCTCCACTATAAATCTTTTTAAGCATATCATCAATTGGCATAACCCAAGACATTTGATTTCCATCACCTGAACCAAATTCTATAACATTTTTACAATTATTATCAATTATAAATTTATTTATAAATTTTGCTTTATACTCACATAAAACACCATAGGAGCCTGCTCCTGAATTCCCATTCGCTTTATATCTATTTTCCCAAATAGTTTGCGTTTTACTCATTATAATAAATTACAATATTAATTTATTAATAATTATACTATATCTTACAACTTGGTAATTATCTTTTCACAAACATCGTTTCCATAAGGATTCTCTACTACATCAATAAACTCTTCATCAAAAAAAGAAATATTTTCTGTAATTTGTGTATCAATTAATTTACCTAACCCACAATCAATTGTTTCTGGGCGTTCAGTCGTGTCTCTACAAACTAAAACGCGTTTGTTTGCACATACCGCTTCTTCTTGTAGTCCGCCACTATCTGTTATAATTCCTTTACTATTAGAAATCAAATGAACCATGCTTTCATAATCTTGAGGATCTAATAGGATAATATTACTATTATTCAATATTTTTTTACTATCTGGTAATGATGGGTGAGTAATATAGATAAATTTATATTTATTAGACAATATGTTTAATTGCTTCCACATAGAATGTATTTTGTCTCCTCTGTTTTCACGACGATGTAAGGTTACTACAATATATTCTTTATTATTATCAATAATATTCCGTATGTTATTGGATGGGAGTGTATTTTCAAATATATATTTATAAATATCAACAACTGTATTTCCAACTAAATGAACACCATTTGTTATTTCTTCTTTTTGAAGGTTTTCCAGAGATAATGTGGTTGGACATAAATGAATACTAGCTATTTGCGATATTAATCGTCTATTTATTTCTTCAGGAAATGGACTATATTTGTCATTTGTTCGCAATCCTGCCTCTAAATGTATTACTGGTATTTGAAAATGAAACGCACTTAATGCTAATGAATAAGCTGTAGTCGTATCTCCTTGAACTATCACATTTGAAAAAGTATTTTCTAGGAATAATTTATTTGATTGTAGTAAAATTTTACTAGATAACTGATTTAGTGTTTGTCCATGTTCCATTATATTAGTAAAAGTAAAATCTGGTTCATCTATGTATTTATAGAAATCTTTTATTAAGTTTTCATGTTGACCAGAGAATAAGGTTTTAAACTGTATATTATTTTCTTTAAATTTACGTATCAGTGGAATACATTTGATTAATTCAGGACGTGTCCCAAAACAAATTAAAAACATAATTATTAATTTATATATTTAAATAATTATGTTTTTATACTAATTTTTTGTGATTAATTGTAAATTATAATTTTCTATAAAATATTTTTCAATATTAGATCTTAACTCACGACTAGTTGTTTTATATGATGAAAAACAATCACCTACCAACCTGTTATTAGTAATATCACATGTATCGTCTTGATTAGATTGTTTTGCAGTATAGGAATTAATATTCCCTAGTACTTTTGAACTAAAGCATAAATGCATATCTTCACCTGTATCATATGTAAATGGTTTTATTGAAAACATATAATGTAACCATTCTTTTTTGAAGCACCATAGATGACCTACAAAATCAACCAAAGAATGACTATTTTTTATACAAACATCTAATGGTTTATTTAATTTATTTTTGTTTGGATTATTCATTCCAATCCGACCATTACCCCCAATTATAGCATTTAAATCTATACATTGATCCATATAATTTTTTAAACAATTTGGTCCAGGTATTATATCATCATCTAACACCATACAAATATCTACTGGAAATGTAAAACATGCGGCAAATCTACCAAAATATTTTGTATTATAATCACTTTTAATATGAATAAAATTATATTTTTCTTTTAAACCACTAATATCTACATGATTTTCATTTTGAAATACTACCAAATAATCTGGTTTAATTGTTTGTTTATCCATTTGAATTAATTGTTTTTCCAAATGATTTCTCTTATATTGTGTTAAAACAACCAATAGTTTCATTATAATATATAATATAACTTTATCTTTAAATCACAATGAAAATAGAAAAAATAATATATAATTTAAAAAAACAATTCTTTTATTCGGTTACATATATGGTTCGAAATTATAATTTCTCCTTGTGGAAAAAAGTGAATATCTTTTGGACGTTGAACCAAATGTTGTATAGGTTTCATTTTCTCATATATATCTAATAATTCTACTTTCATTGTTGCCATTTCTTCCGCTATAGATACATTGCGGTTGATAACTGATATATTCGTGAGCAGTTGTTGTTTTGAGTTTGGACCCTTTACACTATTTGTTTGTCCTTGTGGCATATCTTCTGGAATGGGCGTACAATTACACCATAATATGTTTGATGTGTTTTTTTTAATTCTATTTACCAAAACAGGTGTTAATTCTTTATGTTCTATTTCGGTTACACGCTCAGGAAAACCATGCATTCCATCAAACCAAAATATACAATGATAATGCGTCCATTCATCTATTTTCCATTCTTCTAACCAACTATTTATATTTTTACAGTGATGCGGCTGTTGTAAAAAATTTACATTTGCAATACTACGAAACCGTTCCCTTATATTTGAAATACATATATCACCTATAATTGAATCACCCACAACTAATATTATTGGTAAATTACTTGGTAATTTATCGGATGGTGTAAGTATTCTACTATCATATCCCATAAATCTACCTGCAAATCCATTATTTTTATTTTCTAAATCTCCTGGACTTTGTCCGTTAAATTGTCGTGTCCATACAACTCGTTG
>Ga0222719_10006353_pt1 | contig 10081 bp, 13 predicted proteins | sample C33_34DmetaG_FD_165039 | JGI IMG/M metagenome (GOLD analysis project Ga0222719, IMG submission 165039) | Estuarine water microbial communities from San Francisco Bay, California, United States - C33_34D | ecosystem: Environmental > Aquatic > Marine > Unclassified | place: USA: California...
GCTGCTGCGGCGTGATCTGCTCTAGCGGCTCACTCTCAGTTGACGCGACTTGCGCGTACACAACTTCTAACGCATCTGCTGGAACCGCTGCACGACCAGATGTGATTGCAGTTGTGTTGGACGCGACCATGTCGGCGCTACGCAGTATGTCATTAAGAGTGCTTTCTGCTAGATCAATAAAATCTGGTATCTTGTCATCGAGGTCAGCGCGGTTTAGCCAATCCCCGATTGCAGTTTTTAAATCTGCGTAGGTTGTAATTGCCATGTTAAACTCCTAAGATTGGCCTTTTTTACCACGGTTAGACGCTACAATCTACCCGCGCGAGTTCTGAATACTTCGTTGTCGCGGTCATTCAACCACTTCTTGAACGCCACCGGATCGTCCGCAATCCCCCGACGTTTAAGATCATAATACACGTTTAATGGAATAGACGCTACCTTGTTGACATCGCGGTATCTATCCGGCGTGTCGTTGTACTGTCGCTTATTCGCTTCCGCGATCGCAGTGACATCTTGCTGCGTCTCAATGACGTATTCGCCATTATCTTTGACGTGCCAGTATTGCGTGATGCCAGTGAGCGGATCTTTCCCGAATAGCCTTCTCTGTCCCATGAAATCCCCCAAAAGTGAGAGGGGCGACCGAAGCCGCCCCGTCAGTCTTATGATACGTTCAAGTCTGCGACGACTGCGTGCGCAGCTTCGTTCAAGACTTTCAAGCCGAACTCTGCGATGACCATGCGCTTCTCAGCGTCACCAGTCTTCGCCAACTCAACTTGTTGGATTGGACGTAGGTAGCAGACAGATGCGTACTCTGGATCTAGCAACCATGCGTCACGCTCACGAGAGAAGCGGTTAGCAACAACATTCAATGTGCCGAAGTCTGACAAGTATACGTCAGCCGCGCCGATGATTGTTGTTGGCGCGTCTGATGGCGCTTGGTAACGCTGTGCCGCGATACCTGCGAAGCCTGATACAACAGTTTTGTTGTGTGGGCCTACCATCAAGATGCTTGGCTGTCCGCCAGAAACGAATGCCTGCTGCATTGCGTCTTTCAGCATTGTCTCAGTGAAGTCACGCTGAGTGCCGTCTGTACGTGCAGTTGTACCGTCGCCAGTTGTCAGACCGCCGCCTGTGCCGACATTTTCGTTAGTCGCAACCCAAGCGCCCAAGCCGCCTGTCTCACGAGCTGTTGAAGAGTTACCAGCAACTTGCGCGTTGTTCGCAGTCAAAACTGCTTCGATGTCGCGCTTCAACTCTTTACCGCGCTTCGCTAGCTGGTACGCAAGTTCGTCATTGCGGCCTGCTGTATCTAGCGCTGAGTAGTTGTCAGCAACGATTGTGGTGCGACGGCGAATATGTGTGTAGTTGCCTACACGGCTTGTTGCCGCTGTGCTGTCGAATGATGACACGTCGTCACCATCGATGACTGCTGTTGTGCTTGTTGAAGCCAAGCTGTCAGTCTGCCACTCGAAGTAAGTGTTGGCTACGCTTTCTGAGCCAATGTTAGATTGCAGAGGAACTTCCTCTGGTGAAATATTCGCGATTACGTCTGCAAGACTTTCGCGGATGCCCACACCGTCATGCGATGTGAATGTATTTGATACGATAGCCATAATGGCCTCCTAGAGTAACGATTTAATTGCAGCCGCAGCATCTTGCATGCGACCAGTTTGACGTGCGCGCTGTAGCGCTTGTTGTTGCTCACTTCTAGGTTTAGGCTGCGAACCACGAGATCCAGCTTTCAGCGTCTTTCTCGGCTTTTGCGTCTTCGGCTTTTGCTTAGCCTCCGTTGCGCGTGTTTGGCCTTGATCGTACAGCATTGCTTTCCTCGCTAGCTTCACAAGCGTCGCATTCGTTAGACCATTGACGTCTTGCTCAGTGAAACCCTCATTTAAGAGGAATGAGCGAAGGTCTTTAGCCTCTTTAGACGCGACTGATGTGTCACGCCATTCTGGAATGATCTCAGGCAGAATTTGGCGCTGCTCCTCGAAGTATCGAGCTTGCATTTGATCCATACGTTGCTGCTCTAATTGAGCCATACGCTGACGCTCAGTTTGGACTGCCTCAAGTTGAGCTGCGCGCTCCTCTTGCTGCTTTCTCCACTGGCGTTCTGCCTTCGCTGCCATCGTGGGGTCTGTATCGTACAGAGTGTCCCAGTCGGGCTCCTGTTCAACCGGTTGCTGCAAACGCTCCTGCAGTGCAGGTAACATCTGAGCGTATTGAGCACGTTCACGTTCAATCTCTTCAGCTTGTGCGGTCATCTCACGACGGGCTTCCGCTAGCTCTTGAGTTTTACGTGTATAATCCCGATGCCTCAGATTTCCGCGTTTTAGCTCCTCGACGGTAATCTCTTCTCCATCTACTTCGACCGTGGCCGCCAGTATGTCGAAAGATGCGTCGCCTTGCTCGTCGGCTTCGTCCTCGCTCTCGCGATCGCCTTCGTACTCTGTATCGTACTCTTGAGAGTACTCTTCAGCGTCCTCTGGCATTTCGGCTTCCGCCTCTACGGCTTCTACCTCAAGCGCCTCAGTGTCTGTCACGTTATCCTCTTGGGGCGCGATCATGTCTCTGATGGCATTTTGTGCTGTGTTCAGATCAGTCCCTAATGGGTTGTTGGCTTCTGACATTGCTATAGCTCCATATTATGCGGCTATTTCTACTTTTTTTCAATAGTCGCATTATCTTCCATTGCACGCAGCTTCTGGCGAAACGCCTGTACACCGCGCAGTTTCATGTAGATGTCCTCTCGGGCATCTCTATCGCCGGTGCTCGTCGACTTGAACTCCTCCCAGCAATCCTGCTCCGTCTCATCCAGAAAACGTATGAGATCGGTGTCACGTAAGAGACGGGCAGCCTCCTGCCCGTCGTCTATGATTTGCTGCTTAGTCTTCACCATCTATTCCACTCTTTATGACGTCGGCCTGCGCCTTCATCACCTCCCGATTAATTGCCAGCTCTGAGCGGATTTGCTCCACGTTAAGCTGTGTGCCATATTTGGCCTGCATTTCCTCCGCCTTCACGAACAACTCCGCATCCAGCTCATCACGCTTGCGATCGTCATCCATGATCATCTTCTCGCGCTCAAGCTGCAGCTCTGCCGCCTTCTTCTGGATGTCTGCTTGGATCTGCTGAATTTGCACCGCGATCAACTGCTCGTTGATGTCCGGTTTATCCTCCTGCGGTGGCGCTTGGAACTGTGCAGGGTCTGACCAGAATTGCGATGCATCCTTGAAGCCCGCAAGCTCAGTCATAGACTTCAATGTGTTGGCTAGTTTATTCATGTCTGTCAGCGGATTGACTGGCCCCATCTGCATGATGGCCTCTTTCTGCATGTCGCTGATCTGGCGCATCATCATCATGCGCTCGCTGTCTGATCCGCGGCCAAGTGCGACGTTAATTGTCACATCCATGTTGGCGTTCCACGCGCGTGGATCAATCGGCACAAACTCGTTTGTCAGGCGTACCATGCGCGCACGGTCTTGGTGTGTCGTTAAGAGGTGCAGAACGATTTTATAGAGCTGCTTCATGCCGGTTTCCGCAAAGATACGCGCAATCAGCTCAATGTGTTGCTGTGCGGCGCTCACAGTCGCCTGAACGGCTGACGCGGTAGATGATTGCAGTGCACCCGCATCCAAGCCTGCAGACGCCTTTGAGATGCCTGTGCGGGCCTCTTTAATCTCGTCCATGTACTGCAAAACCGGAAATGCCTGCTGGCCAACGAACGGCATTGCAAGTGGCTGCACCTGACCGGCGGAGCGCTGGCGGATAATTGCGCCCGTCTCCGTTGAGAGCACGTCCTCGATATTAACCATACCCTCGGTGATCGCCATGCGTGGGTGAATAGACATCGCCAAGCTATCGAGCGTATTACGCATGATCGACGACTTGATGCGCTGAATGTCCATTACAGTATCCGCGATAGACATGCCAAAGAAGTCATGCGCCTCTGGGTCTGGGCAGAATACGGCAAACGGCACCATCGCGCATGGCTCGTTCGCTAGGATCGTATTACCGTCACCGGCGGTGCACACTTTGCGTAGCTCCGCGATGCCGTCTCCGTCGAAGTCTACTTTGATATAGTTTTCAACGTAGAGCACCTTCTTCATCGCCGGATCGTAGCGCTCGTTCATTTCGTTTGTCAGCGCCTTGTTGCGTGTGTAGCGCTCGACGTTTGTCTCCATCTCGTCATACGCGGACGCGAGGGAAGACACTTCGTCATAGTCGTAGCCCATTGCCACAAGCTCAGACACGGTCACGACGCGTCGGTGTGCAACGTAGTCGCTGTCCTCAAGTGACTTTGCCTCGCGTGAAATTAGGAACTCTTCAGGCGGCACAGCTTCCAAACGAACGCGTCCGTCTGGGTGCACGTAGGTCACGCGGACGGAATGCATGGATGGAGGCGGTATGATTTGACCGCTCATCGGATCAATCTGCGGCTCGCCCATCATCTCGGATGCGACGATCTCCACTTCAGCGTCGGGATCTGCCATCAATGCGGCAAGCGCATTATCGTCCAATCCGGTTAAGTCATGCGTCTCAAAGCGTGTCTGGTCATCCCAGTAGCACTTCAATATGCCAGCCTTACGAATGAGCGCGTCCTTGAACGCTGCGTGCATATGCAGGAAGCCGTTGTTATCACGATTGATGATGTAGTTTGCGTATTCCGTCGCCTGCTTGGCGGCGTCAACATCTTCTGGGCCTTGCGGGACGTATTCAACGGTGCGCTCGGTGCTGTGGAAAATGCGCATCAGGGACGGGATAATCGCCTGCACGGTGTCGCGCACGTCCATGCTGACAACTTGGCTACGCCCCTCCTCCTCGTTGCCAAACGGCTCGCCGCGGTAGTATTGCGTCGCGGTGGCGCGTACTGGCGAGATCCAGTTGTCGATGTAGTCAATCGCGTCCTCGATCTCCTTGCCGACAATGCCCTGCAGCTCGGCGTCTTCCATCTGGTCTGGGTTTAGCTCGGCTTCGATTTGCGCCGCAAGTTCGTTGATTTCTTTATCCATTTACGGCTCCTACTTATTAAACATGCGCCAGTATTCATTATACAGGCCCAATTCGTCGATCATTTGCTGGTCAACTGGCTGCACGATGTTTTTATGGCTCATAAGGAATGATCGCTGATCTGACGCTGGCTTAGTTTCGTCAAACCCGTCTAAAAGACCTCTACGCATGTTGAAGAAGTCTCTAAATGTGATTGCTGCTGGAACTTGTACGGGCAAGCTGCCATCATATCTGCCGGCAATACGTGTTGGGTATACTGGGTGATACGATCTGTTTGAAATCTTAGCATTTAAGTTCGGCGACCCTAAGTTTAAGCCGCTGTCAAATGGGTTAGCAAACAGTAAATCTGGGTCGGTCAACGCGATCCTTGCTTCTCCAACCTTAATCCCCGCGTCACGAAACGCTGCATTATCCAATGCCTGCCAAACGGCTCTGCGATTAGATCCTGTTAAGTTGTCAAAATAATCTTCAACGCCGTCTAGTAGGCCACGCATATTTCGACGAGAATTACCGCCAGAAATAAGCAAGTCATATGGGAAGTCTTTATCCGTAAAGTCCTTAGACTTTTTAAGCCTTTCAGCAAGAAGTTTACGCAACTTTGGATCTATATCTACATTGCGGATTTGCTCTCTGATTAAATCGTCTGTAGCAAAATCAGACGCCTGCGCGCCCATTGCAGTGTAAAGCATACGCGGGTTGTACCCCTCTTCCGCTGCCCTGATCATTGAAAGCAAAAGCGGCGACGTTACGCCTTCGTCAGAAGCCCAAATTCCCCTATTGATAGCGTCCCTGATGTACCCAGATCCACCATATAGCGATACTGGGTTATCAAGCATATCGCCGCCATAACCGAGGATGTCAGTGTCAGCGGCCATACGGTCACCAAACGCGGCGATAAGTGCGTCGCCCTTCTTTAGCTTTGTGTTGCGACGTTTTTGCGCCTCACCACGAGTTTCTTTTATGATGCTTTGCTCTTCAATCGGCGTTTCCATTTTAACATTTGATGCTGGGTGAGAGTATGTTAAGCCAGTTTTTGGGTCTGGCCTAATGTTGCTAATCCGGTTGCCAGACGCATCAAATTGTGATGCCAGCGCCTCTAACGCCTCTGGCTTCGCGCGACCCTTCTCATCACGTAGGCCAATATTTGCCTCTAACTCTTCAATTAACTCTGGCTCATAGCCACGCACTGGCTTTCTCTTAATGTCAGCGCTAAGCGGCTGGGCTTCACGCCCGCGTTGCAACACCTCACCGACGCCCTCCAAATCACCCTGCGCGACAGCTCGGATCAAACCGCGCGCATCTGCGCCGATCGCATCGTCGGCGGCTCTAATTGCAGACCCAGTGAGACGTCCTGCGGGGATAACGCCGGCAAGCCCTGTAATGTCGGCCAGATAAGTGTCATTTGCTTCGCGGATCTGCTGATACGTCGCGTCGGCAAGTTCTACGCCTTCAGGTAGGTACGCAGCGGCGCCTTGAGAGCTTCTCAGGTACGACTGGCCGATATCCGACGCAACACCCTGCGCTGCGCCAACGGGGTCTGTGAGCGCGCCTGAGATGCTTTCTAGCATACTGCCTCCGACAGCACGTGCTGTGCCGGCCGGATTTTCACGTATCGCGCGGCCAAAGCGCTCTCCGCCGCTCTCAAAGTCGTCATCGATGCCGATGATGTTGTCGATCAGAGAGTAACCAAGGCCGCCCGCCTGACGTAGCGGCTCTCGGAGGTTCGGCGGAATGTAGCGTGTAAAGTCAACCATTACTCACCTCTTGCGTATTCTGAGATGTAACGCAGTAAGCCTTTTGTGGCTCCGGCACGCTTATCTGGAGAACTTAGTGGGTTTAGGATGCCGAAAGCAGCCTTACCTCCAGCACTAATTTGCCCTAACAAATCGTCTTCACGTCCGGCTTCTTGGTAGTCTGCCAGTAAATCGCTGAGTAAGTCTTCTCCGGCCTCATAGCTGTATGGATAATAAACACCAGCAGAAGCACCAGCACGTGGCCCCTTTTCAAGCATCTGCTCAATCATAAAGGCACGCTTTGGGCCTTCCTCTGTGCCTTCTAGAGCACGTAATGCGCGCAAGATTGTTGCGTCAGAGTACATATGCCCCTCTACGTCGTCCTCGCGCGGGCGATAGGCATTATATTCATCGCCAGTAAGGTCAACGTATAGCTTGCGTAAAAATGGATCCATCACCACTTCACCTTGTTAGCCCAGTAAGCCGCGGACATCTTGCCCTTGGCTATATTCTTCGCATGACGCGCCTTAAACGACTTGCTGCGCGCCGTAGTTTTCTTGTCGCCGCTGACGCCCTGCTGGCCAAAGCGGATCGTCTTAACCTTGTCGCCTTCTTTCGCCACCACGACGTGCGATTTCGTCGGGTGCTTTGGGGTGCGCTTCGGCTTGTTGTATCCAGATACGCCGACACGAGATAACCGAGCATCTTTCTTCCTCTCAGGCATCAGATCGACTTCTTTAACCTTCCAAGGCAGACGCCGGCCTTCTTGCAGGCGCTTGGCGTTGGACAGCCCTTACATGGGATGCCAGTAGTCGTTGTCGCGGACATTACTTCTTCCTCTTCTTAGCTTTTGCCTTTTTAACAGCTTTCAGGTCGGCTGCGGTTATCTTTTTACGGTTTCCCGCCATCGCGGCGAGCTTTTTCTGCTTGGGTGAGTATTTACTATATGGCATTACGACTGAACCTTCTTTTCCCACTCATAACATTTTACCTGCACGATCGTATGTGTCGGATAACGCACTTGCAGCGATATGACGCCGTTTTGCATAAAATCCGCGATGCATTGCTCCTCTTTCGCAAAGGCTGGGCCGCCAATCGCAAAGCAGTTCGCCTGCGCGCATAAAAGAACAACCGCCGTAAACATTACATCACTTCTTCGCCTTCTTCTTCGGTTTCTTCGCGGTCTTGGCCGCTGCTTTAAACGCTTTCGCGCTCGGAGCGCCCTTCGAGCCGGCCTTGCGCATCTTTTCGCCAGATCCCGCCGCAATACGCTTACGTTTAGCGTGAATGTTCGCATACAGTCCCTTCTTGGGCATAGTGAGCTCCTTTTAACGCGTTATGCACATAATACAGGAAAATCGTTGTAAAGAAACCCCGCGCGTGGGAGGTCGCGCGGGGGAGCCTTGCAGCTCTAGCGGCGTGGGAGGGAGGAACCGCTGCCAGTAATATAACAAAGTTTACGGAAAACTAAATTGCAATAAAACGCAATTGACGGGTTGCAATTGTATTTGTGTTAACTTAACGTTAACGCACAGGAGGCAACAATGACATTTTTCTACGCATTAATCATCGAATATACGCTGCAGGGGCACCCCTTGCAAACGCGCATGTACTTCGAGAACTCAAAAGCGTGTTCCGACGCCCTGCAGGCCGCGGAGGCGCTGTCAGACGCTCTGGAGGCGGACTTGTTCTGTGAAAACACCGGCAAGCTGTCAGCATCAATACGGCCAAAGCTACGGCCAAGCAACTAACACCTTGGGCGCCTCACCAGCGCCCACCGTAAGCCATGAGTGCGGGGGCGGGTTTTTACCTCATGTATTTTACCGCCAAACCATGGCAGCGTGAGCCAGTCGGACATTTGCTGGTGATCACGTAGAGAGGGGCGCACCACACGCCCCTCTTCTTACCAACGCAACGGGAGGATGATATGACAATACAACGCAGAAAATTAACGCAATCAGAGAAGAACGCGATTAGGCATGCGTGGAATAATAAATGCGCGTACTGCAGAGACGAGGTCGCCGTAAATGAATACCACATAGACCATATCGTACCAAAATGCGCTGGCGGAAGCTGTGATATAGAAAATCTTGCGCTAAGCTGCCTAAAATGCAATTCGCAAAAATCCGGTAATAGGTTGCCGCGCATGCATGAGGGTCTGCTACTCGCGACCGCAAGTAGAAAAGCAGAAAAAGTGCGCAACTCCATGAAGTCAACGCAGATATCAACTGGCAAACTTTTGAGCGTGCTTCTCTCTAGCATCGCAGACACTATAGACGGCTACGGATACGAGATTGAGAGCATCCAAGTGCCAATAAGAATAAACACAAACGACGGCGTCGAGGAAAAGCTCGTTACCGTGCCGCTTGGGGGCGATGTTTACGAAAAAGCTAAAACACATGAAATGCGCGCATTCAATAACCGTGAAGACTACTTTTTCGTGATAAAGCAGATTATGTCGTCGCATAAGGGGACGATCAAAAGAACGCAGCTAAAAAAAGAAGCCAGCGCTCAAATTGGCGCGTCCGAACGCACCATAAACAAGTTTATCAAGTTAATGGTCGATGAGGGTATGATGTTCTACTGGAATAGGACGTGCTACCAGCACGACCCGTTCCAACGCTAAACCACCCCACGTATACTACGCCTCAACGGCTTGCTCCAGCTTCCCGCGGACGCGCGGCCAAACGCCATCGTCGTGTGGTCGTTCGCCAGTGACAAGCACACAGCGTCGGCGCGGTCGGGCGAGTTAACGCCGCGCTTCTTCATCGCCTCCTTGCTCTCAACTTGCATCTTGCCAGATGAGGTAAAGTGATACCGCGGCGCCGCAAGATCCGCATACAAAGCGTCATCCTTGGGCAGCTTAACGTCCATACCCTCTAACCACTGCTTCGCCTTAAACCACAGCTCGGCGCGCAAGTTGATGTACGTCTCCTTCTGCGACGACCGCTCCGACACGTTCAAGCCACGCGCCGGCAGGTCAAGCTCCCGCAAGCGATCGAGCACGCCCGCCCCAAAGCCATTACTGTCAACGATGATCTCGACCGGACGCTTGGACGGCGGCAGGGCATCGTATTCCGCCTTCACAGCGCCAGTGAGCTGCATCAAATCGAGGTTACGCCAGACCGTCAGCGGATGGATCACCGGCCCCTGCCTCTTACACAACACGCTGCTGTCGTTGCCCTGCCTCGCAACGTCCAAACCCCATATGGCTGGCGTGTCGTCGCTCAGGCGGATCTCGTTGTTCATCGCGTGCTCGATCAACGACACCGGAATAACCGTGTCCTCCTCACTCGGGGGAAAGTTGCCAAGGACACGCACATGATACGCCGGACTATCCT
>Ga0222719_10006355_pt1 | contig 10078 bp, 10 predicted proteins | sample C33_34DmetaG_FD_165039 | JGI IMG/M metagenome (GOLD analysis project Ga0222719, IMG submission 165039) | Estuarine water microbial communities from San Francisco Bay, California, United States - C33_34D | ecosystem: Environmental > Aquatic > Marine > Unclassified | place: USA: California...
TCGCATATATGCTAATGGTGCTATTTCGATAATCCCTTCTGTTATCATCCCTTCTATTTCTTTTGCATTAAAATATTCTCTTAACACATCAAAAATTGGTCTTGTCCAGGGAGCCATTTTTTGCTCTAGTGTACCTGGTAAAAAGCCTAGTTCTTCGTCGACAGAAACTGCCGGTCTTGTGACTATGATTTTATCAATATCTCCTTCTTTAAACATTTTAACGGCAACTTGTACTGCTAGTAAAGTTTTTCCTGTGCCTGCGGGACCGATACCAAAAACTATGTCTTTATTTGTATCTTGAAGTTTTAAAATGTAGTCTTCCTGGTTTAAGTTTCTAGGAAGTAATACTACCTGCTTTGATTGTTTGTAATTATTATTAATACTCACAACGTTACTTGCATATTGCTGCTTAACAGCCTTTCTTTTTGCACCCATTAAGTCCTCCTTGTATGGATAATGACATTGTAGGTTACTTGTGCGAAGGGCACAAGCCCTACAAAAATATTTAGTAAATAGGCCAACAGAGAAAAAAGCGTAGTTATTTGTTTTATTCCGATAAATAAGTATACAACAAGCCATTGGAAAGTATTTAATATGCATGATATATACGATGTAATTGAAAACGTTCAAAATATCTATGATAGCAATTCAGCGTTTGAAGTGCTAAAAGATTATGAACGTGTTCTAGATAGTTTAGACATTTATGTCTATAAAAACTGGGAAGACGGTGAACTACTATCTGGACCACAAATTAGTAGGCACTGGGTTACCTGTGCATTCATGTGGCCTGCAGATAAAATGCCAGACCCAATGGGAGGCAAACGTCTATTAGATTATGACTGCCTTGTAAAGATGGGCAAAAGTTACATTATTAAACCTCGTAAAATTCGCAAACCAGGCGACATTCGTCCAGGTACTAAAAAAGGCAAATTAGATCGTCATGCTATATGGATCGTTGAAATACAAATGCCTAAGAAATTAATGGCAGATATTTACTCAGGTGATACTGAAGTAATGGATTTAGAAAATGCGCCTAATGTTCCAGGTACTGGTCAAGAAATGGCTCCGCAAGGAGCAGATGTAGCAGCAGCACCGGCACCAGGAGGAGCAGCACCAGCACCGGCACCAGGTGGTGAAGCACCAGCACCAGGTGGTGAAGCAGGAGGATTAGTATAATGGGGTTACTAGCAAAAGATTTAAAAAATATGGTATATCATATTTTTGAGATTGATTCATACGCTTCAAAGATGGGTGATGATAAAGATATAGTTACTCTTAGTTTTAGTTGTAAAACTAAAGAATCTGCTGATGATTTAAGCGGATTTTTAGAAAAAGGTTATAGTTTTATTTTAGATAGCGACGTTACTCCAGGTGAACAAAGCGACGGAACTTATAAAGTGTTTGTTGAAATAGAAAGAGATAAAAACGTTCCAGAACAAATTATGGAAATACTTGACGGAGTTGGTAAACTTTCAGATGTAGATGAATTTAAATTTAGATATTACAAAAATTTTAGATCAGTGAGTTCAAATATTGATTCACTATCAGAAACTATACCTACAGATTCTGATTCTTACGGTGTTAAAACAACACAAACTACTATGGAAAATTATAAGAATTTCTTTAGTAACAGTTATTTAGAATCAGTTGATATGCTCGATGACGTAATTACTATTAAAAAAGTATGGGCCGATCCGTTGCATTTCCGTTTTGAAGATTTTGGAAACAAAGACGAAGTTCTTAATAATTTAAAAGAAACTATTGATGTCAATAATTTTGCTGAGATTATATTTTTAAGTAAATATATTGGAGACTATAATATAACTAAGTTTGGAAACAAACTGATGTTTGAGAACGGTGACAAGGCTTTACTTGCTACTAGATTATAAGTCTTAAATAAAAAGGACCTGACAATGAGTGCAGCAGATTTTGAATTTGATTTTACTGCCGACCAAATTCGTGAACTAATTAAAAATGAGGCAGACGAGTGGTATGACGCTATGTGCGAAATATTACCACTGTGGCAAATTAATACCGCGCCACGTGTAGCAGGGTTTATTGCTCAATGCGGACACGAGAGTGCTGGATTTAAAGTTTTAACAGAAAACCTAAACTATAGCGCAGACGCATTAAACAAAATTTTTCCTAAATATTTTGAGAGAGCAGGACGTGATGCGCAAGAATATCATAGACAGCCAGAAAAAATTGCTAATGTCATTTATGCTGGACGTATGAGTAATGGTGACACTGAGAGTGGCGACGGATGGCGCTTTCGCGGAGGTGGCCTTATACAATTAACTGGACGTCATAACTACACAAAGTTTGCTGAATCAATGAACATGAGTGTAGATGAAGCAGTTGATTATGTTCGTACTAAGAAAGGCGCACTTGATAGTGCTTGCTGGTTCTGGGATGAAAACAACATCAATAATTATTGTGACAACGGTGATATTGTTGGGATGACCAAACGTATCAACGGTGGCACTATTGGGTTAGAAGATCGTAAAAAGCATTACGAACACGCCCTTCATGTATTTGATCCACATTGGGAACCACCAGCAGAACCTGAACTAATACTGGAAACAGTTAGGAAAGGATCAAAAGGCCCTTTAGTAAAAAAGATGCAGGAAGCACTAGGTCTTTCAGCGGATGGAGATTTTGGTCCAGGAACAGAAAGAGCGTTGAAGGCGTGGCAGGAATCGCAAGGCCTAGTAGCGGACGGGATCGCAGGACCAGCGACACTAGGTCGTTTGTTTGGATAAGTACTAATATGTTTAGTTCAATCAGAATTGCTATGATACTTGTATTACTTGCTGGAGCAGGTGGTGCCTTTATGTATGTTAAAAATCTACAGGCCAACCTAGAAACAGCAAGAGCAAATGTAGCAAAGATGGAGGTTGCTCTAGCAACTAGTGAGCAATCACTAAAGTTAGAAAGAGCAGAATCACAGAGACTTGGTGAACTAAACGGAAAATTACAAGGCGATTTACAAAAAGCAGAGCAGTACGGAGATGAACTTCGTGCTACTCTACAGAAACACAACCTAACACACTTGGCTAATAAAAAGCCTGGGTTGATTGAAAAGAGAATGCAAGATGCGACTAATAAGTTATGGGATGATCTTGAGTCTATCACTGCTCCTGACAACGGGATGCAGTCTACTGACTCCGGAACCAAAGATAGTAACAGTAACTAATACGGTAAAAACAACAGTACCTATCGTTGCACAACCTAAGCCGGTTCGACTGAACGATGTTAAGATCTATGTGGTTTCAAAAGAAAACTATAACGAGTTTGTTAAAGAGTTTGAAGCCAAGAATGGTGCAGACGCATACATTGCTATCTCTGTAAAAGACTACGAAAACCTATCTTTAAATTTTGCTGAACTAAGGCGTTACATTGAACAGCAAAAACAAATTATCGTTTATTATGAAAACGCGGTAAAGCCAGAAGATACTCCTCCAAAGGAGAAATGAACACACCTTAGGACCGGTATTAAGTTACCGTAAGTGTGGCCCGGCTGCTGGGCTTGACAAACGATTCGCTACCGTAAGTCAAAAAGTGAGCATTTTCCACTAAATACACATATAACGAGTTAACTAGGAGAGGTTATATGTGGGAAATGATCACACAAATGGCGGGCGACCGTCTTTGGATTTATACTAGTATTGCTGGCTCATTACTAGGTGCTGCTTTCTTATTCTGGTTTAAAGATACAAGAATGGCAACATGGGGTGTTAAAAAGTTTGACGCAACACTAGAATATCTAGCAATACGCTGGGGCTGGACTTGGCTTCAGAATGATCCAAATGCTTGGCGTGTAAAGTATCCTAAAATAACTTCTAAAATTGATGACCTTGAGGCAAGGTTAGAAAAATTAGAAAAGGAGGGCAAATAATGCCAAGAATGACACCCGAAGAGTTGGCCGCGGCGAGAGCAGCAAAAGCAGAAGTACCACAAAAGAAAGTAGAACCTGCACCGGCACCAAAACCTGCTGTTAGTGCGCCATCATATGATGCAGAAATCACTGCACCAGCAGCCGAAGAAAGCGTAACTAGAAAAGTTAAATTAGATCTAGAAGTTGACACTAGTGTTAAAGACTTAGGTGTTAACCCTTATGCAACCTGGATCCATATGGCTCGTGCTGTAGACAGTTGGAGAATATTCCCACGTATCTTTATTTCAACATACATTTATTTGCTTTATAAAGTTGTTATTTGGTACATGGCAATTCCTTCGCCTACAATGGAACAATCAGGCTTAGTTAGTATCGTAGTTGGTGCTGGCGCAGCATGGTTTGGTCTATATACAGGTTCCAGTAAATCTAACAAGTAACAAAAATTAACACTAAGTATATGTATGGATTATTACAATATACTTGGTGTTTCTCGTTCGGCTTCTGAAAAAGAAATCAAATCAGCATTCCGTAAACTTGCAGCCAAACATCATCCTGATAAAGGCGGCGATCATAAGAAGTTTGTTGAAATAAAAGAAGCATATGAAACATTAACTGACCCACAAAAACGTGCGGCATATGATAATCCGCAACCGCAATTTAATTTTAATACAGGTGGTCCAGGATTTAATCCGTTTGACGAGATATTTGCACAGCAATTTGGACACGGTCCATTTGGGCGCAGACCTCAAAGAAGAAACCATGATATACGTGTTAACGTTACATTAACACTAGAAGAAGTTTTTAGCGGAAAAGAAATTAGAATTTCATACACAGGCGAAAGCGGACATAATATCTATCACGATATAAATTTGCCAATTGGTATTCCTAATGGACAAACTATTAGATATAAAGGGCTTGGTGATAATTCTATACCTGGAATACCTCCAGGAGACCTTTATACAAAAATATCTATCATTTCACCACCTAACTGGAGGATTGAAGGATATGACTTGCATACCATTGTAAATGTAGACTTTTTTGATCTAATATTAGGTTCCGAAGTAAATATAGTTGTACCCAACGGTAAGACGTTAGCGTTAACGATACCAGCAGGTACACAACCAACAACTACTTTTAGTATACACGGACACGGTATACCAGATATTAAACGAGGCAAGAAAGGAACTATTTTTGTTAAATTAAAAACATCTGTTCCAAAAATTAAAGACGAAGAAATAATAGAACAACTAAAACAAATAAAAAGGCAAACAACATAGTCAATAGCATTGACATTAGCGTACTATATTGTTATAATACGTTTATACTTATAGAGGATTAATTAATGGTCGAACCAAGTGAAGAATTACAATTAGTTTTTGACAAAAGTGTAAAAGACGCTCAAAAACTAAGTCACGAATATGTGACACTAGAACACCTGTTATTTGCGATGTTGTGTTCAGAAGAATTTTACAGCATGGTAGATGACAGTGGTGCTGATGCTGAATATATTAAACAGCGTTTAGAACAACATTTACGTGAAGAACTTGACGGTATTAAACTTGCTGACGGTGTCAAGCAAAAACCAAAGAAAACACAAGCAGTCGAACGTGTTCTAAATAGAGCGTTTACGCAGACATTATTTGGTGGTCGATCAGAGATACAATTAATTGATGTACTATTAAGCATTTTGTCAGAAAAGAAGTCGCCCTCATTCTATTACTTAGAAAACGGTGGTGTTGAAAAAGATAAGTTTGTTGATTATGTTAACGAAAATATACACACTGAAGAAAACGATCAAGCAAGTGCTACTGCACTAAAAGCACTTGGTGCATTTACAGTTAACCTAAATGATCAAGTAACTAAAAATAAAATTGATCCTGTTATTGGTCGTTCAGAAGAATTAGAAAGTATTGCTCTAGCATTAGGGCGCCGTAATAAAAATAACATCCTAATGGTAGGCGATCCGGGTGTAGGTAAAACTGCTATTGCAGAAGGACTTGCATTTAAGATTGTACAAGGAGATGTTCCTACATTCTTAAAACCTTATAAAGTATATATGCTTGATATTGGTGCTATGCTTGCCGGTAGCAAGTATCGCGGAGACTTTGAAGAAAGACTTAAAGCAGTGCTTGCTGGTTTAGAAAAACAAGGCAAGACAGTATTGTTTATTGACGAAGCACACATGATGAATGGTGCAGGTGCAGGCGGTGGCGACAAATCTAACGACCTAGCAAATATGTTAAAGCCAGCACTAGCAAAAGGAAATATTAAAGTTGTTGCTTCAACCACTTGGGAAGAATATCGCAAACACTTTGAAAGTGATCGTGCATTAATGCGCCGCTTCCAACGTGTAACTATTGACGAACCAAGTCCAGAAGTAACAAAAGATATTCTTTTAGGTATTAAGAAATACTACGAAGATTATCACAAAACAGAGATTACAGAAGAAGCAATTGACGAAGCAATTAAGTTAAGTGTTAAGTATCAGCCAGATCGTAAACTTCCAGACAAGGCTATTGATTTAATTGATGTTGCTTGTGCAAGATTTAAACTAACTGAAGAAGAAACTAGAGTTGTAAAACCTTCACAAATACAATTTGAATTATCAAAAATTGTACATATGCCTGAAGATAAAATTGCTGAGAAAGAAACAGACAACCTAGTTAATCTTGACAAGAACTTAAAGAAAGTTGTATATGGACAAGATGAATCAATTGATACTATTGTAGATAAAATCTTAATTGCTCAAGCAGGTCTAAAAGACGAAACTAAACCAATTGGTAGTTTTGTGTTTATGGGTCCAACTGGCGTTGGTAAGACAGAACTTGCAAAACAATTAGCATCTAATCTAGGTGTTAAACTTGTACGTTTTGATATGAGTGAATATCAAGAGAAACACTCTGTATCTAAATTGATTGGTTCACCGCCAGGTTATGTAGGATTTGATGACAATGCTGGCCAACTTATTACCAAACTACAAGAATCTCCTAACTGTGTACTACTTCTCGACGAGATTGAAAAAGCACATCCTGATGTAAGTACAATCTTATTGCAGATTATGGACAACGGTAAGGTTACAGGTTCAAATGGTAAAGAAGCAGATGCTAGAAACTGTGTACTTGTATTAACTACTAACCTTGGTGCAAGTGATGCAGAAACAAACAACATTGGATTTGGCAAAGCCCTAGAGAAAGAATATAAAAACGATGCCGTAAAGAAATTCTTTGCTCCAGAATTTAGAAATAGACTTGATGGTATTATTACATTCTCTAAACTAGGCAAAGAAGTTATGCTTAAGATTGTTGGCAAGTTCTTACTTGAAGTTAAAACTATGGTTAAGAATAAAAATGTTGTTATGGAAATAACTGACGAAGCACTTGACTATCTAGTAGATAAAGGCTTTGATCCTAAGATGGGTGCAAGACCATTACAGCGTGTTATTGATAACGAAATTAAACGTAAACTGTCTAGAGAGTTATTATTTGGTTCGTTGAAAAACGGCGGAAAGGTCACTGTTGATGTTAATGATGACGGCATTACATTAGATTGTGAAAGTGAGTTATGTCTGGTATCCGAATAACAGAAACTACCAAACTATTTTATGATAAGTTTTTGTATAAAATTACAATAAAGCATACCTTATCTAATATTTTTAGAAGTAAGAACTTTACATCTTCGAGAGAATTTTTAGACAAGTTACAAACAAAATATGAACAAGGTAAGCCGTTAACATATACTCATGGTTGGAAACAAGAAAAGATATTACCTGTTGAAGAATTAAGATCTGCACAGGTAATGCTATCACAATTTACCACAACGCCTTCAGAAAATTTTCTGTTAAGGATTGAAGGTTCTAGGCTTAGTGTCTACACAAATAATTTTCAATGGATTAATCATCTCTTAAAGAAAAACCTTGTTATTACTGACCTGGCAAAACCTTCTGCATTTGCTGTAAATAATCTACAGCCTAACCAAATTATTATGAATAAAGATTTCGGTTATGAATTTAAAGTTACACTACGTGACTTTGTAGACCCTAATTTCTATAAGTGGTTAATTAATAATCCTGATAAGGTACGCATTGGTTCACAGGCATTACAAAACATTGAAAGAGGCAATTATACTAGAGGATTTTACTTCTTTGTAAAAGATTCCAAAGTATTAAACCTAATTAATATTATGATCTGTAAGGATATTGCCCGTATTGACAATATTATAACTACGCATAATATTGATAAATAACTGTATATTAGTTTCTCTAGTCTCAAATAGACACGGGATTGAATCACTATAGGAATTTAAAAAAAATGAATCATTTTGTAAGCGTCATTATACCAAGTAAAAAGGTTAAAAAATCATTAGTTAATCATATGGTTTCAAGTGCAGGACTTCCGTTCAACGAAAGCACAGAATATAATTATACACTGTTTGAAGATAATTATGGTAAATCAGTATTAAGATTGGAAATACCAAACGAACTCACTGCACAACAGTCTGATAAATTTGCTAAAAAGTTAGCAGAAACAATGTTTAACATAGGCTACGAAGATTTTGATATTGAAGTTAGTACTAGTGACATATCAAATTTAACAGAAGCACAACAAGTTCCAGAATTAGACGCTATCGTTTCTAAGTATGCAAAACAAGGCATGACGCTTGCTGATATTGCAAAAATGGAAGCAGAAGCAAAGGCTGCAAAGCCACAAGATGCAAAACCAGATTCAAATATCCTACAGAAAGCCTTTGCTGGTTTAAACAAACTAGCATCAACAGAAACATTCCGCACCAGTTATGTACTAGCACACGCGGCTGAGAGATTAGGTCTTCCAGGTTTATATGGTTCATCTGGTAGTTTCCATTATTTAGACGGACAAGGCGAAGCAACAGCGGCTGCTGGTGCAAGTTTAGATCAAGTTGAAAAACTATCGCGAGTTGGTTTAGTTTCACCAGAAAGAATTGCTAAGATTGAAAAGAATTTTGCATGGGACGCTAAGAACAAGAAACTACAAGGACAAATTCAACGTATTAAAGCAAATCAAGCAAATGCAGCAGGTGCAGCAACTACTGACGATCAAGGTGCTGTGGCAGCTCAAACCACTGATAAAACAGGTGGTGATCAAGCAGCGCCAGCAGCGGATAATCCTTTTGCTAAAATGAATAAAGTTGAGGCTAACCAAGCAGCATACGATAGACTAGTACAACTTCGTGACTTACTAAAGAAGGTAGGTACATCAGAATCTATTAGTTACAGAGATGGTTCATTACTTGAATCTCTGTTTGAAGATGCCGCTGACGACGAACAGATTAAAAAAATAGTAGGCGAGCTAAAACAGTTACGTGATCTTGTTTCTCCTGCTAACCAGGCATATATTGACAAATACCTTGCTAAGGCAGAACCTGTTGTTGCTAAGATGCAACCGGCAGCAACTGAGCCAACAAAAGGCGCAGGTAAGCCTGGTGTTAAAGATTTTACAGCACTAGACGATCCAGGCGACGAACCTAGATTCCAAGTTGAGTTGTTAGGAAAAGGCCGTGTACTTAAAGGCCACAAAGGTGACACATTAAACAAAGATTTACCTTATGTTGATGTAGATCGTCAAAAGGGTAATAGAAAATTCCGCATAAGAGTTTATGCTCCAGCACCAAGACTGGATGCTTTCTTAAAGAAACAAGGATTAACTCCAGTTAATTCAGGCAATGGATATAACGGAACTGGTACTCCTCAAACTGATATCAATACACAAGCAGATGCTCCAAAAGCAGTCTCTAATAGAGGTATTACTGTACTTCCAGAAAAAGAACAAACATTACCTAATGCAGTCATTATTAAATATCAAGACAAAACATTATATGTTCCTGCAACTGATGGTTCAGCACCAGTAAAGGTTTACAGCGATGAGAAATTAACTCAAGCAGTAGGTGGTGCGATATCAAGTACTAACAAAGTAGTGTTTGATGAAATTGTACGTTTAAGTAAACTTAAAACACCATCTGCAACCGCAGCAAATGCTGCTGCAGGTGAGCCAACAGGTACTAGCGGAGAGCCTCAAAAAGACGAGCCTAAGGCAGATGCAGAAAAAGCATTACCAAAAGACCAAGATCAGTCACCAGAAGATGGCGCCGAACCTAAGGCAGACAGCGTTGACGATGCTGATAGCAAAGATAATGCATCAGTACCAG
>Ga0222719_10006358_pt1 | contig 10075 bp, 6 predicted proteins | sample C33_34DmetaG_FD_165039 | JGI IMG/M metagenome (GOLD analysis project Ga0222719, IMG submission 165039) | Estuarine water microbial communities from San Francisco Bay, California, United States - C33_34D | ecosystem: Environmental > Aquatic > Marine > Unclassified | place: USA: California...
AAACACCCATCGAGCGTGTGGAAACACACATCGAGCGTGGGGAAACATCCATCGAGCGTGGGGAAACATCCATCGAGCGTGGGGAAACACACATCGAGCGTGGGGAAGCGTGGGGCGTTGCCGAAGGCTAAGTGGCGGGGGGTGTGGGGTTGTTTTGGGGTTATTCCCGTTCGACTCTGTAAAAATAAAAAAATATTTTTTTACTTTCTTTTTTCTAAAAAAAGTTTTGAAATTTTAAAAAGTTTTTTAGAAAATTTATCCTTTAAAAAAAATATTGAAAATATCCCTCCGAGGCTGTGATCTAAGTAATATATTTATATATGTAGGCGGCGCCAGCGTCAGTCCCACCCGTATCCTCTTTAGCCGCCCCCGCGATGGCGGTATTACCATCACCGGAGATGGCGACGGACCGCCCGAACTCGTCATCCCCTTGTTTATCTGATGCCTGGATTTTCTTTTGTTGGGTCCAAGTGGTCCCGGACCGCGTGAAAATGTAGGCGGCACCGGCGTTGAACAAGGTATTGGTGCCTACAACCGCATCCTCTCCAAGCGCCCCCACGATGGCGGTGTTCCCATCACCGGAGATGGTTACGGACCACCCGAACTGGTCGCCCCCTTGTTTATCCGACGCCTGGATTTTCTGTTCTTCGCTCCAAGTGGTCCCGGATCGCGTGAAAATGTAGGCGGAACCAGTGTTATCCTCATAATGCGCCCCCACGATGGCGGTGTTCCCATCATCAGAGATGGCGACGGAAACACCGAAATAGTCAGAAGTCTGTATATCCGACGACTGGATTCTCTGTTGTTGGGTCCAACTGGTCCCGGACCGGGTGAAAATGTAGGCCGAATAATCTCCATACGCCCCTACGATGATGGTGTTCCCATCCTCAGAGATGGCGACGGAATAACCGAAATAGTAATAACTCGCTCCCCCCTGGATTTTCTGTTGTTCGCTCCAATTGGAACTGGTCTCGGACCACGTGAAAATATAGGCGGCACCGGCGTCGGCCTGGTAAATTGCTGGTCCCAAATCCTCATAAGGCCCCCCCGCGATGGCGGTATTACCATCACCGGAGATGGCTACGGACCACCCGAACTGGTCGCCCCCTTGTTTATCCGACGCCTGGATTTTCTGTTGTTCGCTCCAACTGGAACTGGTTTCGGACCAGGTGAAAATGTAGGCGGCGCCGGCGGCAGACCCACCCGTATCCTCTCCAGGCGCCCCCACGATGACGCTGTTCCCATCATCCGAGATGGCGACGGATGTGCCGAAATAGTCAGAAACCTGTAAATCCGACGGCTGGATTTTCTGTTGTTGGGTCCAACTGGTCCCGGACCGCGTGAAAATATAGGCCGCACCGGTGTTAGTCGCACCCACAGCCCCACCCACATTCGTATCCTCTCGCCGCGCCCCCACGATGGCGGTGTTCCCATCATCAGAGATGGCGACGGACCATCCGAACTCGTCACCCCATTGTTTATCCGACGCCTGGATTTTCTGTTGTTGGTTCCAACCGAATAATACTGTGACCATTCTACTCGCTGTACCATTGTTACCATATGCATCAGTCGCGGAGTATGTAACAGTATAGTTATCCGGAGCATCCATATTAACACCAGTTGTATCCGACGTCACGGTTTCGCCACCATCAGCGGTAGCACCCGGGTCTACATAAGTAGTACGTCCAACAACTTCGTACGGATTGTCCCCAGAGAGTGTGATAACCGGACCTGTAGTATCTTCTACTATGACAATTCTATCCGCCGTTCCGGTGTTACCATCTACATCAGTCGCAGAGTATGTGACTGTATATGTTCCCGTAACAGCCATGTTAAGGTTGGATGATCTATTATCAGAGACAGTTTCACCCGTATCTGCTGTCGCACCCGGGTCTACATAAGTAGTACCTTTTTCAACCGTATAATTAGGTGTCCCATCATCACCATCGGCGAGTGTGATAACGGGAGCTGTAGTATCTTCTACTATGACAATTCTATCCGCCGTTCCGGTGTTACCATCTACATCAGTCGCAGAGTATGTGACTATGTAAGTGCCAGAAACAGCCATGTTAAGGTTGGATGATCTATTATCAGAGACAGTTTCACCCGTATCTGCTGTCGCACCCGGGTCTACATAAGTAGTACCTTTTTCAACCGTATAATTAGGTGTCCCATCATCACCATCGGCGAGTGTGATAACGGGAGCTGTAGTATCTTCTACTATGACAATTCTATCCGCCGTTCCGGTGTTACCATCTACATCAGTCGCAGAGTATGTGACTATGTAAGTGCCAGAAACAGCCATGTTAAGGTTGGATGATCTATTATCAGAGACAGTTTCACCTGTATCCGCAGTCGCACCCGGGTCTACATAAGTAGTACCTCTTTGAACTGTATAATCGGTTGTACCAATATCCCCGTCGTCGAGTGTTATCACCGGAGCTATGGTATCTTCTACTATGACAATTCTATCCGCCGTTCCGGTGTTACCACCTACATCAGTCGCAGAGTATGTGACTATGTAAGTGCCAGAAACAGCCATGTTAAGGTTGGATGATCTATTATCAGAGACAGTTTCACCTGTATCCGCAGTCGCACCCGGGTCTACATAAGTAGTACCTCTTTGAACTGTATAATCGGTTGTACCAATATCCCCGTCGTCGAGTGTTATCACCGGAGCTGTGGTATCTACGACCGTCACGGTTCTTATAATGTGGGTGTTATTTGTTCCATCCCCGAGGTCATACACTACATCGAATGTAGAGCCATGTGCTAGAGTATTATCAACATTACTCAAATCTATACCAGCCAAATATCCGTCCGCGACAATAATAGCCTCATGAGGTTCAACATACGTACCAAACTTCTCGAGTGTAGAAGAAGCCGCGGTATTCACTGTACCACTCGGTAGGGTACATGTTACAACTCTAAGTATACTATTACTATTCACACCATCAGTTAAATTATAGTATACGAACTGGGCATTAGTTTCTGTATTATTGAAACCTGTCACAGAGGAAAGGCTAGAACCGGCATCAAAGTTCGTAAGACCTGGGTCCACGTCTTCCCAAACGCTATTCAATGGAACTCTGATATTATTCGATCCAATAAGCTCGGCGAATGGTGGGACGGTGTCTTCAATAGTTATAGTCCTGGTAACGAGTGTATTGTTTATATTATCCCCTAGATCATAAACAATCACCTGTTGAGTACCGTGTGTGGCGGTATTATCAACATTACTTGTATCTATACGAGCTAAATAGCCGTCCGTGATGTTAATAATAGCCTCATGAGGTTCAACATACGCATCAAACCTCTCGAGTGTAGAAGAAACCGCGGTATTCACTGTACCACTCGGTAGGGTAAATGTTACATCTCTATATATAATATTACTATTCACACCATCGGTTAAATTATATGATACTGTCTGGACAGACGTTACGGTATTGTCGAAACCTGTCACAGAGGAAAGGCTGGAACCGGTATCAAAGTTCGTAAGACCTAGGTCCACGTCTTCCCAAACGCTATTCAATGGAACTCTGATACTATTCGATCCAATAAGTTCGGCGTATGGTGGGACGGTGTCTTCAATAGTTATATTCCTAGTTACGGTGATATCGTGTAATGTGTTACCATCTGATATAACATAGTCGACGGGGCGATTGAGTCCGACAACAGTATTGTCTATATTTATTTCTTTTACAAACGAACCCGCATCGACCGTCACACCCGGATCTATCACAGACCAATCACCGTACCGTTCTAATGTGTAATTCGTACTTGCATTATTTAGAGTAGCAACCGGGGGTGTTGTATCTACGACTGTAACCGCGCGGCTAATCGTATTAGAAAGATTTTGGTCATCCACGACATTATACGTCACCGTACCCACACCAATTGCCGTATTGTCAAGTTGGGATATATCGACGGAAGTGAGTGTTCCAGTATGGGGGGATTGGTAAGTGACACCCGGGTCTATATCAGAAAATACAGCGAAACGTTCCATCGTTAATGGATCCGCACCATTGAGTAATACTATGGGTGGTGTAGTATCCACGACGTGTACGGTTCGTACGTTTGTTGTATCGGGGTTAATAGTGTCCGTCGCCAGATAGGTAACTGTGTAAGTACCCGTGGCTGTATTATCAACAGTGGAGATTGGATAACCATTCACGAGCGATGAACCAGGGTCGAGTGTTACACCGGCATCTACATACTCGGAGTACCTTTCTATTGTCACTACTTGGTCACCATTGATAGTGACGATTGGTGATAACGTATCAGCCACCGAAACTCGTCGTATCAATACTATATCTGGGTGTACACCGTCATTCCCACGATAAACAACATCAAAACTGGTATTTTGTATTATCGTTGCATTTGAGTAATCCACTGTCACGACTGTACCCGCATCGTTTGAAAAACCTGGATCGACATTTGCAAAAACAATACCTGGTTGAAGATTGTATGGAGATGTATCGCCAATTAAAGTCAATTCGGGTAGCTTCGTATCCACTACCGTCACGGTTCGAGTTGCGGTAACAGTCGTATTTCCATCGTACGCGGTATACACAACATCGAATGTACCGACCGCCGTATTTTGTTCATTGCTGAGATCGGTATTCGTTAATTCTGAACCCAAATCAACGGTTGCACCCTCATCGACGTAAGACTCGAAGCGTTCGAGTGTATTACCTTGAAGTGTATTGTTTGTTATAGTGATAACGGGTGGAACCGTATCAACTACGTTCACGGTTCTTATATTACTCACAGTCGTATTACCATCGTATGCGGTATACACGACATCGAACGAACCGATCGCTGTGTTTTGTACATTGCTGAGATCGGTATTCGTTAATTCCGAACCCACATCAACAGTCGCACCCTCATCGACGTAAGGGTCAAAGCGTTCCAGTTCATATGGAGTACCACCGGTAATGGTTATCACAGGTGGAACTGTATCATCCACGCGCACCGTTCTAGAAAATACTTCCGTAAACGCTGGGTTAGATACGGTGTAATTAACAGTGTACGTACCCACAGCCAGATTATTAACCGTACTCGTGGTAGAAATAAGCGTAGAATTAGAATCATTAATTGTCACACCTGAATCCACGTACACGTCAAATTTTTCCAAATTAAATGGATTGATGCCATTTATCGTAACATCCGGTGGTATTCCGACTTTAACCGTGCGCACCGCGGTTGTGTTTGGATTAATACCATCCGTCGCGGTGTATGTGACTTTATATACACCGAAAGTATTCGTATCAACCGTCGAAACGGTAGACACTAATTCAGATCCCACATCAACAGTGATACCCGCATCTTCATAATTCGTGTTTATTAAATGAGATACGGGATCATTACCCAATATAGTAATGATAGGCGAATAAAAATCGAGATTTGTGAGTTGTGTATACGTCGCCTCATATTCCTTCGCGATCGACGGATAAATGGAATAATGTAATCTATTGTTTGGTTTGAGTTTATTAGCATCCGTCAAACCCCGGAGCGTGTTTACATTTTTCGGTAATCTAACGTACCGATTGGTTGGTCTGCCTACCAGAGTAGTTAACTGGCTACTCTGGGAGAAATCCTCTCTTCCCATCGTGTTTATTACTACATCAGAAATTAGTCTACATATAAAACACGCCCCATGCCGTCTTTTATTTTTAAAATGTTATAATTTACTGCGTATATGGTCCTGTTTATATTTTCAGTGCAGTGCACCGTGCACGAATCTATGCGGCTAAAATTGAGCGTACCCGTCGGTTGGTATTTGGATGTCACGAGACAAAACGGGTACACAAACATACCTTCTGAGTTTGCAGCCGAAAACTCCGTGTTATAATAACACGGCACGGACGTATAATAAGGCACACTTACCTTGTAATCATCTACATCTGACCCATTTATTCGTATTTTTACTTTATTCGTTCGAGATACGAGATTATTTGATCCACTCACGTTACTACTCGCGATGAATTTAACCGGGTGATTAAATGTGAGTTCTTGAATCATTTGATTCGATGGTTTATTCGTTTGAACTTGATAAATCAACATGTTATGTTCGGATAAGGCAACCTTATTACGTTCGTGTTCGTCCAAACACGCGTAACTCGCGTTAAGATGACACGAATAATTCGCATTCAAATTTTGTGCCCATATAATCTTTAATTCGACGTCGTGATACTGCAAAGCCACAATCGGTAAACTCGATTGCCAAGACTCGCAAAAGAAAAACCTCAATGGGTAAAAAAATGAACTCGACCCGAGACCCCCGTGAAGACTCGCAGAAAAGCTCTTGGAGTATGTGGTCGCCAATAAATCAATCGCGATGTCTTCGGAAAATTCCGAATCTTGACAATCCACTTTTTGACCCCCCACGTATAACTCTACACATTCTATTACGTTTCGCCAATCGTCTATCAATTGGGCTTGACCATTTATTTTCACGTCTATGTATGCGTGTCCCAATAAGTCACCCGATCGCTTAAATACGACTCGAGATGTACCACCTGCCTTTGGTATACCCTCTATCGTTTGCTCCTGAGTGAAAGTTGAAAAGTTACTGTGTCTCTTGAACGATGAATTAAAGAATGTTATCTGTGGATTTCCAGTAATGTGTTCGTCCTGTTTTCCTCTCGCGACTAACTGCGCGACGGCTCCGTTAGACATATCTAATAATAGTGATTATTTTATTGCTAACGATACCACCACAAGATTTTTCAGCATATTTACGATTTTCATGTGACACTCACTCAACATGTGCACGGGATTCTTCGCGAGCTCGAGTATGCGTTCGTTGTCGTCTGGTTGTGAAGGTTCTTCGAACTTCCTTATATAATCTGCGACCGTGTAGACGATCGCGTCGAGATACTCCTCTATCGCCATCTCGATCCACGAATCCTTTGGCGTACCCCACGTCGTGGTATCCATGTGCGTGCGGACACCGTGACCGTACTTGGATTTACCGAGATCGAGCCTTTCGGAAACCAATTCGATCATATTATGGTATCATCTAGAATGTAGTTTTTAAATTCTTTCGAAAAATGAATTATTTTTCGAAAGAAAGTTTTAAAAAAATATTTTTATTTCCCAAATTTTAGAAATCTCAAAGCGCTGTCTACCAAACACAAACCATTACCAAAAATAGCCATATTTCGGATGGCATCTTCGAGCTTCGCCATACTTGTTACCCAGATTTTCTGGGTCGCTTTACCCTGGGTGGTGAAAACCGATTAGAATTATTGTTATTAGATCCGGGTGACGCCGGGCGAAGCGTAGACACGGGTGTGGTCGATCGCGCTCGCCGAACACTCGGTGTACCCAATCTACTGTACACACTCACGGCCGATGCAGATAAACTTCGGGTGTTACCACCCGAGTAGTCACCCTCTTCTCCGAATTCCACTCGAATCACTTGATTCATCGCGGCATTTTCAAAACGCTCGCGGGTCGCTCTATTACCGGGTGCATTTATCAGATTCCTCGCCGTTTGGCGCATCCGATCACTGATTGGAATGGGTGTACGGGGATATTCTTGTTGTTGACTGAGTCTGGTGATCGTGTTTACGATCGATCTGTCACTCACAGCCGTCACGAGACGCATGAGTTTACGATAACTCATGGTGTCCTGATTCAATATATCGTTTAGTTTACTACAATACACGCAATTTGTTCTGGGTAGCCCGTGTATACACCTAAGGACCATCTTACTTTTTGTTTTTATTTTTTTTATAGAGGTCTTGCATTAGTTTGAGTGGTCCACCTGATTTAAGATACGCGTTCGCCGCGTTCTTCTTACCCTTTTGTGCGTTTAAGGCTGATTTTATATTATCATTAAGAGAACGCTTTACACTTTTAGCGCGTCTTCTGGCCGTCGTGGGTGATAAACTAAACTTTTCCAACGCGGACATTATTGACTTCGTCTTTGGTGTATTCGGTTGTTTGGGCGTAATGCGCGGTGCTTTTCTGGGTGTACTGGGAGGTGTAGACGCCTTGCGTTTAGGCGGGGGTGACGTCATTTATAATATACAAATGTAATTATTGTGGACGAATCACAATAAGTACATTTTTTTAGTGGGTAGAAAGCATGTCGTGGAAACGTTCACAAAAGTTTTGGAGCGATGGAAGAATCTGGTCATTCCACATGACGCGATCACGTTTAATGTCATGAGATAAACGCTTAGAGTCATACTGTTCGATGAGTACACATTCATCTATCCCTAGCATTTCCATGTATGTTTGACACTGAATTTCCTCGTAATCGCGAACCGTTCTGAAGAGACCCCTCGCGCGATTTTTGATCTCGATGAGCGTTTTCGTTCCATCGTCATTCTCTCGAAGTCGGTCTATGCGTCCGACTATTTGATACGTCGTACCCGCGAGAGTACACACCTCATATGTATAGAATGTGGGGTCTTCGCGTAAGTCTTCGTAATTATCTGCGGTCGTTTTTTCATGTCTCGAACCATGATTAGTGTACAGCGTCTTACGTATGTGGTCTCTCGCGGCATCGAGTTCAACTTTTTGCAGACCCGAATTTTTCTCCAATTGATTAGAAACTGCTCTGAATTTTTGTTCGACGCTGGAACTGTTCGTAGACTTAAATTGTTCAGCATCTCTGAGAAGGTCTCGCGCCACACTAGACGCATCGATCGCCTTGATGGCGATCTGTTCCTTGGTTTGACCCGCAAAAGTATTCGGCATATACTTGTTCCATAGCTCATCCACTATTTCTAGAGGTGGGCGATACTGACTCCTCCCGATGATACCCGCGACATCAGAGGCTTTGAGAACAATCTTGGGTACACCGATTTCTTTGAGTATCGGCTTTTTGTCTCTAAGATACGGATACACGCGTCCACATCCACGTGAGTCATTCAAAGCATCGTGCGCTCCTTCGAGTTCCTCACCGAAGAGCTTTTCATACAACACACCCAATTTCATATTTCGCAAAAACACGCGCTTGGTCATGTCTAGGGTACACACGAAACGAAAACGTTTGAACGGCTCAACGCTCAAACCATGTCTGTAACACTCGGAGAATAACACGTCTTCGTCAAATCGCGAATTGTGTGCGACGAGAATATCTATACCTCGCGTTAACTCGAGGAACGTGTCATACATTTCTTTGAACGGTTTACCCACCGCCTTCGCGTGTTCGGGTGTGATACCGTGTATTTCCGTCGCTTTGACTTCAAAATCTTCGGGATACACAATACCGTGATACGAAGATACCTCCCGTCCGCTCGAGGTATACTTCACGAGTGCCAACGACAACATACGACAGTGTTTGAAATTATCTATGTTATCCGGGGTTGCCCGGGACCGGGCCATGGGGAGACCGGTAGTCTCAGTGTCCCATGCTATATAGCTCATTACTTATGAAATGAAGTGTATTCTTTATCTCTTTTTCTTTTTTAGGTAATCGATCTGTTTCTTGAGTGTCTTCTTCACGAATTCAGGTGAACGTCCTCCGAATAAACTCTTAATTTGCTTCTCACTTAGGCTCTCGTACAACTTAATAAGTTTCTTTTCGGTATCCTTGGGGGCTTTCATTTTACGAAGCACACGATCGATGAGTTGAATCACGTGTTTTTTGCGTTGTCCAACCGTGGGCGTGCGAAGGCTATACAAGGCTTCTCGTCGCTTAGTCGCCGCGGGTGAGCGAAGCTTAGATATGATTTCTTTTCTAAAAGCAGCACTCTTTTCTTTGCGCATAGTCTCCGGACTACGAATGAGTTTGAGTGGCTTCTTCTTTTTATTAGCGGGTGTTTTGTATTGGGTCTGTGTTTGCTTCAAAGAACCACCCTTGACCGATATCGACGGGGCAACCGTCACAGTCACGGGTTGCTTGAACGGCTGAAGAAGACGTTCAATGTTTGTTTTTGTGATTCCGGGTGGTGTATTTTTTTGCTTAGCTATCTGAATGAATATTGGTTCGAGTGATCTCCGTGCTCTGGGTGGTCCTTCACGTTCCCGGCGTTTTCTCCTCTCTTCCGCAAGGTTTTCTGAACCTCGTTTTTTGGCGTCTCCGTGTTCTTTTTTAATTGATGGTGGTTCATTG
>Ga0222719_10006360_pt1 | contig 10075 bp, 6 predicted proteins | sample C33_34DmetaG_FD_165039 | JGI IMG/M metagenome (GOLD analysis project Ga0222719, IMG submission 165039) | Estuarine water microbial communities from San Francisco Bay, California, United States - C33_34D | ecosystem: Environmental > Aquatic > Marine > Unclassified | place: USA: California...
ATACACACTGATTTTGAAAAAGGGTTTATACGAGCGGAAGTCACAGCGTATGGAGATTTTGTCGCCGGGGGTGGTGAGGCGGGCGCCAAGGAAGCCGGCAAATGGCGATTGGAAGGTAAAGAGTATATCGTCCAAGACGGTGACGTGATGCATTTTAGGTTTAATGTCTGATGAATATACTGAGTACCTGGCGATCGATTGGCTTGCTTCGACAAGCGCTGCACATCGTTGCGCTTTCAGGAGGACTACTCCTTCCTTTTGGCGGTGCGCCGGATTACACCGCAACCTGGGACTTATTTTTTAATGGTGTATTGCCAGCTATGGTCCCGATTTTCCTGATTTTAATCGGCTTTGACGTCATGATGTGCCGAGTACTAAAGGATGGAAATACCGATGCTGAACAAGCAAGGTTGAATGCAATTCTGCGCTGCCATTACTGGGTGGCAATGCCCGTATTGATCGCATTTGTGATATTCATTGCGCCTGCGCTGATTCCTTAGAGAAGCACGTTGCTTGACAAAAAATCATCCAGCGCCGACAATCTCGGCCGCTTCAAATGTGGCTACGTAGCTCAGCTGGTTAGAGCACAGCATTCATAATGCTGGGGTCGGTGGTTCAAGTCCACCCGTAGCTACCAACAACTTTTCGGCGCAAAGCGCCGAAAATGTTGAGCCTTCAAGCCGCTCAGAGCGACAGCGAATTTGCAACGCAAAATCGCGATAGCGTCCCTTTAGAATGTTGTGCCCAAACCGTGCCCAACTCGCGCCCAAAGGTCACACTTTCTTAAGCAACTCAAACGATTAAACATGATAGGCGCCGCGCTCGAGTCTAATGTCTCCAATCAAAGGCAATATGTTAGGACCAGCAAACTGTAAGACTCAAGAGGCTTTTACATAATGGCCTAATCTCTCTAGTATTCGGAGGCGTTTAGCGCAATAACCGAATGCCAGAGGGTGCCGAGTTATGAAAAAGTTCTTGATGTACATCAGTCTCCTGTCTCTAATCGGGTGTGACCAGGGTATTTCAGGCGAACAAACGGCATCTGATGCGCCGGCTGCTAAGGGAGAGCTAGCACCCGGTTCAGCTTCCGCCTTGACGGACAGCCGTCCAAACATTGAACGTCTTTTTTTGCAGCAGCTGTCGGCTAGCAGTGTCATCATCAAGTGGCGCGGAGCCGCGGACAAGGTCCGCCTAGGGAAAGAGGCGGGTAGACTCGACACCGTATTCCCTGCCGAGATGGAAGATGGTCATTCGATCGCCCATGTTTCTGGTCTCGAGGCAGATACTGACTACTTCTATACGCTCGGTAACGCCACAGATGTAACAGAGGTTTATCGTTTTCGCACAGCACCAGAGACTGGTTCCTCGCCAAAAGATGGGAACGTTCGCCTCTGGTTGCTGGGTGATTCCGGAACAGCCACTGAGTTCGATCGAGATGGCAATCCTGCGCATCCGGGTGAGGCAAAGGCCGTGCTCGAGGGCTTCATGCGCTACAACAGTCGCTTAGTCGGAGATCAGCACATCGACGGTGTATTGCTGCTTGGCGATAATGCCTATCCAGCCGGAACAGACGCAGAGTGGCAGGGCGCTTTTTTCGATCTATATCCTAAGGTCATTCGCTCTTCCGTGGTAATGCCAACCATTGGGAACCATGAAATGGGCGTGGCGCCGATCAATATCTGTTTGTTTGCGGACACGCTTGCCTGCGACCTATTGGGCGAAATTGAGTATCCCTTAGGCGGGCTTAGCATGAGTAGTGACCCGGCGAGCTACGATGGCGATGGCGATGGACCCGACCCAGAGGGGTTGCCTTACCTGAACATCTTTACCCTACCTACCCGCGGAGAACTGGGTGGCGCTGCCAGCGGTACTGAACAGTACTACTCCAGTGACTTTGGCAATGTCCATATCATCAGTCTTGATTCGCAACTCTCCAATTCCGATGACGACCTGCGAGGCGCCATGCAAGACTGGCTGACCGCTGATCTTGAAGCTAGCGCTGAACAGGATTGGATAATCGTTATCTTCCATCACCCACCTTACTCTAAGGGTGAAAATCACGACTCTGATTTAGAGCAAAGAGAAATCGACATGCGCATAACCTTTGCACCAGTGTTTGAACAGTATGGCGTTGATGCCGTCTACAGCGGGCATGCTCACAGTTATGAACGATCTTGGTACCTGAGAGGTCACTATGGGTTGTCAGATTCTTTTGATGTAGAGAAACACGCGGCGATAGACAGCGACGGCAATGCTGCCTTCGGCGGCCCGGACGCACCTTATAACGAGGATAATCGACTGGTTTATACGGTTGCCGGTAGTAGCGGTAAATTTAACGAGTGGCATCCATGCGAACCGGATCAATTGATTAACGGCCAGGCTTTTGGCTGTACGATGGACAATTGGCTGTTACACCCAGCACATCGAACGTTTGAGACATTGGCGAGTGACTACCGGAAACATGGTATTGCCCGGCTGGGTTCTGTCGTAATTGACGCGACTGCCACGCAGCTTACCTCGCGGTTTATTGACGATAAGGGGGCTGTACTGGACACCTTTGTGATTCAAAAATGAGCCGTATCTGCCTTCTTTGGGCGCTCCCACTGATGGTGTTTGCTCACCCAGCGCTTGAGATCCAAATCAGTGATTTGAGTCGGGCAATTAACCTGTCACCCGACGCGAGTGGCCTTTATCTGAAGCGAGGCCTATTACACCAGCGGCACGGCTATAGGGATTTGGCTAAACAGGATTTTGAGGCAGCGCGGGCGTTGGTTGACAGCGCTGATGTGCAAGTTGCGCTCGGCAATCTGTATCTTGCCGAGGGCGACCCTGGGCGCGCCAGTGTATACTTTGCCGAAGCGATTAAACTGTCCAGCAAGTCCTCTGCAGCTTGGCTGGGACAAGCAAAAACAGCGACGGCACTCGGAGCTGATGAATTAGCGCTTCAAAGTTATCAAACCTACTTTCAGGTCGCGGATAATCCACAACCGGGTTATCTCGCCGCTGCTGTTCGCGACATTGCTCCTCATAATAGGGTTGCTGCGATCACGCTGGTCAATGATGCGCTGGAACGGTTGGGTCCTGTCCCAACGCTGATAAAGCTGGCCGAGACACTCAAACAGGCTCGCTGACCGATAGCTAATTGCTCAAGTTGTCCTCCGGGCATTATCCGTTGTTAAGTAATGCCCTGGCCCCGGTCTTTAATCTGGGTAGTCCTGGAACCAAGACCTTGTGGCGCGATGGTTGTTGTAGAGCGAAGCTTGCCAACAACCGCGTCGAAGAGCCGGGGTCTTTGCAGTCGCTAAAAAGGCTTGTTTTGGCGGCCGGGCCTTCTCGTTACGGGTAGCTCGAAGGCGATTTCCACAAACGATGATCACAGAAAACTCGCCTTGACCCATTGGACCTGCCAGTGACGAAGGTTGCTAACGTCCTACCTACCGGACGTTGTGGCCAGAGGTCAGGCCTTAGCGATCCCGAACAAAGGCGGCAATCGAGGCTAAGGTGTCTGCAGTAATCTCAGGAGCGACATGGAAAAAACTCATATCACCAGCATGGGGCGTGCCATTAACCGTTCGGGCGCTGACAGAGACTCCCGCCGCGAGTAATTTCCGGTAATAGACCAAACCTTCGTCTCGCAAAGGGTCGAGCTCATTAACCGAGATCAGATGCGGTGGCAGACCTTGAAGATCAGAAAGGCTTGCGTGGAAGGGCCATGCTAATGGGTTCAACCGGTTTAAACCTTCCGGATCATAAGCCTTGACCATCGATCTCATGACGGAACAGCCAAGAAGATAATCATCATTTTCAATCAGCGAGAGGAGCGTAGGGCTTGGGTTCGCATAGCCGCCATAGATGTAAGGACACATGGCATAAACCCCATCGATGCTTGATACCCACTGCGCTTGATTGGCCTTCAGCGCTGTCGCGATCGCAAGGTTGCCGCCACCGGATTCGCCGCTCAGTGTCAAGGAGCTCACCTTGAGCACTGATCGATGCTGGTCAACCCACTGAGTTGCTTCCGTACAGTCGTTCAGGCCTGCAGGGAAAGGGTGGTTGCCTAATTTTCCACCCCCATTGCGGTATTCGACGCCAATCACGACCATTCCCTCAGCAGCGAGGGTACTGCGCCAAAAGGTGGGGCCAGGATCTGCTGCGGTCGTGATCACCATGCCCCCGCCATGAAAGTGAATCAGTCCTGGCAGCTCGTCAGTACAATCTTTGGGTCGGTGGATATAGAGCCTGATGGTATGACCTTCAGCGGAAGCGATCGTCTGTTGACTTACCTCAACACCATCAAATTTTGGGATGATTGCAGCCAATCCAGCGTGACCGTCGGCTTGGATTTGCTCGAAAGCAAGGCAGTAATCGAGACATTGTTGGTAAGTAGCCGTAGCGGGCAGGGGTTCAAGGCCGGCGCCAAAGCCGCCAAGAAGCCGAACTTGTTCTGAAATTCTGGGATCGGAACGAGGGTCGGTCTCGAATCGTCGGTTATCATCGCCGAGCCGACCGGGGAGCAGAGATTGATCGTTCATGAGAGGTCGCTTACCGAAAAAAAAGCTAGGGTATCACAATGAACGCTGTCGAAAAGGCTCACCAACTAGGGTGAGGAGATCGGTCGCTGCCGAGGGGCGTGGGTTGCCGGTGTAGGGGTTATGGCATTAACGGTTTCCACAGGGTTGAGGTTTTTAGGAACGGCGAGTCAATCGAAGATTTCTCGCTGGGCCCTGCGCATAAAAATCAAACCGATTAGGGCGTTAAAGAGAATGAAAAAATTATGTTGCACTAGGCCAAAGGCTGACATCTCAGCGGGATAGTCCGGAAACAGGATGACCCACATAGACACGGCAACGGCTCTGAATGGGCCCGGAATCGATGCACCGAAAAAGATAACTGGCAGAATGCCCAGCATCTGGAGGTATGAGTATTCTATCCCAAAGAGAGTTAAGGCTTCGGCATAGACGAAAACGGCAGCCAGCAGCGCGGGCGACCTGAGGATGAGTATCAAAGCATATTGCCCGATTCGAGCTTCCCGGAAGGCGTACAAGATATCTCGGTCGCGCAGCCGGATGTGCGGCAAGATTTTGCCTTTGAAGTACAGAAAGCTGATGGCGAAGAGAGACACGATGCCCATCCCAACCCAGGGAAGTGCTCCAAAGATTTGGGGCAACGACTCCCATTGCAGCGCATGGCCAATATTCGCCCAGCCGCAAAGGTATAATAGCTCACACACCATGATAAAGAGCATGCTAGAACCCAACTTCCAGCCTGGCACGCCCTCTCTTCGGTAAAGATAAAGCGCCATTGCGCCTTTGCCCACCTGTTCATTGAGGATCGACAGGATATAGGTGCTGGCCCGAACGGGGAGGATATCTCGGTAGGCCACGCGAGCATTAAACCAGTTGATCACTCGCCAAACGATTAATGCATCGATGAGAAAGAAAAAGAGGGAATAAGGAATCATGAGGGCAAGCCAAGCCCACCAATTGACACTTGAAAATACGCTCGACAAAAAAGCCAAGACCGACAATTCTTGTGCCGCTGCGGGTCCAGCAATTCGAGTGTACAAGAAAGCGAAGCATGCAAGGGTAATTGCCCAAGGGATCGTCTTCTTTAGGAGACCAGATCTTTTGATGGGTGCATCCGGTACTTCGTCAACGTTACTCAAACTTGATTCCTGAGCGTGGTAGAGAGCCCCATGCTATCACTTCTGGCTTCGCCGACTGCAATGATTATCAAGTGAGGTTTAGGATTTGGATCGATTCGTGACACCAAAAGTAGTTCAGAAGCGCCTCCCGTAACGCTCCATATCGATGACAGACCTGAAGGAATCAGGGGTTGATAGCGTTTTTGTTAGGTAAGTTGAGGAAGGTCATGTCTTGAGTGGGGGTGGACCGACAGTTTCTGAGTCTTTTCTCTGATGCGGCGAGCAACCGGTTGCCGGTGACCCCAGATTCCCTACGCTAAAGGTCTCAGCACTCCAACCCGGCGATGGGTGAGCCCCTCTTAGTCGATTGATCGGTTGAATGGTCGTAACCGCGGCAACAGCTCGAGTTGCGGATATGTGTTGCGTTAGTGTCAGGAACAATAACAATAACTTGAGAGGTGTTGAGCGAAGGGTAAAAGCGTTATACGAAACGTGAGTGTTGTCCTTGGCGCCCCGTAGGCTTGACGAAATGTCGTTCTATGCCTTGATTCGCACTATCGTAGGGGTTGCGATCGTGCAGGGCATTGGCCCGGATCCGGGGAGGGCTTGCATGAGGCCGTGGACACCCCGATAAGCACACGGAAAAACACGTTAAAATTTCTTTATCTTTTTTAAAGGAGCTTTACTACAAATCGCGTCCCGAAGGTCTATAATACTGGGCTGGCGAATCGAGCAGGATTGTTTTTGCCGGCGCAGTGGGTAAAAAGCGTCGGTTCACACGATTAGCCGCTTAGAAATTTGTCGCACGCTATTGTGGCTACGACGATGAAAATGACTGATAGGAGAGTCTACGTTGAGATCGAAATCCCAAACTGTATTGAGCAGAGCAGCGGCAACCCTTGCCCTACTATTGTCGGTAACCTTCCTGACGACGGTTCAGGCACAGATTACGACCGCCATTCGTGGTGTCGTTGTCAATCAACAAAATAATGCGGTTGCTGACGCCAGTGTTAAAATTACGCACACCGCTTCAGGCACCGTGTCATTGGCAACATCGAATGAAAACGGAGTGTTTTCGGCTCGGGGTATGCGTGTTGGCGGCCCCTATTCGGTGGAGATCAGTGGAAACGGATTTTCAGCGGTCAGGATTGATGATTTATATCTTGCGTTAGACCGTACCTTAAACCTCCCTGTGACAGTGCAAGCTGAAACAGCGATTGAGGAAATCGTGGTCACGGCCACTCGAAAGTCCGTCGGTTATAAGAACGAGGGTCTGGGCACTGATCTGGGCATCGAAGCGCTTGAAGAAGTCGCTTCGATTGATCGAGACATTACGGATGCTGCCGCGCAAAATCCGTTTGCTATCGTCAATGTTCAATCCGGTGGCGCGAAAGAATTGACGATTGCAGGCGCCAACAATCGATTTAATTCACTCACCATTGACGGCGTCGCCCTGAATGATCGTTTTGGTCTGAATGCCAATGGTTATCCGACGCAGCGATCTCCGATCTCCTACGACGCCATTGAGTCACTCTCTATCCAGACCGCGCCATTCGATGTGGAGTACAACGGATTTACTGGCGGTACAATCAACGCCGTCACAAAATCGGGGACCAACGAGTTCTTCGGCTCATTGGCGTATTATTCAACGGATGATTCTCTGATCGGCGACAAAAACAAGGATCGCGACTTCGATTTTACTTTTGAAGAGGAAACCTTAGTGGCAACCCTAGGTGGGCCGATCATCCAGGACAAGCTTTTCTTCTTTGTCGCCTATGACAAGTACGAAGAGATCGCGCCCCTTCAAAACGGCCCGCTAGGGTCAGGAGCACTCAACATCCGGGAGGATATTACCCTTGATGATGTCGCAGAGGTTCGAGGGATTGTTTCCGATGTTTGGGGTTTCGATATCGGAGACTTCAATAAAGCCCCAGCGGAAGATGAGAAAATCTTAGCGAACATTGATTGGAATATCAGTGATAGTCATCGGGCGAAATTTACCTACATGAGCACGGAAGGTAATACCATTCGCGAGCAAAACGGTAATAATTTCCTAGCGTCAGATAACACGTTAGGGGCCTCATCTGCTTGGTATGATCGCTCCGAAGAAGTGGATAATGTCACCGCTCACTTGTTTTCTGATTGGACGCCGAATTTTTCTACCCAGCTGAAAATTGCGAAAACTGAACAAGCAACAGGACAAGACTCCTTAAACGGTGCTGAATTCCCCTCATTTGCCGTGTTCCTCCGTGAAGTGGATGGAGATGAAAACTATCTTGTCATCGGTCCAGACCGTTTCCGTCACGGTAACTCCCTTGATCAAGAATTCTTCCAAGTAAAATTGATCGCGGAATACGTCACTGGGGATCACCTGATTAAATTTGGTTTTGAGCGCGAAGAAGTCGATGTCAATAACTTATTCGCCCAAAATTCCGAGGGTTCCTATGTGTTCGACAGCGTTGACGATCTGCGTAATGCGACAGCGTCAGGGTTGCTATACAACAACGCGGTGACAAATAACGAAAATGATTTACGTGCGATCTGGGGCTACAACACCAATTCGTTTTATATTCAAGACACGTGGGATGTCAGCAGCGATCTGAGGTTAGATTTTGGTCTTCGCTATGACCGTTACGAAAGCAACGGCGCGATTCGAGAGAACCAAAATTTCGTAGACCGTTACGGTTACTCGAATGCAAATGACGTCGATGGTTTGGATGTGGTGTTGCCTAGAGCATCTTTTGAGTGGAATGTGAGTGATGCACTGACAGTGCGCGGTGGTATTGGTAAATTTTCGGGTGGTTCACCAGGCGTTTGGATTTCAAATAGTTACTCCAATGATGGTGTGATTTCTGACGGACAAAATGCCTTTGGTGTCATCGATGTACCGACAACGCCTGATGCTTCAACTGGGCAATACATTCCCGCGGACGTACTGACGGGTCTGGCCACCAAGGCGCCTGATGGTTCGGTAAATGCGTTGGCTGATTCGTTTGAAATACCCACCACTTTAAAAGTCAGTCTGGGCGCCGCCTATCTGACTGAAAGCGACTGGTTGTTGTCGGCTGATGTGTTGTATAACGATTTAGAAAATGCGCCGTATTGGTTCGATCAGCGTTGCGCAGTACAGTCAGAAACAGCTCCCGACGGTAGGCCGATGTATGACTGTGGAGGCGGTAATCCAGAAGCGATCGTCATTGACTCCACCGATCAAGGTAGCGGACTTTTGTATGCTCTGTCGGTGAGCAAAGATTGGGATACTTCCTACGGAGCCTTCGATTTGTTCGCCAGCGTCACGATGGCTGATGTCGAGGATATCGGTTACGGAACTTCATCGACCGCAACTTCAAACTACTCTGACTTTGCCGCCTACGATCGTCAGAGACCAAGAGCCGGCGTCTCTAATTTTGAAACCGAGACGGCCATTAAGTTGCGTTTAAATTGGTCGAAAGAATTCTTCAGTGGCTATGAAACGAAGGTGTCGTTGTTTGCCACGGGAAGAACGGGCCAGCCTTACAGCTATACCTTTAACGAGAACAATGCTTGTGTATTTGATGTCGGAGGTGGTCGTTGCGCGCGTGAGAGTCGAAACGACGATGCGGGTCACTTGCTTTATGTGCCGTCAGGACCCAATGATCCCCTGTTCGCCGCAACATCATTTGGCGGTGATCCAGCTGACCAGCAAGCATTTTTTGACTACATCAATAGTTCAGAGCTTGCTCAGTATGCAGGTGGGATTGCTGCTCGAAACGGCGATACTTCACGTTGGTCAACCATCGTTGATTTAAGAATCAAGCAGGAGCTGCCAGGATTCATGCCCGAGCACCGAGCGATGCTGTTCTTTGATATCGAGAATCTAGGTAACTTGCTGAACTCTGATTGGGGCACCGTTGAGCGGACGCGTTACGAGTACGAGCGTGATGTGGTTTCTGCCAGCATTGTAGACGGTCAGTATGAGTATTTCAGACTCAACAATGCCAGGAGCATTGAAAATTTGGAAATGCTCAGCCGATCGGTTTGGCAGATCCAGTTGGGCATCAAATACGATTTCTAGCTGTCTGATTGACGCTTCGAGAAACTCGACAAAGTGATAAGAAAGGGAGCTCAAGCTCCCTTTTTTTATCGCTTTGCGGCAAACCCAGACGAGACCACTGAGGTGCAATGCGGCAGCGGTTGAACGGTAGGTAATAATAGTTTGATCAGCCGGCAGTTTCCTTTTGAGCGAAGGGTTCAGGTCGCCGCAAAGTCAGATTGAGCTGATAGCCATGGGTCGACCTGCTTGTGGGCTTAAACCGCGGCTTGGAATGCTGGCCGAGCGGATAGTCGTTCGTAATACTCGCTGGCATTCGACAGGTGATCAAAGGGGACAAGTCGTTTTGCAATCATCAGTGACCACCCCAGATTAATATCGGCTGCGCTGAAGCCCCAGTC
>Ga0222719_10006361_pt1 | contig 10072 bp, 14 predicted proteins | sample C33_34DmetaG_FD_165039 | JGI IMG/M metagenome (GOLD analysis project Ga0222719, IMG submission 165039) | Estuarine water microbial communities from San Francisco Bay, California, United States - C33_34D | ecosystem: Environmental > Aquatic > Marine > Unclassified | place: USA: California...
AAACAGTTATTTGGTTCCAAGAGCTTCCTGTTCCTAATATGGAACAATCTGGCCTTGTATCTGTTGTTGTTGGTGCAGGGGCTGCATGGTTTGGACTATATGCTGGCACAAGCAAGTCATCTAAATCCTTCAATGGCGAAAAGTAAATGACTGATCATGATAAGGACATCATCCGCATCCAAGACGATGTTAAAGAGTTGCAAAAGCAAGCTGCAACTGCTGATGTCCTTGTCGATAGATTGGATATTACATTAGACAAACTGACAGAAGTATCCAACCAAGTACAGCAAATGTTGTTAGTACACGAGCATCGATTTGATGAAGCAGAGAAACAACACGAAACTGTTTCTCGTCAGCTTGATCAGAGATCAGAAGCTATTGATCGTGAGATTAATCACCTACACAAGCGTATTTCATCACTTGAGACAAAACTAGATGAAAGACTAAAGAAAATTGAGATGTGGCAGTGGGTGATAGTTGGCGGTGCTTCGGTTGTAGGTTTTTTAGTTTCTCGCTTTATATCGCTTGACTTTTTGAAATAAATGTTTATAATGGGTCTGTGCCCTTTTGAGACAGGACCCCTTTCGTTATGCAGTGGATTGACCAGAAATATATTACCATCCTTTCTCCGCGTTTAGATTTATTCAAGCGCGTTGAGAATAACTATAATTTTAGATGTCCGTATTGCGGGGATTCTAAAACAAACAAATTCAAGACTCGTGGATATTTAATTCAGAGAGATTCTACCTATAGCTTCTATTGTCACAACTGCAGCCAGACTGCCAGTCTCAGACAATTTATAAACCATGTAGATCCTCAGCTATACTCAGAATACGTTAGAGAATCGTTTTTAGAAGCGAATACAAGCCCGCAAATGGATAAGGTAGATGATAGCCAATTTAAGACGAAAGCGCCTGTATTCGCGAAAAATGACGCACTGAAGAAGCTGAATAAGATCAGTCAACTGCATTGGGACCATCCTGCTAAGACGTACGTACTTGATCGTCAGATACCTAATATTGCACACTCATATCTATATTATGTCCCCAACTTTAGTAAGTGGGTCAATGGTCTTCTTGGACGTGAAAAGTTAGATCCTAAAAACAAAGAACCAAGATTAGTGATTCCTTTCTTTGATAAAGAAAAAAACTTATTTGGTTTCCAGGGTCGCTCGTTTTCCGATAAGGGGATTAGATATATAACTATAATGCTTGATCAAGACAAGGACAAGATCTTTGGTTTAGATCGCATCGATGAACGCCGCACCGTTTATGTCTTCGAGGGTCCTATCGACTCTATGTTCATCGATAATAGTGTAGCAATGGCCGGATCTGCGGGAAAGGTGGATCTTGAGGACGTTGTATTTGTATATGATAATGAACCTCGTAATGTAGAGATTTTGAAACGCATTGAGAAGACTATTGATGAGGGACATAAGATATGTTTGTGGCCAGAACAAATAGGATGGAAAGATGTTAATGATATGGTTTTAGGCGGTTTGACTGTTGACCAAATCAAGAAGTTGATAGATGATAATACATATCAAGGCCTTGAAGCAAAGCTAGCATTAACTAATTATAAGAAAGTGTAAGATGATTAAAGTATATGATAATATCTTTAGTGAAGAGCAGCTAGAGAGACATTTAGCATTTTTTGCTAACAGTGTGTATCGTTATGACACAGATCTGACGCAGACGTTTGTTCCAAGATTTATCAGTTTCTTTTCAGAACAAGATGTTGTTGATCTTGGCTTCTTTTCTGATCTCGAACAAAGTGTTGCTGAAGAACCAGTGATTAATAAACGTCCTACATTGACTTTGGTTAATCACATTAATCCGTTTGACCATTATACTGCTATTAGCTATAATAACCAAGATGTACTGATGTATATGCCTTCAGGTTCTTTTGATGGTACAGTTAGTATTCGTGGTGAGGAAGTAACAGACATTGAATACAAGCGCAATAGATTGGTGCACTTCTCAGGCGATGATGCATTTAGTGTTGCATCAAATTTTAAAGATCCATCCAATACAGCATTCCTTGCTATGTTTATTTTCGATCGGTATGACCAATGACAGCTAAATTAATATCCTATTCACAAAACAACAATGGTGATAGTCTGCTCGATCAGATTGCATATGCTGCTCGTGTATCTAATCCTTCCAACCAAAACAATAAAGATACATCAGAGAAACTTGTACGTTATCTAATTCGTGAAAATCACTGGTCACCGCTAGAGATGGTTAGTGCATGTATTGAAATTGAAACAACACGGGACATTGCTCGTCAGATTCTACGTCATCGCTCATTCTCCTTTCAAGAATTCAGTCAGCGTTATGCTGAGGCATCAGAATATGAGACAAGAGATGCTCGATTACAAGATACAAAGAATCGTCAAAACTCTATTGATGTAGAAGGTGAAGAAGGTATCAGATTAAATGAAAACTTCCGTATGATGCAGATGAAGCACATTAGACAAACAAAAGATTATTATGAAGCAGCGCTTGCTTTAGGTATTGCTAAGGAACAAGCGAGAGCATTGTTACCTGAAGGTCTTACTAAGTCTCGTTTATACATGAACGGAACCCTGCGTTCATGGGTCCACTATATAGATTTACGTTCTGGTAATGGTACACAAAAAGAACATATGGAGATCGCACGTCAATGTGCAGAAGCTCTGAAACCTGTATTTCCAATGATTGAGGAGTTTGTCCACAATGACTAATATTAATGTTGTTAAAAGAGATGGGACAAAAGAGCCCCTAGATATCGAAAAGTTCCATAAGGTCGTATCCTGGGCATGTGAGGGAATTACTGGTGTTAGTGAATCGGAGATTGAAATTAACTCTCACATCCAATTCTACAATAATATTAAGTCATCTGATATTCAAGAAACATTAATCAAAGCAGCTGCTGATCTGATTAGTGAGGAATATCCAAACTATCAGTTTGTTGCTGGTCGTCTAATTAACTACCACCTTCGTAAGGAAGTGTATGAAGGCTTTGATCCAATTCCACGTGGTTTATATAATCATGTTAAAGAAGTTATTAAAGTTGGATACTACGATACCCAACTTCTTGATCTATTCACCGAAGAGGAATATACACAGCTAGAAAAGATGATTGTACATTCACGTGATGATGAATTAACATATGCTGCTATGGAGCAATGGCGTGGTAAGTATCTTGTTAAAAACCGTGTAACAAATCGCTTTTATGAAACACCACAGATTGCTTATCTATTGATATCAGCAATCTTGTTTGCTAACTATCCTAAAGATCAACGTATGAAATGGATTAAGGAATATTATGATGCTATTTCACAATTTTATATCTCGCTGCCAACGCCGATTATGGCAGGAGTTAGAACCGGTCAACGCCAGTTTAGTTCATGTGTTCTCATCGAGACCGATGACTCGCTCAATAGCATTAATGCGACGAGTTCTTCGATTGTTAACTACGTCTCTAATAAGGCTGGTATTGGTATCGGCGCTGGTAATATTCGTGCCATTGGCAGCGCTATCCGTAACGGGGATGCTACTCACACTGGGGTTATTCCGTTTTATAAATTATTTCAGAGTTCTGTTAAATCCTGCTCTCAAGGCGGAGTTAGAGGAGGAGCTGCAACCCTTTACTATCCCATTTGGCACCTCGAGGTCGAAGACCTCCTGGTCCTCAAGAATAACAAGGGCACGGAAGACAACAGAGTAAGGCATTTAGATTATGGCGTCCAATTTAACAAAGTTATGTACGAGCGTTTGCTCAACGGTGGGGATATCACTCTTTTTAGTCCTCACGATGTTCCAGAGCTATATGAATCATTTTTCACCGACACTGATAAGTTTAGAGAATTATACGAAGCGGCAGAGAGAAAAACGTCTATCAGAAAGAAAGTAATTAAGGCTTCTGATCTATTCTCTATCTTTATGCAAGAGAGAAAGGACACAGGTCGTATCTATTTGATGAATGTCGATCATGCAAATGATCACGGTGCTTTTGTCAAGTCAGCTGCTCCTATTAGACAATCCAATCTTTGCTGTGAGATCAATCTCCCTACTAAACCATTGAAGAACATCTTCGACGAGGAAGGTGAAATTAGTCTGTGTACTCTTTCAGCAATTAACTGGGGTCTAATTAAAAAGCCTGAGGACTTTGAAAGACCTTGTACACTCGCAGTACGTGCATTGGATGCGTTGTTAGATTATCAAGAATATCCAGTGGTTGCTGCTGAACGATCTACTATGAACAGACGTCCTCTTGGCATTGGTATTATCAACTTTGCTTATTGGCTCGCAAAGAATGATACAACATACCAAGATCCAAATCTTGAATTAATTGATGAGTATGCAGAAGCATGGTCATATTATTTAATTAAAGCATCTGCAGATCTTGCTGAAGAGCAATCACCCTGTCCAAAAGCACCACAGACACAATACTTCCATGGTCGTATGCCTAACGATACATATAAAAAAGATGTAGATGAGTTGGTAAAACATAAAGAACGTATGGACTGGAAGTCGTTGAGAAGCCAAACAAGACGTACCGGTATTCGTAACTCAACACTAATGGCTCTCATGCCTGCTGAAACATCTGCACAGATTAGTAACAGCACAAATGGTATTGAACCAGTTAGATCATATATTACTATCAAGCAATCAAAGGATGGTATTCTTAAACAAGTTGTTCCTGAGTATCGTCGTTTGAAAAACAAGTATGATTTGCTATGGGATCAGAAATCACCTGAAGGCTATTTGAATATTATGGCTGTACTGCAAAAGTATATTGACCAAGGGATTTCAGTCAACACATCATACAATCCTCGGTTCTATGATGATGAAAAGATTCCTATGTCAGAGATGTTGAAGCATATGGTTCAGTTCTACAAATATGGTGGTAAACAATTATATTATTTCAATACATTTGATGGTGCAGGAGAGATGGAGGATGAAGCTCCTCTTGCTATTACTGTTGTAGAAGATGATGATGATTGTGATTCATGTAAGATATGATTATGAAAAAAGTTGCGATTACAGGTCATACTCGAGGTGTTGGTAAAGGACTGTGGGACTATTATGAGGGTTGTGAAAGACTTGGCTTTTCAAAGTCTGAAGGGTGGGATCTAGATAACAAACAAATATGTGATGTAGTTATTAATAATATTAAGGATTATGATGTATTCATTAATAATGCTCCAACAATAAATCAATCATATATTTTTGAAAAACTGTATAATTTATGGTATGGTGAAGATAAGATGGTAATAAATATCTCGTCTAATCTTGGGGATGTTGGTGTTGATTTTATTGAAAAGGTGAAACAGAAAATTTCTAATTCAAACATAGGTCCCTCAGATAAGCCTATCTGGCCGCTTGAACAATATTGTAACATTAAAGCACAGCTAGATAAGCACAGCGTTGATACAGTTTTAAACAATCACTTAGAAGGTCAATATTATCCATGGGTGCTAAATTTTAAGCCATATGGTATTGATACAGATTATATTAAAAACCCTAACCTACCTAAATACCTTGCTGAAGAAAAAATTATGTCTGTCAAAGACTTTATAGATGTCTTTGATTATACACTAAAAATTAAAGATAAAGTAAAAATAACAAGTATTACATTTGCAGGAGCAACAGATGTCAGATAAAGAATTCCTACAAGAAATAAACAACCCATCTAGAACCTGTAATAAGTGTAATGATGATTGTCATTGTGATGGTCAGTGTGACTCTTGTGCTTGCACCGAATGCGATTGCACAGTACAAGAGATTGCATAATGCGCTATTCAGTATTTGATAAGAAGAAAAGTGATCCCACCCTTGCAAAAGTGTTCCTTGATAACACTGTGAATGTTGCCCGCTATGATAAGCAGAAATATCCACATTTTGAAAAACTAACTGACAAACAGTTAGGATTCTTCTGGAGACCAGAAGAGATTGACGCCCTGCGTGATTCAAAAGACTTCAAGGCACTGTCTAGCCACGAGCAACACATTTTCACATCGAATCTAAAAAGACAGATTCTGTTAGACAGTGTTCAGGGGAGAAGCCCTAATGTTGCATTCTTACCTATCATATCTCTACCAGAGATTGAGACGTGGATTGAAACTTGGTCATTCTTTGAAACTATTCACTCAAGGTCATACACTCACATTATTAGAAACATTTACTCTGACCCTAGTGTTGTGTTCGATGAGATGCTCGACATTAAACAAATTGTTACATGCTCGGATCAAATCAGCAAATACTATGACGATCTCATTGAATATTCTAGTTGGTATAATTTACTTGGTGAGGGCGTGCATAGAGTTACTCGAGCCAATAGTACTGATGTTGAAGAAATTGACATTAGCAAATATGAGCTTAAGCGTAAGATTTGGAATTGCATCATGTCTGTCAATATCTTGGAAGGCGTACGTTTTTATGTATCGTTTGCTTGTTCGTGGGCGTTTGCCGAACTCAAAAAGATGGAAGGTAATGCAAAGATTATTAAACTTATTGCTAGAGATGAAAACATCCATCTTGCTTCCACTCAGCACCTTCTTAAAATTCTTATTAAAGATGATAAGGATTTTGCCAAGATAGCAAAAGAAGAAGAAACAAACAATGTTCAAATGTTCGTTGATGCAATTGAACAAGAAAAGCAATGGGCAGAATATCTGTTTAAAGATGGTTCTATGATTGGTCTTAATGCAAAATTACTCGGTGACTATATTGAATGGATTGGTCACAAACGTATGCTAAGTGCACAGGTCCCGTCACCATATAAAGGTGGATCAAACCCACTACCTTGGACACAAAAATGGATCCAGGGTCAAGATGTACAAGTAGCACCACAAGAAACAGAGATTACATCTTATGTTATTGGTGGTGTTAAGAAAGATATTGATGAAGACTCATTTAAAGGAATGTCTCTCTAATGGGTGACTATCATTGTGAAAATTGTCAGTTTGAATTTGACATTGATATAATGTCAGAAAATGATGATGGTGAATATCAGATCAACCATTGTCCAAATTGTGGACTGCAGTTGTTCTTCGAAGACTAAATAATTATATGATAGATTATGAAAACCCATGGATATATCAAGGCTTAGAATTTACTTCAGAAATGATACAAGACCATCAAGGTTTTGTTTATCTTTTAGAGAACTCTAACAATGGAAAGAAGTACATTGGAAAGAAGTTCTTCATCAAGCCTAAGGTCCTCCCTAAGACCAAAACCCGAAAGCGTAGAGTCCGGACTACAGTCGAGTCAGACTGGAAAACCTATTACGGATCAAGTGAAGAGCTGCTCAAAGATATTGCCTCCGGGGACGGTAGAGGAGAGATGGGAGTGGTTAGAACAATACTACGTCTCTGTAAGACAAAAGGTGAATGCTCTTATTACGAAATAAAAGAGCAATTAGCTGTTGACGCTTTAATAAAAGAAGAGTACTATAATAGCTTCGTAGGGTGTAAGATCCATCGAAGACATATAATTTGAAAGTGATAATTATGAACATTGAATTTGGTGCTGGTGAAACTCCTGCACATCCGGATTATAAAAAATGTGACGTCAGAGACGTTGATGGTATTGATTACGTATGTAATGCTTGGGATATTGATCAACACGTTGAGCCCGACACCGTCGAGCATATTTTTTCTAGACATTTTTTTGAGCATCTAACATTTGCGCAAGGCAAAGTGTTTGTTGATGCATGTCATAAAATTCTCAAGGATGGAGGATGTTATGAGATGGTGCTACCTAACTTTCGGTGGCATGTTCGTCAGTGGTTAACAGAAGATAATGTCATGGGGTTTAATATTGATAACCCTTTCCAGCGTGGTATGGATGGCTTATGGGGCAAACAACGTGGTACTGTTGAGGAAGTGTGGGATGTACATAAATCTGGATATAAGCAATGGCAACTAGTTGAGTTATTTCAGAAAGCTGGGTATACTGAAGTTGAGTTTATTGATTGTTCGGTTAAAGAAATTCATATGAAGGCATATAAATGATTAAGTTGAATATTATTGACAGCGAATCAAAAGAAGATGTTCCAGAGCACCTTGGAGGTCACCAAGGTAGATCACATACAGATATTGGAACACTGGAGTATTTAAAGAATGAATACAAAATTAAAACAATGGTTGATGTTGGACAAGGTCCAGGAGCTATGGTTGGGCTTGCAAAGCAGAATGGGATTGATGCTAGAGGTGTTGATGGCGATCCTACTGTCAATGCTGATATTCACCACGACTATACTAGCGGTCCTCTTGTATTGGACAATAATGTTGACTTGGCTTGGTCTGTCGAGTTTCTCGAACATGTTTATGAAGAATATATCCCAAATTTTATGGAAACTTTCAAATGCGCAAAGTACATCTTATGCACGGGAGCTAAACCTGGAGAACCAGGGCATCACCATGTTAACTGTCAGCCTGCTCATTATTGGGTTAGTAAGTTTGCTGAGTATGGTTTTGTTTTTGATTTGGATACTACTCTAAAGATTCGTAATGAACATTCTACAATGAACCTAGACCGTCCAGAAAGAAAGCAATTTGTTAAGAATAATGGATTGTTCTTTATTCGCGAGGATTTGTTAGCACTATGAAGATTCTGATTATGGGTCTTCCAGGTTCTGGCAAGACAACTTTGGCTAGAGAGTTAGCTTATCACTTTTTGATCCCTCACCATAATGCTGATACCGTTAGAGAGTATACAGACAACTGGGACTTTTCACCTATTGGTAGACATAACCAAGCTCGATATATGAGTGAGCAATGGGGTATTGTAGATTTCGTTTGTCCAACATCTGAGCTGAGAGATGTTGCAGAAGCTGACTTTGTTATCTGGATGGATACAATTGAAGAAGGTCGATTCGAAGATACCAACAAATTATTTCAACAACCACAAACATATGATGTTAGGATAACACAATGGATTGGACAAAACCAACTACGCAAATGCTTGGAAGATTTCAGCCCTGGCATAAAGGGCATACAGAGCTTTTTAAACGATGCCTTGCCAAAACTGGTCAAGTAATCGTACAAGTACGCTGGATGCCAAAGAGTGATGATAATCCCTTCAAATGGAAGGAAGCATCACAAAATATTATTGATGGACTTGAGGCAGAGGGTTTCAAGTACGGTGTGGAGTTTGAAGTGATGCGTGTGCCAAACATTGTAAATATTACATATGGCCGCGATGTTGGATACAAGATCGAACAAGAAACACTTGGTGAAGAGATTGAATCTATTTCAGCTACTAAGATTAGAGAAGAGATGAAAAAATGATTAGATTGTTTATTGGTTCATCGTCGAATGGTGAAGATGCTACAATTGAGGCAGCATACCTTAACTCTATAGAAAAACATGCATCGACTGAAACACATATAACTTTTATGCGTCAAACTAATAATCCAGATTCATTCTGGCATGGTTGGCAAACTGAAACTTGGCCTACACCTTTTTCAGGCTTCCGCTGGGGTATCGCAGAGTACTGTAACTTTGAAGGGCGTGCTATCTATACTGACTGTGATATGATTAACTATCGTGATATGCAAGAGCTTATGGATATCGATATGGAGGGTAAACCTCTAGCTGCTCGTAAGGGTACAAGGTTTGGTGGGCATGAGTTTTGTGTAACAGTAATTGACTGCGCAGCATATAAAGAACATGCAATTCCTGTTAAGCGTTTGAAGACAATGTCTCAGATGCATCAACGACACATTGGAAAGTTTAGTGGCAACGATGATCTGGTACATGAGTTAGATCCTCGTTGGAATGTATTAGATGGAGAAGATTATGACCTCAATGAAATTTACCAACTGCATTTCACAAATATGGCAACACAGCCTTGGACACCAGGATGGTTCACAGGAGAGCCACAACCACACCCAAGAAAAGATGTTGTTAAAGAATACGAACGAGCACTGGAAGAGGCTAGGGGAAACGGATACAATCCAGAAGATCTTATCCCATCAGTACCTTTCGGATCATATGATATTATCGGACGATAGTGATGAAATTACAAATTATCTATACTGGAATTGATCATCCCAACCACATTAAAGCACTTGATGCCTT
>Ga0222719_10006367_pt1 | contig 10063 bp, 5 predicted proteins | sample C33_34DmetaG_FD_165039 | JGI IMG/M metagenome (GOLD analysis project Ga0222719, IMG submission 165039) | Estuarine water microbial communities from San Francisco Bay, California, United States - C33_34D | ecosystem: Environmental > Aquatic > Marine > Unclassified | place: USA: California...
TAGATGCGTCTAATAGATTACGCAGAAACCTGGAATTCAGTGGTTTAGCTACACGTTTTCTTCCTGATTACTTCACTTTAGGTCAGATTCAAGACGTTTATGAGATAATATGGGAAGTTGAGCTCGATCCAGCAAACTTTAGAGATAAATTAACAAATGTAGATGGATGGATTCGTGAAGTAAAAAATCCTCCTGAAGGCCTAGAGGCACGAAGAGGGAAGCCTCCTACATGGTATAAAGAGCATGATATTCCTCAGTTTGAACGTATGATTTCTAATCCTGATGGCGCAGTAATCAGGGAGAAGGAGTCAGAATATGAAAAGAATCTAGATAATCTGACTAGCGAAATCCCTATTATCAATATAGAAGATCTTAAATAAAATTACCATTACCAAGATACTTGTATTTATATAAAGATATTTTAGTTAGTTTCTATTTATATTTAATTTAAAACTTCTCCAGCTCAGTATTTAAATCTTTAATAAAACTTTTATATGCATCTTCATCTAAGGCTGCAAGTTTTCTAGCAAAACCAATTGTAAAATTTGCACTTAATTTAGATATACCTTTTTTGTTTGTAAATGAGCTAATAAATAGTTCTGACTTTTCTACCATATTCTATTTTAAATTAATAGAACAACTTTCCTGTAAATAGTTAAAAGAAATGTTAAATTAGAAATAATGGAAGAACCAATTAAACATAATAACATTCGAGATGCTCTAAATTCATGGAGAACCGAGCTGCTAGATTTAACTGGTCGCAATCAACTTTTATATTTAAAAAATTATAAATCCCAAATTGAACTGAATAAGCTTAAATTTTTCAATTTAGAAAAGTTTTCTGAAGAAGTTGATCAAAAGTTAATTGATTCTGAGATAGAGATAGATATCATTGATTACTTTGTTGGGCCTAATAACGATGAAGAAATAGCTAAGATTGAGGAAATTGTTAAAGATTCAGAAAGTGAAGAAGAAGATTTTAATTCGGAGGAGACTTTAGTTGTTGAGGAAAGGTCTGTGGAAGAAGAATCAACTACTGTTGAAAATCAAGTTCATAAAGAGAAATTAGAATATCAGCAGATTCAAGAAGCAAAACAAGAAGCAGTTGAGGAAATCGAACCACTAGGATTAAACCCATCACCAGAAGAAATAGCTAAATTTATTAAAAAGCTAAAAGATCAAAATGACAACTGATCAGGAAACTCTTCAAGAAGAATATGATAAAGAGATAAAAGATTTTATTAACGGGATTAAAGGACTCCAGAAAAAAGAATCAACAGCAAATGAAGAAAAAGGCGTTTCCGTAATTAAGTATGCAAGGTACTTTGTAAGCTGGGATGACCAAAATAAAGAACCTAAAGCACCGCTTTTTTTATCCTCTGTATCTATTAAAAAAAGAGGCAAGTACAAATTAACAATTTCAAATGAATTTGAAGTAAATCAGGTTTTGATTGAGTATTTTAAAAATGAAAAACAAATACTTCCTTCCAAAGAATTCGAGGAAAAGTACATTGTAGACGGTATAGGTATAAACAAATTTTCTGAAGCTATCGAAGCATTCAAGTCTTACTATCTTGCTCAAGGTGTAAAGAGCTTAAAGATTAAAGACAAATCTATGTTCGGATATTTTGATTACTCAAATTTACCAATGGTTTCAGACCTCGGATCATCTGAATTTGAAGAATTATTCTCAGACCATGAATTAGGAGAGGCAATTGTTACTGTCAATGGTGACAAAATTGATGAAAAAATCAGAGATACATATAAAGTTTTTCCAACTGATGAAGAAATTGATACTATAAAACCTTCTGAAGAGTATCTTATTTTAGATTCAGACTCTTCTCAACAGATACCTGTTTTAGCAGCTGGAAAAGGTTTTCACTTGATAGTTCAAGGTCCTCCTGGAACAGGAAAAAGTCAAACAATAGCCAATATGATTAGCTACTGCGCCTCGTTAGATGAACCAAAAAAAATTCTATTTGTATCCGAAAAAAGAGCAGCTATTGATGCTGTTTTAAAAAGGTTAAATGAAAAAAGTCTAGACTTTCTGATTCTTGATGTGTTTAAAGGGCTAAAAGCTTCAAATAAAAAAGAGATTTACGACGAGATTTCCAAATTAATCGAAAATGGGGTGCAAACATATAATGACAGATCTCACAAAACACTTGATAAGGATCTTTTTGAAGTTAGAAAGAAGTTAAACAATCTCACCAACAAGACAGGTTATAAAAACTTTGAGGAACTAGAAGAATTTACATCAGAAGACAAAAGCAATTTCCTTGAAGGCCATGAAGAGTTGTCTGAGTTGTTTTTAAGTATTGATAATGAAGAAATAGAGAATTTGATTGGAGAGGTTTCTTCAGAAAATATTTCAAAGTTTTCTTCAGAAAATGTGCAAGAAATTGTTACTTCAGTTTTAAAACGAAATAAAATAATTTCTGATAAAACTCTCGATATTGAATTTCTAGAAAATTATTTACTACTGAATGAAAATTTCTTAGAGTTAGAAAACTATGATCATCTATTGGAACATCTTAAAAATATCTCTCGTTTGGTACAGCCAGAGAGCCTAGAGTTATTTAAAAAACTGAACACTTTATTTGAATTAGAGCTTAAAGAAATTAAATCTATATATGAGTTATTAAATATCGCTCTTGAAATAAATAAGGTTTTAAATGTGTTTGACTCGGAAATTTTTTCTGAGGACTTCGAAATTCTACTTGATGAAATTGATCAGTTTAAAAAAATTAATAATAAAAATGCTGCATCAAAACTTCAGCAATCAAAGGATGAACTTTTCTTAAAATTAAAGCCTTTTCAACTAAGAAAGTTTTTTATTACAAAAAAAACTATTGAAGGTAATGCAAGAAATGTCGTAGTTGCTAAAAATATTCTTAAATCATATAAATTCGATTTTCAAAAAATTAACGAATTAACTATAGCTACTGCTGATATAGCTAAGATATTTGCGGAATTGGAAGGAAGCAGAGAGGACGTAGAGGAAAATACAAATATTAAGATAAGTGAGTTTAGTTCTATAGAGGAACTCTCGTCAGTTTTAAATACACTCTTAGATTCCCCAATAGTCAGTGGTTTAGAACAACTTGCAGAGACGTATAAAACTTTAATTAAATTTGAATTTGAATATTTTAGAATATTTGACTTAGGTAAAAAAGATAGTCTCGAAAATATTACTAAAGCAATAATCCTCAAGACTATTTTGAATAAAATTTACAGAGAAAATTTGAGTGAGATTTCTGAAGACAAAAATGAATTAATTGAGCAATATAGCGATCTTGATGGAGAAAAACGTATCCTGCAGAACATTGAACAAATTAAAAAACAATATAACCAAAATTTAGCAAAAGCAAAATCGGAGTATTCGAACCAGGCTCTTAAAATTAAGACAGAGGCTAATAAAAGACGTCGACAAGCTAATTTCCGTAAAATACTAGAAGAAGCGGAAGATATTATGCTTCGGGTTAAACCTTGTTGGGTTATGTCTCCTCTTGTAGCCTCTCAGGTATTACCAAGAAAAGAATTATTTGATATTGTGATTTTTGATGAGGCTAGCCAAATACAAACATCCTCTGCTGTTACTGCTATAGCTAGAGGAAAAAAATTAGTAGTTGCAGGAGATTCTAAACAGCTTCCACCTACAAACTTTTTCAAAACACAACTCCAAGATGACTTTACTACACTTACACAAGATTTTGACTCAATTTTAGATGTGATGGATTCAATAATAGACCCTATGGGAAACAAGCAACTTGAATATCATTACAGAAGTAAAGATGAACGTTTGATAACTACTTCTAACATTTCGATGAAATATAATTTAAATACTATTCCTGGAATTTCTAATTTAGATGCTATAAAATTTGTAAAAGTTGATACAGATCAAAACTCAGACAAAGGTTCCAATCCAGATGAGGTGAGAGCTGTCTGTGAAGAAATCTCAAAACACATGCTGCAAAACTCAGCTAAATCATTAGTTGTTATCGCATTTGGATCATCACATATGAAAAATATAGAAGATTTATTTTTCAAAGAATACGAAGAACAACCCCATATATCAAAATATATTGAACAGTGGGAAGACACTGTAGAGCCTTTCAGGATTAAAAATTTAGAGACAGTACAGGGAGACGAGAGAGACTTTGTGATTTTATCTGTTGGATATGGAAAACGTGATGGAAAATTAGTTTACAACTTTGGACCTATTAACCAACAAAATGGAGATAGAAGGCTGAATGTAGCGGCAAGTCGTGCAAAAGAAGCAATGACAGTTGTTTCAACTATTACTCATGAAGAACTACTTGATTCAAAAATGCAATCAGATGGACTAAAAATGTTTAAATCGTTACTCGCCTATTTTAAGCTTGAATCTGAAGCTCCAGATAACGAAAAAGGAATTGCAGGTTTAAATGCTTTTGATAATAAATTGGTGTCTAAGCCACCTATGAATCCAATTGAACAACAAATCAAAAGAGCAATTGAAAGACTTGGTTACATTGTTGAACCACAATACGGAGTTTCTGGTTATTTTATTGACTTTGTGTTAGCTAAAAAGGATTTGCCTGGAAAATGGATTTTGGCTGTGGAGTTTGATGGTGCAAGATATCATTCATCAAGATCTGCAAGAGACAGAGATAGACTTAGACAACGAAATCTTGAAAATCTAGGTTGGATTTTCTATAGAATTTGGTCTACTGACTGGTTTAACGATAAGAATAAAGTACTGAAAGAATTAGACAAGTTCCTAAAGTCTCTATGAATACAAATTAAATGAAAAAAATAGAAGACAAATTAGAATTCAGCATTACAGATATTGTAAGATTTTTTAGATCGCCTTATTCATCTTGGGCAACTTGGGCTAACCTTGAAAATCCTGGAACTGTATTCTTAGAGAATGATATGGTTCATAATTCTTCTTTGCTTCTTAGGTCAGAAAAAAATGAAGATGATGCCAAAAGATATTTAATTGATAAGTATGATTCTGTAAAACAAATTCAGAACCCATTAAATTCTGAGATTGAAAGCAGAGAGTTAATTTTATCAAACACTGACGTCATTGTTCAACCAACATTAAGAAGAGAAAACTTTATCGGAAGGGCAGATTTTTTAATTTACAATAAAGAAAATAAATTATATGAAGTTATGGATGCAAAGCTTGCTAAGCAGGTTAAACCAGAGTTTTTATTACAGGTATGTGGATACTCTTGGATGCTGGAAGAATACCAAATTGCAATACCAGAAAAAGGCTGGTTTTTTCTTGGTAACCAACAGGTTGAGAGTTTTAAATTATTCGAATACTACAAATTTTTTATAGATCTAAAAGACAAATTTTTAGATGAGGTCAGTAACTATTCTATCGATGAGCACCCCACGCCCAGAAAATGGGAGTTTTTTGAAGAGTTTAGTGATGCAGCAAATAATTTTTGGCAAGAAAATGATTCACTTGAACTTGTTGCAGATATTAACAGTAGGCAAATTGATATTCTTGAAAAAAATAACATAAATACTGCAAATCAGTTAATTGACCTTGAAGATAATTTCTTAGACAAAATTCCTCATCAAACATTAGATAAAATTCAACGACAAGCAAATGCTCAGAAAAAATCAAATCAAGATTTTACTCATATAGAGCTCCGGAATGATGAGGAATCTGTTCATTGGTTGCATACGTTACTTCCAGATGAACAACCTGGAGACATTTACTTTGATCTCGAAGGATACCCATTTTATAATTTCCGATCTCAAGATACATTAGAGTATTTATATGGTGTAGCTTATAAAGATAATTCTGGAGAATTAGTTTTCAAAGACGATTTATGGGCCGAATCAGAACTTGAAGAAAAGTATATTTTTGATCAGTTTGTTAACTGGGTAGAAAAGCGAATTAAGGAATTTCCAAGCCTCAAAATATATCATTATGCACATTATGAAAAAACATCTTTGTTGAAATCAGCACAAAAATTTGGTTTACATGAAATAACTATTGATAAGTGGATAAAAGATGGAAGGTTAGTTGATCTTTATCAAGTTATAAGAAAATCATTTATCATCGGTAAGGACTCCTACAGCTTAAAGCGGATCGAAGAAATCCCAGGCTACAAAAGAGAATTAGACCTAAATTCTGGAATTGATTCAATATTTTATTTTGAAAAATATTTATCAACAAATAATGAAGATCTTAAAAATGAAATTCTTATGTATAACATGGATGATTGTTTCGCTACAGAAGCTGTGTGTGTTTGGTTAAGAGGCATGAAAGATGAATACCCATATTTATTTGAGTATCAAGAAAAAGAAAGCAGCGAACCTTCTGAGGAAGACATTGAACTACAAAAGTACGAAGAATTGATTAACGATTTAGTTACCAAAACTGTAACCGAAGAATCTAAAAATTTTATGTCAACAATACTTGGCTACTACAGGAGAGAAAAAAAGGCAGATTTCTGGGAGTTATTTAATTTATTAGAATTACCAGTTGAAGAAAAAGTTTATAACGCCAGTAGTTTTGCATATTTAAAACTTTTAGAAAAGCCAGAATTATTAGACAATTACTACCGTCTTTCTTATGAATGTTTAGACAACACCTTTAAAAAAGTTAAGCAAAGTGATGAAGTAATTCTTTCAGTACCAACAAATAACAGCTATGAAGATGTAGAGTTTTATGCAACTGTATCAGATATCAGAGAATCCCCCTTTGTATTAACTTTTGATATTTCTGAAAAGCAATGGAAAACTAAACATGACCATGATTCTTCAGTTGTGTTTAGGTTTGAATCAGCAAGTGCAATAGTTAACCCCGTGCCAGCAAAGTATGGAAACGTTGCCGACAGTCCTTTCAAAGCATTAAAAAACATTTGTGATCAATTCATCGAAACTAAAAATTTGCCTGAGATTATTAATCAAATCTTAGAAAAAAAACCGAGTAGTGATATTTCCATAGCTAATTCAAAGAACCCTTCAAGTGATGATATTTATAAGATTTGTCTAAAAATGCACAATACATTTTTAGCAATTCAAGGTCCACCAGGTACAGGAAAGTCTTCAATGCTTGGTGAAGTAATTGCAAAACTTTATCACGATGGATACAAGGTAGGTTTAGTAGCGCCAAATTATGCATCGAGTTTAAATTTAGCGAAAAAAGTAAGTCACTACCTTAACGATGAAGAAGTGATAGATTTTCTTGGAGGTAGTGAGGAAATAAAAAAAGAAATTGAAGAAATTGATCACATTAGATCAGCAACAGCCAGCCAATTAGAAAAATCTAATCTCCTTTCAACTTTCATTAACAGAATTTGTCATAAAAAACACAAAGATCAGTTTGATTTTATAATTATTGATGAAGTTGGTCAAGTTCCCTTGGCAACGACACTGGCAGCTACAGAGTCTACAAAGAATTTAGTTCTAATAGGAGATCCACAGCAACTACCACAAGTAAAGAAAGGTTCTCATCCTAACAATAATGGTTTCACAACCCTGGAGTACTTAGTTGGAGATAGTGTGACTATTCAAGAAGAACTCGGTGTTTTTTTGGATAAAACTTACAGGCTACACCCAACAATTAACAGTTTTATATCAACCTTTTTTTATGACAATAGGCTGTTGAATGACCCCTTGACTTCACAGAGATTTTTAGACAGCTATGAAAAGCCATTAATGCCTTCAGGTATTCAATTTATAAACGTAGAACACGAAGGAAATACACAAGCAAGCTTTGAAGAGATAGATGCTCTGGAGGACATAACAGGAAAATTACTAAATTCCGAAATTAATCTAGCTGGTCAGGTGAGACAAATAGTTGAAGAAGACATTTTGATTGTTTCACCTTACAATCTTCAAGTTTATGAAATCGGGAAGCGATTAGGAGAAAAATTTCGAGTTGGTACAGTAGATAAATTTCAAGGTCAAGAGGCTCCAATTGTTATCGTTTCCTTAGCTGCTTCAAATTATGAAGACGCGCCTAGAGGATTAGATTTTATATTAAATTACAATAGGATGAATGTCGCACTATCAAGAGCACAGTGCTTAAGTGTTGTAATAGGATCTCCAAAATTAACGAATTTACATTATCAAAGTTTAAATTCACTAAAGCTATCTAATTTTCATAGGACACTTATTGATCCCAGTTCGTTAACTCTTTAACTTCTTGATTGCCAATTACAATTAAAGAAGTAGTTGCTCTAGACATGCCTACATACATTAAGCTTTTTATATCTGAAGTGTTTTCGGATTTTAAACTCTCCAAATTTGGAGCTAGTAATAATACAACTTCACTTTCTAAGCCTTTAAATTTGTATATCGACTCTATGTTAATACCTTTGATACCTCCGATTTTCTTATTTTCTTTGTACCCTGCTTGTTCAACTTCGTCTAAATACCTACTATGTGGAATTAAAATTTGGACCTGAGATGATTCATAGCCTTCTTCTTCAAAAAGTTTTTCAACAGTACTTGAAAGTAATTCCAGACTGCTATTCCAATCACCCTTACTAAGTTGAAATTCTGGCTCAATACCGCTTATGCTTGTAGGTAGTTGCTCAAGGTCAAAAACATTTAGAACTTTTTCTGATATTTCCTTAGTGCTACGTAGGTATTTCGTTAGAGGATATTTAAGCCAAGATTCATTATTCAAATCAGGTAATGTCCAATCTACGTGAGTAATCGCCTGTTTTTTGTCAGCAAAAATAAACCATTTTTTATTTTCAGTTAATAATTCAAATGTTGGCCAAAACAAAGGGGAAAAGTCCTGTGCCTCATCAATAATAAGTACATCAAAATCATTTGAAAATTTATCAAAGTTATCACTAAACAGTTCAGCTATCAATGGCGCCGCATCTGTGGGGGATAAGTGTGCAGTTCCAGAGTCTTTAAGATTAATATTTATCTTTGAAAAGAAACTAAAAAGAGAATAAACCTCTATTTCTATATAATCTTGTAAAAGAATTTTTAGATACTTTCCGAGGTTTTGGTTATAACAAAGAAAGAGCACCTTTTTTTCGTTTTTAGAAAAGGTTCTTGCAGCGTCAACCGCCAAAACTGTTTTTCCAGATCCAGCTGGGCCTGTTACAAATATTTTAGAATTATTTTCTAAAATAGAGTTCAATATTATTGACTGTTCTTTTGTTGATGACATTAGCTTTTGTTCAATATCTCTTGTTAAACCTCTCATAGGTACTGTATTTATATCTGGAATGATGATTTCTTTTAATTTATCTTGTATTTTTCTGAAGTCCTTAAATTTTAATTTGGGGATGTTTGATTTTAAGAATTTATCAATATTTTCTAAGTCTACTTGGGTAACGGTATTATTTTTTTCAGACTCTATTCCTAAGTTTTCAAAGCTAGGAAGATATGGAAACACTACCAGTGTGTGGATGGTTATTTTATTAATATCAGAATAATTTTTTATCATTGGGTTGAAAGCATCCTTTTGTTCATATAAAAAATCTTTAAGATTTCCTCGTGCATTTTCGATTTGCATATAGGGACTTTTTATACGTTTTTCCCTATCACCCTCTCCCGGTACAGTCTCAGTCCTGTACCAATTTCCATCTTTGGAGAAGATACCAAAACCTTTGACTTCCATTAAGATAATCCCGAAAAAAGGATGAATTAATATAAAATCAATTTCCCCTCGACTTACCTTTTCAAATATAGTTATATGTTGTCTCATGTTTGTATAAATGTGCCAACTATCACTCAGCGACGAAAGGCTCTCATAAACTTTTTGTTCAGATTTATTTACAAAATTAGGATTAGTTGGATAAAAAATTGCCATAATTTTATTTTAAATTTAATAACCTACTCTGTCATATAACAAATAAATAAAAAGAACTGAATGTCTTTTGATATTATGAAAAAGAAAGAGGAAACACACTTAAATACTCTGGTAAGTTGAAAAACTATTGACTCACCCAAATTTTAAACAGTAAACTTTAATGAAAGGAGAGTTGATTATGTTTTGCAATATGCACATATATGAAAGAGTAATTAAATGGATAAATACATAATTCGATGATATTGGATTCTACTCTACACACTCAGCGTT
>Ga0222719_10006369_pt1 | contig 10059 bp, 8 predicted proteins | sample C33_34DmetaG_FD_165039 | JGI IMG/M metagenome (GOLD analysis project Ga0222719, IMG submission 165039) | Estuarine water microbial communities from San Francisco Bay, California, United States - C33_34D | ecosystem: Environmental > Aquatic > Marine > Unclassified | place: USA: California...
AGATGAGATTGAAAATCAAAAGTCTGATCTGGATTCCCTGAGTAATTTACTGTTTGGAAAGTTGTCTCAACGCAGTAATGAGATTATGCAATTCTTAACAATCGTTGCTTCGATTTTTATTCCGCTCACTTTTATAGCAGGCGTATACGGAATGAACTTTAAAAATATGCCCGAATTGCAAACAGACTATGGGTACTTTATCGTTGTTGGATTAATGATTGCAACGGCAATAGGTTTAATTCTTTATTTCCGAAAGAAAAAGTGGTTATAGGTACTTATTTGATACCGTGGTAGACAAATGCTGGCGGGATGTTTACAGCAACAAAACCTAGGTTTAATTTTCCGAATTTTAGTTCCAATAATTTTTTTGCATTCAGAGAATACTGGTACTGAACAAAAACACCACCATCACGCAATACATCATGGGATTTAATAACGATTCGCTTTCTTATTTGATCCGGTATGACGGCGAGTGGAAGAGATGATAGAACAGCATCCACTTCTTTGACATGGTAGCGCGCTAAGATTTCATCTAAATTATCAGCACTCTCGCACAACAGAATGATGCGCTCATCATCAAATTTGTTTTTCAAAAACTCGTAAAACTTCTCGTTTAATTCAATCACAAAAATGCGACAATCTGGATGAGCTCGTTTTAATAACTCTTCTGTAAAGACACCAGTTCCGGGTCCTAGTTCTACAATATTTCGCGCATTGTTGAAATCGATTTTATCGCACATCTTTTTTACAAGAAACTTTGAACTGGGCGCCAAGGCTCCAACTTGTTTTCGTTCTTTGAAAAAAGTTTTCAGAAATTGACCTTTATGCTTGTTTACTTCTGTCATGTATCAACTGAGTGCTAACTGATCATCATTAAACACGCCATAAACTTTGCCTGATAGTTCTTGACCAATCAGCGGCGTGTTTTTTGACTTGGAAACAATCCAATCCGACGAAACTACTGTACTATTAGAAGTTGTAAAAAGTGTAAGATTTGCCTTGTTACCCGTTTTGATTTCAGCTTGTGGTAATCCAAATATAGCGCGGGGCTGAGCCGAAATGGCCTTTATTTTCTCGGTAAGTGTTAATTCTTGAATTTGGTTTATCAAACAAAAGAAGGTCTGCAATCCAATCATACCAAAAGCAGCATGATCAAATTCCACCTCCTTGTATTCAATATCCTCAGGTGTATGATCCGAGCAAATGCAATCTATTGTTCCATCTTTAATCCCCTGAATTAGAGCTAGACGATCATCTTCTGATCGCAAGGGTGGCATTACTTTAAAAGCAGAATCAAACCCAAGTACCTCTTTTTCATTATAAACTAAATTGTGAAGATAAACATCTGCTGTTACCGCTAGACCTTCAGCTTTTGCTTTTCTGATCAGTTCAACACTTTCCTTTGTTGAGATACCTGTGAAATGCAATTTCCCACCCGTATAGCGGACGAGGTTTAAGTCACGCTCAATAGTCATGGATTCTGCCAAGGATGGAATCGCTTTTAAACCAGTCTTCACGGTTTCTTTTCCTTCGTGCACATAACCTTCACCAAAAATGCTTTGATCGAGAGGGAAGGTGATTACACGACTCTCAAAATTCTTGGTATAAAGCAATGCTCGATACATGATTCCGCCGCTAACGGTTGCATTATCATCTGTAAAACCTATTGCACCAGCCTGCTGTAGATCAAACATTTCAGCTAGGTTATCTCCCTTTCGCTGTTCCGTTAAAGTTGCATATGGATAGAGGTCAACAATATGTTGAGCAGCTTTCATTTTTACATATTCAATCTGCGATTTATTAGATAAAGGTGGAGTAGTGGCCGATCTTAATCCCACGGCAGTAAATCCTCCAATAGCCGCTGCTTTCAACCCTGAGTGAATATCCTCCTTAACTTCCTCTCCGGGGTCGCAGAAATGAACTCTAGCATCAAACCAACCGGTTGATACATGAAGGTTTTCTACTTCGATGGTTTGATCGGCGTCTTTATTGATGCTTGGTGCGATTTCAGAAATAATGCCATTTTCAATAAGAATATCCTGAGGAGCTGAATATGAGTTGCCCTCATCAACTATAGTGCACGATTTTAGAATTATTTTCATAGGTCCGCAGCGCTGTTTTAGCTTTTCCAAAGTTTTAACAATAGGATTTCTATCGCGATAAAAATCAGACCCAAAATTAGCAGAATTCTCCAGTATTCAGTTGCTTTGAGTTGATTAATTTGTACGTTTCCTGAATCACTTGTGTTAAATGCTTGTGCAGATTCCCAACCAATTTCAGCAAATTGGTTGGCCAACTCCTCTTCTGAAAATGTTTCAATATCTGATTCAGTGCGATTATAATTTAAGCCAATGATTTCATCAAAATCATTCAAGTTCGTCAGTTCATAGAAACCAGATACAGAAATATTGTTCTCCATTTGATTAAAGGTAATAGATTGACTACCATCATTCGTAACCACTTGGGGAATGATATCCATCTGATACGCGTCATTTTTCAAATGAATCGGGAATTTTTCATCGACCGGATTTTGCAAAGGGTAGTTTTCCATCTTGCCAATTGTCATAGATAAAGGCTTTTCAAATGAAGCGGTTTCAGCAATGCGCAAGAAAGTCGCAGCAAATAATGGATGTTTTTGAAAATTTGTGTAGCGGTCCAAAAAAGGCGTGGCTGATAAAAATATTCGTGCAGCTCCTTTCTTTTTATATACCAGGAAAGGTCGCTGCTCATTTGCACCAAATAATGTGATGAAATTTTGATTACCTTGTACTTCAAACGAATATCCTCCATAGGTTTCAGGTGATTTAAAATTCGATGGAGAAGTTTCAAAAACCCCTGTATATAATGGGTCATCCGAGTTGAAATAATTCAATTGAATCCGACTGCTGTCTCGCTTTCGTAGATTAGGTAAAAATTGATTTGACAAAAAGCTATTCCAGCTATTTAAATCCGTTTCTTTTCCAGGAATTAAACCTACCGAACCGCCGTTAGAGAGTGTATTATCTAATAAATCCTGTATTCCACTTGGAATCCGGTTCACATTGTGCATAAGAACCAATTCTTTGCCTTCAAAATCTTCTGGGGTTACATTTTCAATTGTCGTAGAGCTGGCATTATAATAAACATCGAGTCCATACAGTTGAGATAAATTATTCGTCGTATCTGTTCCAGAAACAATCAAAATATCAACCTTTTCTTTAATGGTATAGCTAAAATAATAGGCATCATCAAAATACAATTGATTGGTTTTAACAACCGCTTTGCCTTGTTTGATCCCTGTTGTTTTATCAGTAAAAGAGATAATGGCATCAGCAAATGCATTAGCTGCTACTGAAATCCGTTTTGGAGCAGGTTGTTGTCCATCAATTGATAGGTTTACGGCTATTTCTTCTAAATCTTGATCCGATTGATTTCGCACACGAATGTGCGCTTCTACAGGTGAGTTTATTCGGTGAACCGGACTTTCAAACCAAACACTGTCTATTGAAATGTTTTCAGGATTAATCGCTTTTGTTTGATAATAATAAGTCGGAATTTCTTGCAATTCAATATCACTAATATCGCTTACTTTAGATTGAAAATCGCCCAACAGAATTATTCTGCGATTCCCATCTTCTTCAACATCATTAAACAGATCAGCTTGCAGCTTTAGAATATTGGATAAAGGAGTTGATTGAGCCGAGTAATTCACGGATTTAATCATATCCTTAACTTCCGATTTTGAATAGAATCGTTGATGAACCGATTCTAAATCACCAGTCAATAGGTTGATCCGTTCATTTTCCTCTAAACCTTCAACGATAGACAAGGCTTGGTTTTTAGCTTCGTTGAGTAAATCACCATCTTGCCCCTCAGCTTGCATGCTATATGAATTGTCAATGTAAATAGAAGTGAGGTTTTCTGTTGCTTCTCCTTTGCCTGAAGGGATATAGGGCTGGGCGAATGCAAGAATAAAGCAGGTCAGCATCAATAATCGCGTTAGTAAAACAAGCAGATGCTTCAATTTAGTTCCTGATTTCGAATCCTCAACGGCTTCTTCTAAATATTTTACGCGTGGAAAATAAACCGTTTTGTACCGACGGAAATTGAATAAATGGACTATAATCGGAATCGATAGCGCGAAAAAAGCCCATAAAAAACCAGGATACACAAAACTCATAGTACAAATATGGTGATTCAGTTTTGATTTTGCCAAGAATTGCAGTGCAGACTTTGTACGTTTTATCAAGAGTTTTCAACGAACTCCTTACTTTATAATCAGGTCTTAAGATTTCAGCTCTTGCAAAAGACCGGAAACCCCGATTCCAAACAATGCAAAATCATATTTACAAGGGTCATGAGCATCAAACCTTTTAACCGCGTTCATGAGTTCTTCTAATGCTTTCCAGTCATTTGCTTTGCGTTTAATTAAACCGAGTTCTCTCGCTACATTTCCAGTATGTACATCCAGTGGTATATACAATTCAGATGGATCAATACTATTCCAAATTCCAAAATCAACCCCTTTATTATCCTTTCTTACCATCCATCTTAAGAACATGTTAATTCTTTTGCTTGCTGATCCAGACAGCGGATTGGAAAGGTGCTTTTCAGATCTTTTTTGGTGTGGTGTTTTTAAGAATTCTTGACGAAATGCAGCTATACGTCCTGCCATAGAGGATGTTTCTAAATTGAATGCTGCCTCTAATCCGCCATTATTGGTTTTGTAAAATGATCGCATTGCCCTTAAAAAGAAATTCAGATCATCAGCATTAAACGTGCGGTGTACAAAATGTAAATCTTTCAAATCTTGATCTGACGCATTTTTGATAAAATCATAGGGTGCATTGCCCATGATCTCGCAAAGTTTTAAACCATTTTTAATGATTGTTGGACGTTGCCCCCAAGAAATGGTGGCTACGATAAAACCTATAATCTCTATATCTTCAGGCGCTGTAAAACGATGAGGAATGGAGATGGGATCATCCGTAATGAATTGAACTTGATTGAATCGATCTGCCTGCTCCTCTAAAAATACCCTTAGGATTTCTTTCTTCATCCTAGCCATTAGCGTGCGTATTCACAATTACACCATCTCTCATTTCAAGCGTCCTGTCAGACATTGCGGCTAATTCACGGTTGTGTGTTACGATAACAAAAGTTTGATCCATCTCCGCTTTAAGCCGAAAAAATAACTCATGTAATTCTTGAGAATTTTTAGAATCTAGATTTCCAGAAGGTTCGTCTGCGAAGATGATATCAGGATCATTAATGAGCGCTCTGGCAACCGCTACTCTTTGTTGCTCACCTCCAGACAAAGCGTTGGGCTTATGTTCTAGGCGATGGGCTAATCCAAGAAAATCAAGTAATTCCGCCCCTTTCTTTAATGCGTCGTTTTTAGAACGTTGCCCCAATAAGGCTGGAATGATAACGTTTTCTATGGCGGTAAATTCAGGCAAAAGCTGATGAAATTGAAAGATAAAACCAAGTCGTTCGTTACGAAAACGTGCCAGCTGATTTCCTTTTAATTCGTTTGTAATTTGCCCAGCGATACTAATGCTGCCGCTATCTGGTTCATCAAGTGTACCAAGAATTTGAAGTAAAGTGGTTTTGCCGGCTCCAGAGGCTCCAACAATCGAGACAACCTCACGTTTTTTGATTTCAAGATCAATTCCTTTGAGGATCGGTAAGTCTCCATATTTCTTAAAAATTCCTTCTGCGACTAACATAGGTCGCTAAAATTAAGTAGATTTGAATAAAGAACCTATTCTTTTCAAATTGTGTTTGAAGAAAACGAAAATAACTACCCAGTAAAACCTGAATACATTGTAGATCATTCAGGACGCAATAGGATGATGTTTTTTATCACAGTGGTGGCTATATTCATTCTTTCAGGTGATTTTATTCGCGATTCATACATGATTTTACTTGAATTACTCGGAGTTTTTCTCATTCATGAATTAGGACATTTTTTAATGATGCGGTTTTTTGGTGTAAAAGCCCAAGGGATGTTTCTGATGTCCATGTTTGGTGACCGATCCAATAAAATGAGGCATAGCACTTCTCAACGACAACAAGCTCTGATCAATTTGATGGGGCCAGTTCCTGGGATTATCGCTGGAGTTGTCATGTTTATGATAGCTATCAACAATCCGAATCCGGCTATTTTAATGGTTGAAGTTTCACTTCTATTGATTTCAGTTAATGTGTTGAATTTACTGCCATTAGATCCTTTTGATGGTGGTCGGATCATGGAGGTGTTTTTCTTTTTTAAAAACGACCAGCATAAACTGGGATTCACGCTAGTTTCTTCCTTGGTTTTGATATTTGCTGGTATTGTATTTTGGTTTTGGCCGCTCATCATTTTTGGTTTTTTGATGGGACTTAAAGTAAGAGGTTATCAAAAGAGTAAAGAAGTGCATGACGACCTTGAGGAGTCTAAGATTAATTACAAAAAAGAATACCGAGATCTGACAAATGGCGAGTATTGGAAGATTCGCGCTGCATTCTTGATGCAGAATCCAAAATTAAAAGATGTTATACCTTCTGGCTATACGCTATGGGAAAATGAAAACTTTATTGTAGAGCGCGTAAGACAAATTCTACGGTTGAATATTAAGCCCGATGTTAATGTTAAGGGGAAGCTAGCCATTGTTTTCTTGATGTTAGCGTTCGTTGTATTTCCGATTTGGCTTGTTTTTACTAATCTTGACCTTGTTTTTTGGTATTTCGAAAATGCAAATTTTTAGCGTAGGAGACGAGGTAAGTGTTATTCATGACACGATTAAAGGAAAGGTGTTAAAGGTTGAACAGCACCAACTACTAATCGAAGATGAGTTTGGTTTTGAGAGGTATTATCGTCCATCAGAATTGACGGTCGTATCATCAGAAAAACATTATAAAAATCTCAATTCATTAGCGAATAAAGATGGTTATCATTCAAGCGATAAATATTCATCCGCTTCTTCTCCAGGGGCAACGCAATTATTTGAAATTGATCTGCACATCGAGAATTTATTGGACACCAACACTGGAATGACAAATCATGAAATTGTACAATATCAACTAACGGCTTGTCGAGCATTTGTGCAGCAAAGTATTGAAAAAAAGCGAAAGAAAATCGTGCTAATTCATGGTAAAGGTGAGGGAGTGCTTAAAGGCGAAATTCGTCAATATTTAAACGGTATAGAAGATTCATCACCGATTCGGGTAGATTATCATGATGCTAATTATCAGAGGTATGGTATTGGTGGAGCAACTGAAGTGGTACTTTTTTACAATTATTAATGAAACTGAAAATAACGGGTCTTTATTTCCTCATTATCATCATGCCTTTGACGACAGGTGCTCAAGAAAAAGTCGACACCAATTTAGTCATGCAGCACCTCAAAGCAATCGTTGAAACACCGAGGTTCCGAGCATATCCAGATACAGCGATGCTTAATCAAGTAGCAGGATACATCCACCAAAACTTTGAAAAATACGCTGACTCGGTCGTCTATCAGCCATACCGATTAGAAAGAAAGATATTTAAGAACGTCATTGCATCATTTGGAACAGAAAACGAAAAGCGAATCATCATCGGAGCCCATTATGATGTTTGTGGAAACCAAGATGGAGCAGATGATAATGCATCAGGCGTAGTGGGTTTATTGGAATTGGCTCGTTTGATAGAAGATAAGAAGCTAGGGTATCGGATTGATTTAGTAGCTTATAGTCTAGAGGAACCACCATTTTTCCGATCAGAATTCATGGGCAGTTATGTCCACGCAAAGTACCTCCACGATAATCAAATAGATGTAGAAGGAATGATTTGTCTGGAGATGATCGGGTACTTTAATGATGCGAAAAAAAGTCAAGACTATCCTTTAAGAATTCTCAATCTGTTTTACGGAAGTAAAGGTGATTATATCACGGTTGTACGCGACTTTAATGGCGGTGGATTTGCACGCAAGTTTAAAAGAAGAATGAAGCGCATGGACTACTTGAAAGTCAAATCATTTCAGGCACCCGGTAAATTAACAGGTATTGATTTTTCAGATCATTTAAATTACTGGAAGTTTGGATACAAAGCCGTTATGATAACAAATTCTGGTTTTTACAGAAACAAAAATTACCACCAATCAACCGATCAAATTCCAACATTAGATATCCAAAGAATGGGTGGTACTATTCAGAGCGTATATGATTCTGTAATCAAATTGTATGGTCGAGAGTAAAAATATTCCGTATTTATACGTATTTTTTTCGATTTGGGCGGACTCATTTACTGTTTTTAACTACTGATTATCAGTATTTAATTAGTTTAAAATCTTTCTATGTTTAATCTCATGTCATGATCAGAAAGAGGGTGATATTTTTTTGTATTTTTATCTGAGAAATTTAATCAAGCCATTGAAAGATTGCAAGTTAGGCAGTCCGAACAGGATAGAATTTATATAACTTATGGTTACAAGAATATTTCAATTGAAATTATTATGGTTCGCGCTTTTAATGATGATTATAGCGGGACCAATAAATGCTCAGTCAAATTTGTGGACAGTTGAAAATGTTGCAGGACAAGGTGAAGAAGGAACTTATATTGATGGAGCAGCGCCTATAAGCACGCATATTCCAAGGCCAGTTTCAATGGCGACTGATGCCGAGGGAGATGTCTACTTCACGAGTGTGGGTTATTTCACGAGTTCAGAATCCGGTGTTTACAAAATTGATCTTTCTGAAAATACGGTTAGTCAAGTCCTTTCAGATGTGCCAGGTATTGCCGGTATCGCGATTAATAAAGAAACAAATATGCTCTATTTTTCCCGTGGATTAAGCTTTGATGGAGGCCCTAGTTCAATTGAGTATATCTATTCCAAAGATTTAACATCGGGAATCCTGGATACACTTGCCGGTACAGGTGTTAACGGCAATCCTTTAGACGGTTATCATGCCAGAACGACACCGATAGGTGGAGCATCTGGTCTGAAAATAGATCCTACTGGACAGTATCTTTATTACCTCGCTCCAACATTAGGGGGGGACGGCCCTGGAATCAATTTCATTCAGCGCATAGACTTAACGACAGAGGAGACTTATCGCGTTGCAGGTGTAGGAGGTACAGGAGAGGTTACCACTGCAGAAGATGGAGATGATGCAATTTCATCATTCATTGCTGTCAGACATGGTTTTGATTGGGATAGTGAGGGCAATTTATATTTCACCACGACTGATCAAATGATTAAAAAGATTGTTGATGGCAAAATATATCATGTCGCAGGGACGGGGGAGCCGGGTTATGGCGGAGATTTAGGTTTAGCGGCAGAGGCGCAAATTTATTTGGATGTCAGTGGTGTCTATATTGATCGCGCAACAGATGAATTGTATTTCTGTGATACAGGAAATAACCGAATTAGAAAAATTGGATTGTCAGGCAGTGATGACCCTGATTTTTTTATTACAACATTTGCGGGCACAGGTTTTGATGAAGGAGATGATGGAAATCCTCTAGGTGATCTAAGCAATGGAAATTATAAATTGTCTAATCAGACGAATCTGAGACCATTCGATATCCTTCCCTTAAATGGTCATTTCTATATAAGTGATAATACATATAGATTGAGAAGAATATTTACTTGTAAAGAGGCCCAAATAGTTGGTTCTAATATGAGTCCGACAACGGTTTGTACGGGAGATGTTGTCAACCTTGTCATAGATGGAGAATTAAATGACGCCAACCAATGGACTTGGTTTCAAGATGAATGTCTGCCAACGAATGTGATTGAAGGAGAAAATGGTGCTTCAATTGACGTGACTGTTGATCAAGATCGTTCTTATTACGTAAGAGGCACAGGAGGCTGTACAAGTGTTTATTTTGAATGCTTCCAGTTCGATGTTGAAATTACCTGTAACGAATATTACAACACTTTCACACCTAATGGTGATGATGTCAATGAGTTTCTTGAAATTCCGGCAGTTGATAATTATCCAATCAATGTGGTGCGAGTTTATAACCGCTGGGGAGATCAACTCGAAGTGATCCAAAACTATGACAACGAAACAGCGGTTTGGAGAGGTAAGAAAGGAGCAGTGGAGTTAGGA
>Ga0222719_10006370_pt1 | contig 10058 bp, 13 predicted proteins | sample C33_34DmetaG_FD_165039 | JGI IMG/M metagenome (GOLD analysis project Ga0222719, IMG submission 165039) | Estuarine water microbial communities from San Francisco Bay, California, United States - C33_34D | ecosystem: Environmental > Aquatic > Marine > Unclassified | place: USA: California...
CCCAACCTACCGCGGCCGCGCAACCGCAACAGGCACCGGCAGGACAACAGGCTCCACAACCGGACCCAACGGCTTTGTCAATAGGCGATCTTAAGAATCTCTCAACCATACTTGACGTGGCATCCACTAGGGGTGCGTTCAAGGCCAACGAGATGGCGGGTGTGGGATTCCTTTACAACAAACTACAGGCGTTCCTGGCCAAGGTGGCACCGGAACAGAAACCTGAGGATGCTAAGGCACAAGCACCAGCAACCGAGGAGAAGAAATAATGGCACCACTAGTAAACGTGAACAACCAGGCCATGCCAATGGGTGACAACACCGGACAGGCGGGCGATGGACAGACTGGTCCAAAGAGACACTTTAAACACATCGGAGAACTAGCAGACGGATCAAAGGCAAAAGTGGTGATCCTGTACAGGACGGTACCGGGTGAGGCTGACAACTGTCTCGTCGTGGGAACCAAGTTCCTACCAGATCTATACCACAATGGTCTTATGAAGGCCGTGGAATCAGAGGGCGGACAGTCCGCTGATGAACTTGCGGACTACATCGGCAGACAGACCTTCGCGGATGGCACTAACATGTTGGCCATGCTACACAACGACAACTACATCAAGAAGTTCAAGACCAAGGAGATCATGGTCACATACGGTAATACCGCAGACGGTAGGATCCTGTTGAACAAATTGAACGAGATGATAGCCAAGGAGAAGGGCGTGTCCGTCAAGGACCTGGCCAATGATCCAGAGGCAGTGGAGCAGAAGGCACCAGCCAAGAAAGCAACCAAGAAAGCGGATGCCAAAGAGACAGCCGCCAAAGAATAGCACTTGGGTACAGTTGACGAAGGACTTCGTCAAGGAATGGCCGGAGGTCCTGGAGGGACTACAATTCCAGAACATGCCGGTCAAGTACCTGATGTACATCAACATCATCCTCAAGAACAACATCACCATACACTACGACATAGCCAAGGAACTGCGTAAGAAGAAGCAGGCCACAATCGCCCGTTTCCTCAAACAAACGATAGAACAAAACTACCTTAAAATAAAAAGTGTTGACATGAAGTTTGACATACCTGCTTTGAAAAGAGATATGGAATCAAAGACTTCTTTACTAATGGCTAGAACTTTTAAACGATAGAATTAAATTTTTCAATGACGTAACCGATCTCGTCATCGGTCATCAACGGCCAGCAAGGTAGACTCAAAATTGATTCTGTGACGTGTTCCGTGTTTTCCAAACGATCGCCGCTGTCGTACACAGGCTGTGCGTGGCAACCTAATGGCCACATGACTCCTGTCTGTATTCCGACATCCTTTAATTTTGTCTGCAAACTCGATCTGTTTCTGACTTGCACTGTGTACTGATTATAGACGTTCTCACACCAGTCTGCGGTCTTTACCATCGTGCTGATATTAAGTTCCTTGTCGTATATGGAAGCGATGCGTCTCCTGTCCTTGTTGTGTGCATCAATTTTGGTGATCATGTGATTGAGCACATTTGCTTGTACTGAATCCAACCTCTCATTCCAACCCAAGAATTCGTGTACATATTTGTCTGTGCGTCCATGATCCCTGGACATGGATATCTTATCAATGTAGTTTTGTTTGGCAACAACGGCACCACCGTCCCCAAAACACCACATATTTTTTGCCGGGTAAAAACTGAAACAAGTGAGGTCATTGTATGTGCCATTTATTTTGCCTTTGTATCTGCCTCCAAAACTCTGTGCGGCATCTTGCACCACTGGTATGTTGCCTGCGATGTCTTTAATCGTGTCCCAGTCACATGTGTGTCCAAAAATATCTACACCAACTATTGCCTTGACACTTTTGTTTAAACTTAATATTTCTGCCAAATGATCCGTGTCTATGGTGTAGTTTTCCTTATTGCAGTCGGCCCAAATTATTTCAAGTCCTAACTTACTTGCCATCTCTGGTGTGCTTATGAATGTGAAACTTGGAATCACTACTTGGTCTCCGGGGTTCAAACCTAGGCATTCATACGCCAAAAGTAAAGCACTCGTGCCACTGCTAACTCAACAGCAGGAGCACCGCAATATGCACTTAAACTTTTTTCAAATTCGACGACCTTTGGTCCTTTGATGAACCAACTATTATCAATGCAGTCTTGCACTGCTTTGTCCAGTTCTGCCTTTGACTCTTGATATATCCTGTTTAAATTTGCGTAGGGGACTTCCATCTCTTCTCCAATTCTTGTTTCCAATCTAGGCCTTGTGCTTTATATTGTTTCGCCTCGTGTATTAACAAAGTGGTTGTGTGATCAAAGGCATCAAGAAAACTCACATCAAAAGGTTGTGCTTTGATCCCGGGTCCTTGCAGGTGCTGTCTAACGATATCCGTGACATTGGAATTTTTGATATTTCCAATGATGTAGCGATCACTGCCGGGTCTATCAAGGAAACCGGTTTCATGATACACATACAGGTTACCCAAACTGTCTATGGATGTTGCTATCTGTGGCCACCCGTGTTTGTCCATTTGTTCGTGTGTGGACATCTTGATAGGACCTGTTGGTTTGCCGTGTCTTACTGAGTGCAAGGCATATCCATAGTCTATATGTACATCCGTATGTTGTTCTACTTCAAGGAAGATCTTATGTAATTTTTCGCGTTCCTCGTCAGAGATATAATTGTTAGACTGGGAAAAATCTTCCCTTAATGTTATAAAAGATATTTTAAAATCAGACTCACTGTTTATGTCCTCAATCATTTTGAACACGCTTCTCACATCTTCACTGTGCCCTGGCAGTATTATCCAATTCACTCCTAATTTTATCTTGCTTCCTGTTGTTGGAACTTTTTTACAGAAGTCCTTTAGGTTCCTGGTAACGATATCAAATGCTTTTTTATTTTTTGTTACCCTGTAGTAACTTTCTTGATCATGGCCATACAGGCTTATACGCATGACTTCTAGGTCCAGAATGCCTTGTTGTTTTTCCAAAAAATTTTGAGACAGAGCGTAGCCATTTGTGTACATCTGCATCTTGAATCCTTTGCTGTTGCCGTAACTAATGATTTTACCTATGTGTGGATTTGTGAGCGGCTCCAATCCCCCACTGATTCTGAATCTATCTTGCCAAAACTTTCCTTCCTTTGGATCTTGATCAATTACCTGTTTGAATACTTGGAAACTATTATCTATGTCCTCCGACTGATATTTCGCATTGTAGTTCCTACCACAAAAAGTGCAGAAGAACTGACAGGTCATTCCCGGATACAAACCAATCCTGTTTGGATAGGCGTAGGTACCTTCAACTGCGTGTGCCAACGATCCGTTGTTCAGCAAAGGCATTATGGTGTTGTTCCAATACCTGTTGGACTCTATTTGATCTTTTTCGTGTTTGTATCCCAGTCTCATAACGTTGTTTATCCGTGCCTGTCCTCGAAGTATTTTTTTATCCATTCGAAGTCATAACTGCTGTAGGGATCGTTGCCCTGCTCCAGGAACTCCACGGCGTCTAAAGCACCCTTGTTGACCCATTCAGCGTTGTCGCCCTTGCCCAGTGTCAGCCATTTCTTCAACCTATATGTGCTCTCCACAGTTGGCTTCTGCAATTTCAACTTGATGACCTCCCTAAACGCAGTCCTCCAGGCCAACAACGGAGTCTCGTCCAGGCTGTTGACAGCACTCAATATTGGTACCGTCTGCACCGGTTGGGACAGTGTGAAATCCAATCCCGGTTTGGTTGTTTCTAGCACTAATTTTTTATTGTACAGTATAACTCCGTCGTGTCCATATGTGCAGTCAATGACCTTGTTGTAGCAGTTGAAAATGTAATGACACGGGTGCTTGAGTCGATCTGGCTGGAAGTCAAACTCGAAATCGTCCACTAGATCAATCTTGGGGAATACGGCGAAGAAGTAGTCCGTTGTGCTCATGTTGGCCGCCGCCATGTAGGCCAGTGTCTGTCCCTGCACACCCTTGCACCACTGTGCCCTCGGAAACCTTTGCTTCAATTTCTGGTATCTATGTTCCGCACCGGGCTCGTCGTAGGATATGAACACGATGTCCATTGGTCGCACGGGATAATACAGATCATGGTGAACCACACGATCTATGTCATAGAACTGCTTGAGGTCTTTTCTGTGCGGAACCAACATGACGTCTTTGGTTTGTCCCCATGTGTAGACTTTTTCGTCCTCCCAGAAACTGGGATAGAAACTTGGAGGGCGAATGTCTTTTAAATCATGATTTATCATCCATTTGTAAAATTGATCATCATTATTATAATACTCATAAGGATCTTTCAATTTGAAATATGTTGTGGTTATAGGCCTTTGAAAAAGTGTGGCGTGGGCATGATAGTTAATGTCCTTGAAATCTCTCAAAAATTTCAAATCATGCATTTGTTCTTTGAACTTTTTAGTGGGAATCAACATCACATTGCCTTCTTTGTTGAGTCCTCCCATGGGATGGGTGGTGTACCACACGTGTATCTGGTCACGCTCGTGCTGTTCAGGAATGTAATCTAGGTCGATGTCGTCCAGTTTTACGAAATTTGAAAAGAACCAGAAGTATTCTGTCTTGACATCACCAACCACAGACTTCAGGACGTTGAAGTAACTGTCTATGAATGGCACCACACGGGTGTTCGCTAGGGGCGACTCTATGTGAGTTGTGTTTTTAAATCTTACCTGTATACTGTCGAATCCAGTCATAGTAACTTTCTAGTCCTTGCCTTAGAGAGAACAGGGGTTCATACCCTAAAAGATCCTTAGCCCTGCTGATGTCTAGAGTGCCACGCATCGGGTATAGTTTGTGCATGCCTATGTCCTTTAGTTCTGACTTGCTTCCGGTTATGTCTATGATGGTCTCCGCCAGTGTCCTTAGGCTGGTTGCGTTGCCCGCCGTTATGTTGAAACTGGTGTTGGCCACCTCTGATGTTGCCGCCTTGATTATGCCATAGGCGGCATCCTGTCTGTATGTGAAGTCTACCTTGTTGTCGCCATTGTGTAATGTGATGACATCATTGTTCATGGCCTTTTCGAAGAATTTAGATACTACTCTGTCGGGAAGGTCCCCCGGTCCGTACACTCCGCTGGGCCTCACTATCACGTAGTTTAGACCGTCCCGCTGAGCGAACAGTTTGGTCAGCCTCTCGCCTGTGAGTTTGGCCTCACCGTATATGTTGGTAGGCTTTGTGTTGGACTCCTCCTTTGTGCCGTCCTTGAAGTCTCCATACACCATGCTACTGCTGATGTACACAAATTTTTTCGCACCAAACTTTGATGCGTGCCATAAGAGATTAGTCGTAGTGTCTATGACCTTGGGTATGCCCAGTATGGGATCCTCGTCCACTATCTTGGCACGTGGATACGTGGCCATGTGTATCACGATGTCTGGCGCTGTCTTGAATGCCCTCAGACACACATCGCGATCAAGCAGATCACCGTTTATCATTGAAACGTTCTTGTGGTCCCAGTTACGGGTCCTCCAGGCTATGAGCTTGTTCAACTCCACAGGCGATATGATACCGTACGTATCCTTGTTGTCCACACAGGTGACTGCGTGTCCCTCCTGTGATAATTTTTCTATGATCTTAGTCCCTATAAAACCCAAACCTCCTGTTATCAAAAATTTCATTAGAACTCCTTCTTTATTCCTACTTTCGGGTTTTCAACGCAACTGTCTTTTATCTCTTTCATGGTCTCTTTTTTCAAGTCCACACCACATGTGGCCGAAGGTTTGATCCCACAACCGATCAGCAATACTAACACAATTAGATACCTCATCCTAGAACTTTCACTCCGTACCGGTTGGTAAATGCTTTACCATCTTCCCTGTCATTCACTATCGGCTGTCCTTTTATGTTGAGACTGGTGTTCAAGAGCATGGGACAACCGGTCTGTCGTTTCCATTCTGTGAGCAGTGCGTGAAACCCGGGATTATCCGTCTTACGCACGGTTTGAACCCTGGAAGTGTGATCATAGTGTATTATGGCAGGAAAGTCTTTACCATGCGTACACGCCGCTGTAAATTGCATATAAGGGGTGTTTTTGACGGCTTTAGGTAGCTCAAAATAGTCGTTTACATCCTCTTCTAATATGGCCGGTGCGAACGGTCTGAACCGCTGTCTCTTCTTGATTGAGTTTACCAAATCCTTTATATCCTCTCCTCTTGGATCTGCCAATAGAGATCTGTTACCAAGTGCCCTTGGTCCGAATTCGGCCCTTCCACTTGCAACTCCCACCATCTTGTTTTCTTTCAATTCTTTGATCAGACTGTCCACGGGATACTCGCCATCAATGTTGTGTCCCAAGAATGGATGTTGCCAGTTTAAGTGGGACTTCTGGTGTGCGGCGATACAACCTAGACTTGATCCAGCGTCGCCGGGATTGGGTATGATCCAGATGTTTTCAAACAACCCCATGTCAGCCAGTTTACGATTGGCCGCACAGTTCAGTGCCACTCCGCCCGCATACACCAGATTCTTTGACCCGTACTTGGCGGCCCTTGTCCATAGGTCTGCCAAGCATTCTTCTGTGACCTCCTGTATCGATGCCGCGATGTCCATGACATCCGCTTCAGGATGCCAGTCACTCAATCCCCTGTGTAGATTCTTTTTTAGGCTGAACGGTGATTGATTCACAAAGTCATTATAGATGTCCTGTTTGTATTTGGGTGTTCCATATGCGGCCATGCCCATGAGGATGTATTCCTCTTCCGCTGGTTTCAATCCACAACGATGTGTAAATGCCGAATATAATATTCCTATGCTGTGTGGATACCGTATTGTTTCTTTCCTGTCGATCCATACCTTGTCGGCGGTTGATATGGACACCGTGTCCCACTCTCCTATAGCGTCCACGGTCAGTATCGTGGCTCCCTCGTCCTTGAATGGCGAAGTGAAATATCCCGCCGCCGCGTGTGAGTCGTGGTGTTTGACGTACTCGTCTATCTTTATGTTGAAGTGGTCCAGGTGCCACTGTGGCATCTCGGTGTAGCTCAACGCCATGCCGTACTGTCCAGCGTAGAACTGTCGGGTCTTCTTAAGCAATGGTTTCTCGTAGTACACCACCTTGTCGAATGGTCCGTATGTCATTGCCTCGTCCACTATCTTTTGATTTAGATAATGATCGTTCTTGACCTTGCTATATCTCTCCGCGTGTGCGGCCCACAGAATCTCTCCTATGCCAGAACTGTAGTCCACCGCCGCCATGGCGGCATCATGGTTCATGCAGTTGATCCCCAGTATCCTCATGCTATCTTTAAAACCTCTTTGGTTTTTGCCAAATATTTTTCCCACTGCTCCAGCGTTATGTCGTACTCGAAGTTCTGCGTGGCCTCGTTCCGGCGCAACAACTTCGCTCCGTTCTTGAGGTGGAACCGTTCCGCCATCTCTGTTAGTGGACTAAGGGTGATCAATCTGTCTATGTGATGTTCCCTTTTGAATTTCTTGTACACTTCGTTGAGTATGTGTTTGCCACCGCCCTTCTTTCGTGCCCATACTGTGTAGGCTATCGCTATCCTGCCCACCAAGCCACCACGCAGTATGCTCTGGTTGTAGGCATCATGTGACATCAAGGCCATCTCCTCCACGGATGCTGGCACGTCGTTGGTGAACGCCAGGCATATGATCGCGGCGGTGTCTCCCTGTTCGTCTCTTAAACCTAGTATTCTCTTGCCGTACTCCCTCCGGAACTCCACGCTCAGTTCTGGTCTCACCGGATCCTCTGTGATATCTATATTGTCAAGGTCCACTAATTCAAATCGTGAATTGCGTGTGAACAGATCCTTCAATGCCTGTTTTACTTTTTCCATGTGCTATTTGTATATGAAAGGGTCTTTCTTCCTCAATTCTTTCAGTCTCTTCCGGTACCGGATCTCTTCTCTGACCTTGTTCCACATTCTCTTTATCCATCTGATCATCTTTTTCCTCCTATAATTTTTTCAAAAGTTGGTAACATTAATTTTACAGCATCCGCATGCGCTTGGTCAAGTGGATGCGTGGTGCCACGCTCGTAATCATTGAGCAAGGCCCATTGGTTGAACCCCATCATGCGCTCTCCAAATGAGAACCATTTGGTAAAATCTATCTCAGAATATAGTGCTTTCATGAAAGAGTCCTGATCCTTGTGTGGCGTTAATTCCTGGTAAAAAAGACTGTTGTCCGCAAGAGTGAACATGTATGGTATGTTCTTTTTCTCGAGGATGTTCTGTAACCATATAATAGATTTCCAACTGAGATAGGTCTCATGGTATTGGTTGGCCGCGTACTTGTAGATAACCTCAGCGAAATCCTTTACTCCGGTCTCGCGGAACAGTTCTTTTCTCACCCGCCATTGCTCCTGTTGTGTCTCTGATCCTGCCATGGTCCTGAACGCTTCCTCGTTGCCCGCATTAGTGTCCCAGGGAGATATTGACGCCCATCTGGTGTCCTCGAGGACCTTGTGCCTGGCCATGGCCCAGTCGTATCTAGACAAGAAAGTCCACATCACGACAACACAATCTACACGGTCATTGTTTGCAACAGCATTGAAAGTCCTTCTCGCTATAGCCGAATTTCCTAATCCGCCAAAAGCGGAGCACAGATACACAGTGTTATCGTCGTCCCTAGAAGTTTTGAATAACCTATATGCCCATGATTTCTTGGATGGTGTCTTGCCGTCCCGATCGTCGCTGAGTTCGTTCCCCAATGTGAAACTGCACCCGCCTGCTATAAATCGTTTAGTCATATATCTTCAAAACTTTATTTAAAAGTGGAAACACCTCTCCAAAATTTTCTTTCCTGTACTGATCCGTCTGTAGGATACGTTGTTTGCGCCTTTCCCTGATCTCGGGAGTGTCCCTGTCCGCGGCGTTCATGAACCTTATAGTGGGTTGGAAGTCTGTAAGCATACTGTACCTGGAGTTTATGATGTTTTTCACCTGTTTAGGCAGTGTCTGTACGTTGAAGTAGTCAGGGTCGAAGCAGGTATTCACGTAGAAGAACTTGGGTTGGAACTGTGCCACCCACAGGGCTATCTTGGCCCAGTTAAACACGTTGAATATAGACACCGTTGAGCATATTTGGAAGTCTATATTTGAAGTCTTCATCTCCTTGAACTTCACAAGGTTAGCACTTACCTCTCTCCAATTCGCTGGATGTCTCTGGTACTCGAACGGCTCGCCCACGTCGTCTATACTGAACGCTATCTCAACGTGCTTGAAGTATGACCACAGGTCGAATATGTCCTTGGGTGGTAACTGTGTGCCGTTGGTGTTGTAGTGTATGTCTATGTTCTTGGCGTAGCCTTTTTCAACACAGTGCATCAGTATCTTGAAGTGATCCCGGATCATGAACGGTTCACCTCCAGTGAACTCAAAGTACTCCACGTGTTTGAGGTCTTCCTTGAGATCCTCGAAGAACTGTGGATTGCGTTTTGGCCATCCTCCCTCACGAAGATTTTTCCGTGCCACAGGATTATCGCCGTAGTCCAGTTCCTCTTGTGCCCATTTAGAACTGCTCCACGATCCACATATCCTACACTTAAGATTACACACGTTACCTAACTTAAAGTCTATGAACTTCAGCGTTGGCTCGCTATTAGGTGTCCAATCTGTGAGACTTTTCTTCATCTTGTATATAGAATTTTGCCTCTTTGAGGTCTTTCCTGAATCCTCCTCCTGCCAACAACTTTGACAACCTCTTGGTCTTTCATCGTTACGAAATTGTTCCCTAAGTGCTGACATATATTCTGTGTCTTGTATAGATTTTAGACTTTGTTCATAAACTTTTACATTAGGAATGTTACCTTTGTATAAACAACAAGGAGATGCACCACCATTTACATCAACTTCCAAGTGTGTCCAAGGCAAAGGACACACATTCGATTTTATATACTTGTCCACCACTCTAAAGCCCTTTTGTTTTTTGCCAGTATCCTTTTAATATCTGTGCCCCGGATCTTGTCCAATCTCTCAATTTCTTCTTTGCCGTCTTTTTGACCTTTTCTATACAATTCCTCGTCGTAGACCAATTCATTATTCCTTTTTTGATTCTGCATTTCGTCCAACTGTCTAAAGAAGTTGTTGAGGTTTTTATTTTTATATT
>Ga0222719_10006371_pt1 | contig 10057 bp, 13 predicted proteins | sample C33_34DmetaG_FD_165039 | JGI IMG/M metagenome (GOLD analysis project Ga0222719, IMG submission 165039) | Estuarine water microbial communities from San Francisco Bay, California, United States - C33_34D | ecosystem: Environmental > Aquatic > Marine > Unclassified | place: USA: California...
TAATTGCATAAATGGGACAAAGGTAGACGATCCAAGAATCACCACCTGAGTGAATGAACGATAGTTTAGTTTGAGGATTTGTTCTTCTAGATACTTCTGATAATCACGAGCAGATGCATCCTGATTCACCATCTTATCGTTGACGTAGACTTCAAACACGTTTGGTTTGATTCCACGAATCACCTTTACATTCTTACCACCCACCTCAAACTCAATAGTCACCAGTGCTTCCCTCTGATTTACAGAGTTCAGTAGTTGTGCCTTATTGATATTACGGAAAGGTTTACCGAACAGAACGAAACATAATGCATCGAGGATGGTTGACTTACCCGCCCCGTTATCTCCGATGATCAGTGTTGTTATACTTCTGTCCAGTTGTACAGTCGTAGGTTGATTACCCGTGGAAAGGAAATTCTTCCACGTTATAGTTCTAAAATTTATCACAGTTCCAAATCACTCGCTTCGACATACAAAGACTTGAGTAGTCCTTTCAATCGATTTTTATCTAAAGTTACATCCAATTCGTCTACATATCTATCAAGTAAAGCAAGAGTATCCTCTGCGTTCTCAATGATAGCATCATCAACATTCTCTGCATCTAGTTCACTGAAGTCTTCAATAATCTTAACTTCATGTGCTCCAGATTCATTCAGAACTCTATCGATGAAACGATCAAACTGATAGAAGTCCTTCTTATTGACGACAACAATCTTGACGAACTTTTCCTTGAGAGATTCCACGTCAAATGTATTGTAATCGACTGTCGAGTCGTCATAATATACTTTATGGAATAGTGTATATGGATTAACGACTCTTGTCAACTCTCTTGTTGACGTATCAAATAGATGGAAACCCTTTGGACAGTTATGATCTGACCAAGTAATCTCATAAGGTGTGCCTAGATAGTACACCTGTCCATCATCAGACTTCTTATGGAAGTGTCCAGACATTACCATATCGAAACGTTTGAACAACTCTTTGGAATAACCGTTCTCTGCCTTATGACCAGCATGCATCTCAAAACCATTGATCTCTAGATGTCCCATACAAATCTGTGCAGTAGTTTCGTTCATCAACTTAACTGCACTTGCATAGTTCTCACTATTGATCCAAGGCATCATCATGATCTGAGTACCATCAAACTCAACAACTTCTGCTTCTGAGTAGACAGTTGCGTTTTCGTGATGGACTAGTTCATCTAGAGAATTGACACTGTTGGTGTTCTTGTAGTAAGTATCATGGTTTCCCACAATCAAGTGCAAATCGATCCCCAATTCAGAGAATCGATTCAGAAACTTCCTACGGAAATCGTGTGCGATACGATACGATACAAACTTACGGCGATCTAATACATCACCCAAATGAACTACTGTCTTAATATCGTTCTTGATTAGATAAGGAAAAAATACCTCATCATAGAACTTGTAGAAGTGTTCATTAAAAGTTAGATTGTCGTTTCTCGCACCGAAATGAGTATCAGTTATCAGTGCTATCTTCATGTTCTACAAGTTCCTCATCAGTTCCATCATAAAATTTCTCTAACCCTTTAGGTTTGGGTTTCTTCTTCTTAGGTTTGTAGACATCTTCATCTGGAAGATAGTTCTGTTGCAAATATTCCACATATCCATTATCATACGCAGTATCGTCACCCTCAATAGTATCTGAAACGGATTCGACAGTCATACCTTCAATCAGTTTATTTTTGACGTGTTGCTGTTTCTTCTCACGCTGAATTCTACGCAGAAATGCATAGTAGATTATTTGGGTAAAGTATGCGAATGGGTTGTTCGATTTCTCTGGATTGAAATTGTGAACATATTGTAAGCAGTTCTCGATGCCATCTGATATCATCTCATCACGATAAGTGTAGTTAATAAAGTTAGGACGATACGAAAGGTGTGTTGCAATTTTCAGAAAACATTCACCAATATAATTGGATACAGGAGGTTGTGGACTTCCCGTCTCTTCTGCTTCTGCACACTGAGCCTTCCAATCCTTCATTGCTTCTAGGAACTGTTTATTGTCAACGTAATGTGCTTTTTGTTTTTTCATAAATCCCTCTTTAGGTATATGTTGTCTATAATACCCTAATCGGTAGGAATTGTCAATAATTTAATCAATTTATTAAAATTATTGTTGACTTCTCTTGACAAGTGTGTATAATTAGCTATGTAGGGTTTTCAAGGAATATCTTTAATGTATTGATTCTGTTGGGGTTGGTGCAGTAGCAATATCAATCTCTTCATATTCCTCCTCTTCCAATTCCTCTGAGTATTCCTCATCTGAGTCTAGTTTGGCAACCACATATTCGTAGAATCTTTGGAGTCCAACACTAGCACCTGTATTCACAATAACTTGTGCTTTACTGATATCAACCTCTTCAGTTTCAGTAAAATGTACCCATCTCTGTAAAGAGAGTGATTCTTCTACTTCATCACCAACAACCTTTGCAACATTAACGATAGCAAGTGGTGATCTCACAGTAATAGATTCTGGTCTTTCAGAAACTGCTTGACACACAATTTCATCACCACTTGTTAGTCTGAGTACTCGATAGTTGTTCATTTTACCTTTACCCTACTGATCTCATAATCAAATCCTTCTTCATTATATATGTTGATCCTTTCTATGAAGTGATTCAGTGTGAAGTTTCGCTTCTTGTTGTAACTCAAGTCATCTGCTATGTCGAATAACTTAGCGGAATCTTTATGTTCACTTTGCCGCAATCCTCTACCGATTGACTGCAAGTTTCGAATTCGACTTTTGGAAGGTGAGGCGAACACGATGTTGTGAAGATTCCTAATATTGATACCAGTACTAAAAGTACCATAAGACGCAACAATGATTGCGTCCTTCTCCTTCTCCGTGATTTCACGAACTTCCTCTCTCGTCTCTGTGTCTGTTCCACCAAACACAAAGAATACCTTTTGTTTGTCTCCTACCTCAGTATTTATGAGGTCAAAAAGTACGGTTCCATGCTTGTCCACATATTGGAAAAGAACTAGAGTATTACCTCTGAGCATCTTTGTCAAGTTTACAATGAACTCATTACGTTTCAAATTTGAAACGAGAAAGTCCATTTCTTCTTGATACGTTGCATCTTTGAGTTTGCGACATTCAGATTCGGGATGTTTCAGGACAATACATTTGATCAACAAATCTGCAAGAGTTTTGTCGTCCATAAGTTCCCTTGTAGAAACAACTTTGTTTACTGCACCAAAGACACCCTCTAGTACCAGTCTATGCGTTTGCGTCCCGTCTAGAGTCCCTGTGAGTCCCACACGGTACTTACAGAGGTGCAGTTTAGTCATAATAGAAGTCAGAGACTTTGCCTTGAATAGATGCGCCTCATCACCAATTACACACCCAAACTGTTCAAACCATACAGTTGGCATCTTATAGATGGATTGCCATGTAGACACCACTACATCTTTCTCAACCTTCTTGGTGTGTCCTTGATAGATCTTCTGAATGTATGCATCCAACCATCCATAGTCGATAAAGTCTGAATACATCTGTTCAACCAGTGATGTTGTCGGAACAAGAATAAGAACCTTCTTATTTTCTTCTTCTAATTTTGCCTGATAGTATCGTGTCAAACAATAGATTATAAACGACTTACCAGAAGCAGTAGGACTAAGAAGCAATGCCCTATGGTTTCTAATAGCGTAGTGTACTGCGTCAAGTTGGTAATCACGAACCTCGATAGACTTTCCTCTTGATCGTGGTTTAAGTGCCTTAATCCAAGATTTGACAAGTTCTTTTGGTATGTCTCTAACATCTTCTACTCCTTCACCCAATTCATATTGGATATCATTTCTATCACAAAACTCTTTAATGTAAGGTAAGAGTCCACAGTAAATCTCACCACTGCCTGGCGAGAAGAGACGAATCTTTCCGTCCCACACTTTGTTCTTATATGCGGGCATAAACTTAGCGCCTGGAACTTCAAAGGTAAAGAAGTCTGTCAGTTCTCTCGCAATACTATCATCACATTCAATGATCAAATATACTTCATTCTTTTTATTGATTATCATCTAAATCTAGGCCCAAGTACCCAACCAACCAGTGACCTTCTGATTCCCATAGTAACGGGCCTCACACGATGCCAAACATCTGCTTGAAAGAACACTGCGGTGTTGGGGGATAGTTTATCTATTGTAATATATCTAGGATTCACATTAGGGTTGTGTATTTCCAAATCAAACTCACCACCCTCAAAGTCGTCATTCAGAAAGATTGAAAAACTAAACTTGCGAACTCGTCCGTCCTTATATGGTTTACTGTGTTGATCAACATGCCATCCATATTCGTTACCAAAGTGATACTCACCATACTGCATTGGTTCAATCGCATCGATATAAAAATGCCACCCAGCACTCTTGTTTACATCTTGTGCAAGTTTCATAAAAGGTTCAAGAACTCTACGATCCTTTATAAACGCAATCTTCGAACTGCGAGTGACTGTAGACTGTCCTGATATCTGACCATCCTTCATTGGTTCTCTGTGATCCAATGCAAAGTCAATCAATCCGTCAGCGACACGAGTCTGCATATACGGGTGACCGTATCTCATATTGCTCCTTCAACAAACTTTTTCCATTCAATTGCATTCTTAATTTGAAATGTTCTATTGTTCAGAGAACGCAGTATTTGTTCTAAGAACACAACGTGTTGTTCATAGTATTCTGCTTTCTGTTGCAATTCAACAAGATCTGGATCTGCATCCAAATACATGGGTACGTCTTGTTTGAGGATTTTGTGATCAAAAGGTTTGTCTCGATATACTTCTGGGTCTGACTTACCCATATAGTATTCCCACTTCTCACGAACCATAACTTTGTAGTCTGATTTCGCTTTCTTATGAAGCAAAGAAAACCGATTGTAGTACTGTAAGTACTTTGCGTGTAGATTGGGAGTTTTTAAAGATTCGATGTCCAACTGGAAATCATCGATCTTCATATCCTTCTCTACTTCTAATTGAAGTTCATCTAAAGTCATAACATATCTCTCAAATCAAAAGGGTGTGCAGATTTGGTGAGCAACTTGCTCTTTTTAATCTTATCTCGATACGAGACTTAAACAATCATTGTCCAAGTACACCGCATCTGCACAAAACTATTTATAAGTCGTAAAATTCGTAAATGCTATACTGGAAAGTTACCGATGCAGTTAGGTATGCAACATCAGTCTCTTGTGAATTATATTGCAATGCACTAAGTGCAACAGGATAGACATTGTTGCAACGTGCTTCCAAAATCGGATTATTCTTAGATGTTAAGATAGTCATTGTCGCATCTGCGAACATTGACTGATCTGATTTTGTACTACCACCTCTTTCAGGCAATCTATCATTGTTTTCATTTCTAAATGCAGTAAACTGTTGTCTAGATTTAGGGAAACCGATTGCAACCATCCAGTTGTGGATCTCACGATAATTTTGAAGTTGTTCGTCAACCAAGAAAGTAACTTCAAGATTTTCGAACACTAAGTCATCTCCCATTACAGGAATCGACTTCAATGGGGTTGGGAATACTGCGTCACCCAAGTTAATGCCTGGGATATTTGCAGCAGTGACAAAGAACTGAGTCTTTGGTAACTGATTAATAGTAAACCGAAACTGTACTGGTGACGCATAGTCTAGTACGGTTGGTTGTCTGTCTAAAGAGTTTATCGTTGTCATACTTCTATTTAGTCATCCACAAAAAAGGGGAGTCTAAAAAGACTCCCCAAGTGTCGGTTGTTAAACAACTCTTATTATTAGAGGATGTTTGTAACCTTGACACGGCGGTAGTATGTGTTTTGGTTAGCATTCAATGCACCCAAAGCAGCAGTAGTACCTTGTGCGAAAGGATTAGCAGTCAAGCCGTAGCGAGTCTTGAATCCGATCTTAGGCTGGAAAGTATTCTCACCAACCGCACGAACCATCTGTAATGGAACGTATGGGCAGTAGAAGAGACCAGCGTCATATGCGTTAGTACCTTTGTAACCAACAACAAAGTATTGGTTAGCAGCACTGTTTGCACTGTAAGGATCGATGTACACTTTGTAACGACCGTTCAGGACACCAGCGAAAGTGTTACCTGTGTCATCTACTGACAGGTTGTTGTTAAGTGCAGGAGTGTAGTCAAGTACACCCGCCATCTGAAGAGCAGAAGCAACGTCTGCAGAACAGATGATCATGTTACCCTTACCTCTACGAGTTTGTTGAGCGATAGCGTTAGCTTCTCTTTCAACTTGGAACATGAGTCCCTTGAACTTCTCAACTGACCAACGACCATTTGAGTCAACGTCAAGGTTGAAAGTACCAGCAGTTGCAGTATTTACCTGAGCGCCTGGCTTTGCAGTTGTATAAACTGTACGAACAACTTCACGGTTGATCTCAGCAAGGATTTCTGCAGACAAAATGTTTGCAAGTTCTGTTTCTGCGTCAAGACCGTGAATTGCTTTCAAGTCTTGAGCAAGTTCCATTGTGTACTCTGCTTTGAGGGCACGAGACTTTGCAGTAACAGTCTGCTTCTCGATTGAGAATGCCATTTCTGCGAAAGCGTTACCTGCAGAATCACCCAATGCTTCAGCAACGTCTGTAGACATACCAGTACCGGCAGTATACGTTGTTGCAGGTGAGTCGTTAAGGACTGATGGGTTAGTTCCATCTTGCTCACCAGCACCAGAGAAGTCTGAATCTGCTTCGTTGTAGAAGGCTTCAGCTCCACCCTGTGATGTATAACGTGAACGCATTGCGAAAATCAGACCAGTTGGGCCAGTCATTGGCTGTACACCAGCGATATCGTAAGCGATCAGGTTAGGCATTGCACGGCGAACAAGTGAGATCAAGATCGGATCCCAGTTGTCAACTGACGAACCAGTTGCGTTAGTTGGCGCAGCTTCTGAGAGGAAAGAACGATCTTCTCTCAACGCCTTTTCTTGGTTTTCGAGGACAAGAGCAGTGACTGCTTTACGGTAGTTGTCCTTAATCTCTGGAAGTTCAGAGTGCTCAAGGACTGGCTGCCACTTTTCCTGTAGATGCTCTGTATTGAACATGTTAGGTTCTCCTATTTTTAGGTTTTGTTACAATTATTTATAAAAGATGTAATTTCCATTACGCCTTTTTGGTTTTACTAATGGCGGACAAATAAGCAGCCATAGCACCAGTTGTGTCAATTTGTTCTGTGCCAGTCACATCGTCTACAACTGATTCAGTCAAAGGTGCTGACTTAGGGAAATAAGACTCCCGCAACGCAACGACTTTCTCTTGGAAATTCTCTGCATCACTGAATTCTAAATCTTCAGCAAGACCCTTTAACTTTTCGGCTTCTGTTACAGTCAGACCTTCACAGACCTGTGCGACAACAGATTCCCGAACCAACACACCAACCTGCTTATTAAGGTCGGCATTCTTTTCGATTTGCTCGTTGAGCTTAGACTCAAGATCATCAATCTTAGTAGACTGTGATTCTAAAACGTCATAACGCTCTTCAGGAACATCAATGTAATGTTCTGTGAACAAATCTTTCAGACCGTTAATGAAATCTTCAGCGATTTCACCTTTCAGTCCACGTTCGATAGCGAGTTCGTTTTCAGACATCCACTCTTGTACTACATACGAGAGGTATGTGTCAACTTTCTCTACCAAATCTTCTGTACGAGCAGTAACTTCTTCAGCGAGTTCTGCACGATACTGCTTCTCTAAACGAGCAACTTCTGGACGCAGTTTTGACTTGACTGCTGCTTCAAAGATGACAGATGCCTTCTCTTTGAAATCTTCAGAAAGATCTTCTCCAGATGTTAATGCTGCGACATCTTCAGAAACGTCAACAGATGCGATACGAGCGTCAATGGATTCTTCCATTTCTTCTTCATCGTCATCATCGTCATCATCATCTTCCTCGTCTTCGTCTTCTTTGACTTTGACCATCGCATCATACGCAGCTTTCAATTCTTGCATTTTCATGCCGTCCATTTTGTGCTGCATTTCTTTCTTCATCATCTCTTTAGTCATACGAGCTTCAGAAATTTCTTCTTCATCGCTTTCAGTCTCTTCTTTGACTTTCTCAGGTTTTTCGGCAGGAGCCGCACCCTTAGTTGGGGCAGACTTGTCTTGCTTAACCTTGTCGTCTGACTTAGATGGGCCAGAAGTTTTTGCTTCTGGATCAACTACTGCAGGGCCAAGATCTTGCACCTCACCGTCAACCTTTTCCATTGAATCACCCTTAGCAGCGCCTTTCTTAGGGGCGTCAGTAGCTTCCTCAAGCTCATTCTGAATTTCTGCTTCAAGTTCCTCAATTGTCTTGTCTAGGTCTGACATTGGGATACTCCTTTTCGGTTAAGTTTGTGTAATATATTTATAATTACAGGTTTTTGAGGAATTTTGCGAACGCTAACGCTTGATAGTTTGCATTCTTTGAACGAACGTTACGTTCAATATCTTCTCTGATTGCTGCAACATCGACCTCTTTTAAAATGCCGTTGTCCCAGACCCACTCTTTACCTTCCATGATTCCCTCAACGAACGCTTGGGGTGCAGAAGGGTCTGCTACAATATCTGCCGCAGTCGCCAGATAAAAATCTTTATTCACCACATTCGCATCTCCTTTACGAGATAGCGATCCCATACCTCTAGAAGAAACACCTAACTTACCACCATCATCGAGGAGGCTCTTTACAATGTTTCCCATCGGAGTAGACATAATTTTTGCTTCACCGATAAAGTTATCCCCATCGGGATAGAGTGCAGTAATCATGTGCGAAACACGATCTAAGTTTACTGTTGGCCCTTCGGGGTGTCCCAGTTCACCATATGCACGATTCTCATTAACAAATTCCTTATTGTAACGTCTTACTTCTTTCTCTAAAATATCTTTAGGATAGACACGTCCATTGCGGTTTTTCACTTCTGATTGCAGAAAGATCCCTTTAATTTTATAGGATTTTCCACCATTCTTTTCGTCCTCTTCTTTGAGGAATGAAATTTCTTTGATTTCTTCTGATATAAGTTTCATTTTAGAATCCTGCGTTTACTATTTCTGTACCAAACAGAGTTGCATCACCACGCAGACCCTCATTAGTATCAAGGTGTACAACAATTCCTGCACCAGCACCAACATAGATAGTACCTACATTTGCATTGTCCGCTGCATTACGAACTGTAATAGTTTGTGCAGAACCAGTGTTGAAAACCCATACCGCACCAGAACCACTAAATTTGGTTGTTCCAGTTGCCAATGCTGTTGCTGTACCTTTTACCTTCATTCTACTAATCCTACATTACTGTTAGAAGTTCACGTTCAAAGTAGTCCATCAACTCATCTGATTTGACTCCGAACTTCTTTGCGGAACTCTTAATTGTGTTTTCAAAACTATTTAGGAAATCTGAAGGTTTAGAATCCATTTCACCGAAAATAAAGTCAACTGCCTTCTTCATCTTAGGAGAAAGACTTTTATATTCCGCACTCTTCTTGTGCTCATCCTTTTCAGGAAGAACTCTTTTGAATCCTTCAAACGTCTTCATTAGCATCCACTTCAGGGACTTGTCCAGTCACAAATGTCTGTGCAACTTCTTGTCTCTTAGTTTCCAAAGCATCACCAACCTTGTATGCAATTGCGTCTTTGAATGATTGTTCTGCACCAATGTTATCACCCTGTTGCAGTGACGCTATCATATCTCTTACTTGATCCATTAGAATTCATCTCCAGTTTCATCTTCATCTCCACCCTCATTTTCAATTTGGGTTTCGATTTCTTCAATTTCTTCGTCTGTCATATGTAGTACGTTCTTACGAACCCATTCTTTAGAGAAGTATGTACCAACATATGATTCGATTTGACTCAACATATCCAACTTCTCTCGCATCATTTCTGATTTTTTAAGTTCAGAGAAATGACCATCCTGCAGGTAGTCGAATTGAATATGCTCCTTCACCATATCCCACTCTTCCGCAGAGATAACCCCTTTGAGGATCAACTGTGTGCGTAGAATATCGATGAATAATACAGAAAACTTCTTACGCAGTTTCTGTACAAATTTTGTGAACTTGAGTTCATCACGAGTGATCTC
>Ga0222719_10006373_pt1 | contig 10056 bp, 6 predicted proteins | sample C33_34DmetaG_FD_165039 | JGI IMG/M metagenome (GOLD analysis project Ga0222719, IMG submission 165039) | Estuarine water microbial communities from San Francisco Bay, California, United States - C33_34D | ecosystem: Environmental > Aquatic > Marine > Unclassified | place: USA: California...
CAACCTGCTCGAAGAACAGTTGGCGAACAACCGTGGGGGCGCCGCGGCGAGCTCGCCCAGCAAGTTTGGCGTTCACGACGCCGAAGGCCAGGGGGGAGCGGAATCGGCGGGGGCGGCGGGGTCGGCGGGGTCGACGGGGGCAGCGGGGGCAGCTGGAGTCTCGGGAGGCGCCGCGAAGGATGCCGCGATGCCGATGGCAAAGCAGCAGCAGAAGACGCCGCCCGTGTCTCCCCTCGCGAACCAAGCCGCCGTGGAGCGGCGGAAATCGCAGTCGTGGGCCGACTTTATAGGGTCGCCAATGAAGGGAGCCGTGTTGCTGGAAGAGGCTCCCGAAGAAATCGGGACGATCGTCCGCGGGAGGCACTTTGAGGTCGACCTCCACTCGCGGCTGATGCGACCGTGTTACTGGCCTGGAAGAAAGCACCGAGTGGTGCGCGGGACGTGGTTCCTCGACAAGCAGGGCGACTTTCTGCCGTTGAGGGAGGCGATTGCCGAGCAGCTGGAGACGGCGTTCGTGTCGCGCGTGTGGGACCCCAGCAAGAAGAGGCTGACGGTCCAGCGGGACGGCCGGATGGCCGCGCGGGTCGAGCTGGGCTCGTTCCAGGGATCTGTGGTCACGTTTGCGCTCTTTTACAGCGGGTACGACATTTGCCTGGTCGAAGACACATCGTTCGCGTGGATCAAGAAGAAGCTGAGCAAGAGCGGCGGCGAGAACCGCTACCAGCTGCGGCGGGGGTACGTCGAGCCGGCGGCCGACGCGCTGCAGCGGGAGGCGGACATTGAGGAGGAGAAGGCCAACGAGGAGATGGACAAGCGGCCGACGCCGACCGCCCTCGTGTTGGCCGTCCATGGCATCGGGCAGAACGTGTCGGGCGCCAACATCATCCAGGACGCGGTCGAGCTGAAACAGGTCATCCGCAAGGCAGAGGCCGCTGCCGCGGCAGCCGCGGCGGCAGACAAGGGAGCCGCGAGTGGCAAGGGCACCGGCAACGAGGCGCCCCCGCCCCCGCCGTCGGCGTCGTCGCCGTCGAGCGACCCCACCGTGTCCCGAATCGAGGTGCTGCCCGTTCAGTGGCGCAAGACGCTCAACTTGGAGATTGACGGGTTGGCGGCCAGCTTGATGCCGCCGGGAATCAGCTCGCTGCGTCACGTGCTGCATTCCACCGCGGTCGAGGTGCTGTTCTATCTGACGCCCATGCACCGCGCGGTCATCCTCGACTCGGTGGTCAACTCGCTCAACGTGGTCTACAAGAAGTTCGTCGCCCGCAACCCTGATTTCGACGGCCCGGTCTCGCTGTTCGCACACAGTCTCGGCTCTGTGCTCTGCTGGGACGTGCTCTGCAACCAACCGAGCGCGGGCGGCGTGAGGGCGGGGCTGGCCACGCCGCCAAAGCAACCGTCGACGCCGGCGTGGGCGCCGTCCGCGCTGGATATTGGCAAGCTTGCATTCGAGGTGGACCGGTTCATTGTGGCGGGAAGCCCGTTGGGGTGCTTCCTGGCGCTGCGCGGGGTGAACCAGGCCGCCGGCATGGGGCTGGGAACGGCCGCCTCGGCGGCGCTCATGCACACCAACCACGCACGTCCGGGATCGCCGCACGGACTGCCGCAGTGCCGTCGGATGTTCAACGTCTATCATCCCCTGGACCCGGTCGCGTACAAGCTCGAACCGCTGGCATACTCGCAGGAGAGCCTGGCCGGGCGCAAGTCGGCGCTTGTCGACCTGGCTGGCGGCGGGCGGAGGCTCCACATCGCGGCGGAGGAGTTTGGAGACGCGTTGGTGGATAATGTGTCGCGATTCGGCTCGTCCATTGCAGGGTACTTCACGTCGGCGTCTGGCAAGAAGCGGATCGAGGTGACGAACGCGGCTGAAGCCGCTGATTTCGTCGAGGAGAGCGTGGACGGCGAGGGGGTGGACGGCGAGCAGAGTCGTCGCCGGCCCGACAAAGAAGGAACGAATGTGACGACGAGCGCGCCAGTGTCTGCGTCCAGCACCATTGCTCGCATCGTGGGGGGGCGTCTCCCCGACGAGCTGGGCCGGCCGAGAAGGGCAGACGGACGGCTGGACTTTGCCTTGCAAGAAGCGAGCCTGGAACACCAGTATGTCCAGGCTCTCGGGAGCCACTTTTCCTATTGGAATAGCCTGGATGTCGGCAAGTTCGTGATGCGAGCTGTGTGTGGGAAGGACGTTTTGACCGGCGAGTGCGAGTAGTCGGTCCCGCGTCCTCCCCCACCGCGTCGGAAGCTGGGCTCCGGTCAAAAGACCCCGAATGATCGTGCTAGACCTCGATTTCGAGCATTGCCTTCTTCTTAACACTGCAAACTGTGCTAAATACAGCGTCTTGGAGCGATACGCTGCACGCAGACGCGACTTCCTCGCGAATTGTGCCGACATTCCGGAAGCTGCCCAATTCTCCACCGAATTCTCTCTTCTTCTCGGCCAAACCGTAGCTGTAGCCTGGAGACGAGATGCTTGTCTTTCTCCTGCTCTTTCTGGGCCTCTCCTGCGTGCAGTCGAGCGCCGCTCTGAAGCTGGAAGCAGGCAAGATCCTCCGCGACGACGGAAGTCAGGTTGCAATTCACGGCTTCAACTACTTCGGCTTCAACAATGGGCAGACCATGTTTGATGGCCTGTGGTCCAACAACGCGCTCTCCGGAGACTTTGCGACCGTCGTCCGCAGGCAAAAGCTGCTCGGGTTCAACAGCGTCAGGATCCCGTTCTCGTTCAAGGACTTCCAGCAGACCCCGCGCTCGTTCGTCCACCAGAGCTGTCCGCTCCCATCCGACATGGAGGTCGCCCGGTCTGTGACGCCGCCCGGCGTTCCCGTCCTGGGGCCGGCCCCGCCGCTGCCCAACCCCCCGCCAGCCAGCGCCTACGAGGGCAACGTGTGCAACGCATACCTGCCCAATTCGAGCGTCCGCGAGCGTCTCATCTACGCCATCCGTTTTTACATCTCCAACGGGTTCGTCGTGATGCTCGACAACCACTTGCGTGAGGACCAGACGGCGTTGAACTCGCCGGAGGACTGGCTGCGCCAGTGGACGGACCTCGTCAGGGATCTGGTGGCCGACGACCCGCTCGTCCGCGACAACCTGATCATTGATCTGCTCAACGAGCCCGACAACTTCGGCGTCTCGTGGGCCACCCTCAAGGGTCTCTACATATCGGCCATGGACGCGATCGACCGCGCCGTCGGCGGTGACGTGCTGTACGCCGTCGAAGGGACCGGACAGGGCCTGCTGAACGCAAACTGGGGCGACGGCTTTGCCACGGAGAGGATCGACGAGCTGGGGATCCAGGACGCCGGTCCGTTCTTCGACGCGCTGCTCACGCGTCCCTACAAGGACCGCGTCATTCTGGCCCCGCACGTGTATCCGCCCAGCGTGACGAACAACAACAACGCGGTCACCGGCAGCGCGCTGATCGAACGCCTCGATCTCTCGTTCGGCACCAAAACGAAAGCCCCGGGGTACTGTGACGGTGACGTCTGCCAGCGGTTCCCCGTGATGCTGGGAGAGTTCGGCTCGTACCTCGTTGACGCCAAGGACAAGGAGTCTCTCTCTGACCTCGCCCGCTACATCAACGACATGCGCCTCGGCGGCTGGTACTGGTGGTCTTGGAACGCAAACTCGGGCGACACTGGCGGGCTCGTCGAAGACAACTGGACCTCAATTGTGTGGAGAAAGATATCGTACCTGCGCACGATCGGGTTGGGCGACGGGAGCTGGGGCGATTGGAGCGGTGACGGCGACTCGCCGAGTCCCAACCTCCCGAGTCCGACACCGACGCCGACACCGACGCCGAAGCCGACGCCGAGTCCCAAGCCCATGCCGACGCCTAAACCATCCACAAGCTGCAGGCCCTCATCTTCTCGCAAAACGTGCCAGGTGAAGATCAAGACGGAGAATAGTTGGACCGAGTCGGGGACGTCAAACGCCGATTTCAGAATCACGATCCGGAACAAGGACGGGAGGTGGGTATTTGAGACCGACAACCCACGTGTTGTATGCGGCATACGCGGCATATGCGTCCGCGCGCCCCGACCCGCTCGCTCACTCGCTCACTCGCTCACTCGCTCACTCGCTCTCTCGCTCACTCGCTCTCTCGCTCGCTCGCCAGGCCCGTCCCGGCCGGCTGGAAGCTTTCAATCGGCGGTGGCCCGAAGTACAGCCGCGTCAAGCAGAGCTGGGGGTGGCAGCCCTCGCTCGACAAACGGTCCAAAGGACGACTGATCAGCGGACGCTCGGACACGAACGACTGGCTGTCCATCGACGCCTGCGGGGAGGTGAGCGTCGGCGTCCAGGTGCAGGGGACCTCGAAACGGCTCCGTCCCAAGCGCGTTTGGCTGAACGGCGTCAAATGCAGCATGATATAGAGGTCTTTGCTGTCGACTAGTCTATTTTCGTCATCGTCTCTGTCTCCCTTCGTCTCGTCTCCGTCGTCGTCCCGTGCTGGTCCGAGTTCGGAGCCAGCTGCGGGTTCGGACCGGTTCGACCTCCCGATCCGTCTTTCATCTGACTTCCTCCCCAGTCTCTCCCCCGTTCTATATTCTTAAAATTCTATCTTTCAATAAATTGCACGCGCACATGAGCAAGCCGTGCACGGAATAAGTTCAGAGTCTCTACAGAATAACCTCCATGCGCTCCCTCGTCTTCTTCCTGGCATTGGCCAGTGCCCTCGTCGGGCTCTCCGGCGCGCTCAGGCTCCAGAACGGGGTGATCATGGATGGGAATGGGCCCATACAGTTGAAGGGACTCAACTCCTTTGGATTCAACAACGGACGTACGTAGGCTCGACTCGACCACCGGGTGTCATACCTCGGCGATACCCCAAGCCAACACCACACGCTCCCCTACAAATACTCCCTCACCCACTCGCTCACACGCCGACCCACGCCAATCCACACCGCAGAAACCATGTTTGACGGCCTGTGGTCCAACAACGCGCTCTCCGGAGACTTTGCGACCGTCGTCCGCAGGCAAAAGCTGCTCGGGTTCAACAGCGTCAGGATCCCGTTCTCGTTCAAGGACTTCCAGCAGACCCCGCGCTCGTTCGTCCACCAGAGCTGTCCGCTCCCATCCGACATGGAGGTCGCCCGGTCTGTGACGCCGCCCGGCGTTCCCGTCCTGGGGCCGGCCCCGCCGCTGCCCAACCCCCCGCCAGCCAGCGCCTACGAGGGCAACGTGTGCAACGCATACCTGCCCAATTCGAGCGTCCGCGAGCGTCTCATCTACGCCATCCGTTTTTACATCTCCAACGGGTTCGTCGTGATGCTCGACAACCACTTGCGTGAGGACCAGACGGCGTTGAACTCGCCGGAGGACTGGCTGCGCCAGTGGACGGACCTCGTCAGGGATCTGGTGGCCGACGACCCGCTCGTCCGCGACAACCTGATCATTGATCTGCTCAACGAGCCCGACAACTTCGGCGTCTCGTGGGCCACCCTCAAGGGTCTCTACATATCGGCCATGGACGCGATCGACCGCGCCGTCGGCGGTGACGTGCTGTACGCCGTCGAAGGGACCGGACAGGGCCTGCTGAACGCAAACTGGGGCGACGGCTTTGCCACGGAGAGGATCGACGAGCTGGGGATCCAGGACGCCGGTCCGTTCTTCGACGCGCTGCTCACGCGTCCCTACAAGGACCGCGTCATTCTGGCCCCGCACGTGTATCCGCCCAGCGTGACGAACAACAACAACGCGGTCACCGGCAGCGCGCTGATCGAACGCCTCGATCTCTCGTTCGGCACCAAAGCAACCGGCAAGGGATACTGCAACGCCAACGGCAACTGCCAGGTTTTCCCTGTCGCCATCGGCGAGTTCGGATCCTTCCTGGAGGCGCCCGTCGACCTGCAGATGATGAACGACTTTGCCAACTATATCCAGGACCCAGTCCGCGGCTTCTCGTGGTTCTGGTGGGGCTGGCAGGACAACAGCGGCGACACGGGCGGCCTCGTCGACAGCAGCTGGATCGACCTGGTGTGGAAGAAGATCAACCTCCTCGAGAAGTTTGGCCTGAAGCCGTGGTACACGGGATCGCGCGACGGCGGAATCGTTGACGAACCCATCGCCGTGCCGCCGGCGCCCGTCCAGCCGTCGCCGCCGGACTCTCTCTCTCCACCGCCGACGCTGCCACCGATCGACGTCGAGCCGTCCCCGGAACCGGCTGCTCCGGTCCCGGCTCCCGTTCCGACACCCACACCGACGCCGACACCGACGCCCACACCGACGCCGACGCCGCCTCCCGCCGTGGGCACGGGTGGGTCGTGTTCCATCCGTGTCGAGTACACCCCGACCTGGCCCGTTGAGTCGGGCTATCGCGCGACCGTTCTCAACATTTTTGTCTCCAACACTGGTGACCAGGCCATCCAGGCGCCCTGGAAACTGAGCCTCTCCGCCGACCCCTACAACTCGGTCGTCTCCGCCTGGAACTGGGACGCGGCCGTCGTGGAAGGCGCGATCGTCGGCACCGCCTCCGCTCCCTGGCTGTCCATGGAGCCCAACTCGTGGGAGCGCAACATCGGGCTGATCGTCCGTGGCACCTCCGAGGTCGCCTCCGACTACTTGCCCACGCGTGCCCAGCTGAACGGCGAGGACTGCACCGTGGAGATGGAGACCAGGATCGCTTTTCCGCACTGATTTCGTTACCCCATATTATTATTTCGTTACGTCTATGCAACCAGCAGTACTACTACTGTCATAGAGCGTCATAGACCGGAAACGCCGGCTGCGTGTGAATTTCCAACGATCCAGAGAATCTCCAGGGATGAATTGAACTCGCCTCGCGAAGAGCCACGCACACACCAGCAGTCGATATGGAGCTCTTTCGCTCTGAGGAGATGCAGCTCATGCAGGTACGTACGCGGGGGACGACAGCACGGTCGTCGGTTCGCGACGCACGACGCGATTTACGTTCACGCTCGATCTGCTCGACCCCACCAGCTGCTCATCCCCTCGGAATCCGCCCACGACACGATCGAGGCGATCGGGAGGCTCGGAAAGCTGCAGTTCAAGGATCTGAATGAGAACCAGGCGGCGTTCAGCAAGACGTTCGCGTCGCAGGTGAAACGGTGCGACGAGATGAAGCGGCAGCTCGGCTTCATCCAGGAGCAGGTGGAGAAGGCGGGGCTGCCGATAGGTAGTGGGCTGGTGTTCGGGAGCGACGATCGGCACGTGGAGCTCGACGTGCTCGAGAGCCGTCTCGGGCGGCTCGAGAAGGAGATCGTGCAGCTGGTGGAGAACAGCGAGCAGCTGGAGCGCTCGTACCACGAGCTGCACGAGCTGCAGCTCGTGCTGGAGACGGCCGGGTCGTTCTTCGACGAGTCGCGGTCTCGGGCGGACACAATGGACGATCCATATAGCAGAGAGAGTACGTTCATGGAGAGCGAGATGTCTATGATCATGGCGCCCACGCGCGTGGGCGCCATGCCGCTGGTGAATCTCAGTCTTCGTCTCCACGTCCTACACCCACACCCGCACCCACATCGACACTCCCTCCTGCCATAACAACCCATTTATTACGACCCACCCCACTGACTCACAGGCGACTCCAACCAATCCGATGACATAGGTGTTCCGCTGCTGGAGACCATGAGCGACCAGCCCAAGTCGGTGCAGCTGGGCTTCGTGGCGGGGACCATTCCGGTGGACAAGCTCGGGCCGTTCGAGCGGCTGTTGTTCCGGGCCACCAGAGGTAACATGTACCTCAAGTCGGTCTCCGTGGGCGCCGTGAACGACCCAGTCTCGGGCGAGCGACAGGAGAAGGCGGTCTACACGGTGTTTTACGCTGGAGAGCGGGCAAAGTCCAAGATCATCAAGATCTGCGACGCATTCTCGGCAAATAGGTATCCGTTCCCGGAGGACCTGTCGCGGCAGCACCAGATGTCCTCCGAGGTCACCGGCAAGCTGCGAGAGCTGCACACCACGCTCGACGCCGGCAAGCGGCACGCAGAGGGCGTCCTGCGCGAGGCGGCCGCCGAGCTGCCCGCCTGGGACGAGATGGTGTTTCGCGAATTGAGTATCTTCCACACGCTCAACAAGCTCAGCGTGGACGTCACGCGCAAGGTGCTAATGGGCGAGGCGTGGGTCCCCGTGGCCGAGCGCCGGGCCGTCCAGGACGTCCTCCACCAGGCCGCGCTCAAGGCCAACACGTCCGTGAGCACGGTGTTCCAGCCCATCATGACGCACGACATGCCGCCAACGCACTACGAGACGTCCAAATTCTTCAAAGGTTTCCAGGGCATCATCGACGCATACGGTATCGCCAAGTACCGCGAGGCCAACCCGGCCGTGGTCAGCACGATCGTGTTCCCGTTCTTGTTCGCCGTCATGTTTGGCGACGTTGGCCACGGCATCCTGATGCTCGTTTTCGCAGTCTGGATGGTGACGGCCGAGAAGCGGCTCGAGGGTCAGGACCTCGGAGACATCCTTGGCATGATGTTCGGCGGCAGGTACATCATCCTGCTCATGGCCGTCTTTTCCATCTACGTCGGCTTCCTGTACAACGAGTTCTTCGCCATGGCGATGACCATCTTCGGGCGGACGCACTACGTGTGCGCCGAGGACGAGAACGTGTGGAACCCCGTGGAGATGCAGTTCAACCAGTCGCTGTGTCCGTCGGCGTTCGAGGGGGGCCTCGTGCTGAAGCACAGGGGCTCGCCGTACCCGGTGGGCTTCGACCCGGCATGGCGGGACACGCGGACCGAGCTGCCGTTCTCCAACTCGCTCAAGATGAAGATGTCCATCCTGATGGGCGTGACGCACATGAACGTCGGCATCTTCCACTCGCTGCTCAATCAGCGGTACTTTGGCGACAGGCTGTCGACCCTCTGCGAGTTCATCCCCCAGATGGTGTTCCTCAACGCCTCGTTCGGCTACTTGTGCTTCCTGATCGTCCTCAAGTGGGTGACGGGGAGCGAGGCCGACCTCTACCACACGCTCATCTACATGTTTCTGGAGCCTGGGAACGTGGACTGCGGCGGCAGTTGCCCGGAGAACCAGATGTTCCCCGGACAAGGCTTCCTCCAGGTTCTGCTGCTCCTGGCCATGTTGGGAAGCGTGCCCGTCATGCTCTTCCCCAAGCCCATCATCCTGAAGAGGAGGCACGAGGAACGCCGCGGTCGCGGGCGATACTCTGCGGTCCAGGGAGACGAGGAGGACGCGGCGTTGCTGGCCGGCGGCGCGAGCAGCAGCCACGGCGACGGCCACGGCCATGGGGACGGCGACGAGTTCAATTTCGGCGAGGTCTTCGTCCACCAGATGATCCACACGATCGAGTTCGTCCTCGGGGCGGTCTCCAACACCGCAAGTTATCTGCGTCTGTGGGCGCTGAGTCTGGCACACTCGCAACTGAGCAGCGTCTTTTACAACAAGGTGCTCATGACCGGCCTGGCGACAGGCTCGGCCGGCGGCGTGGTGCTGTCCTTTTACGTCTGGTTCGCGGCGACCCTCGGCGTCCTGATGATCATGGAAAGTCTGAGCGCCTTCCTGCACGGGCTGCGTCTGACTTGGGTCGAGTTCAATAACAAGTTCTTTGCCGGCACCGGGTATCAGTTTGAGCCGTTTTCTTTCTCACGAGCCGAGGGCGACGACTGAACGATGAGGCGGATTGCATGTAATCAATCGTCAATCAATCAATCAATCAATCAACGTCTCCAAGTCGACGTCCTTGACGTCGACGGCCGCCGCACCGCTCGTCTTGTTCGCCTCGCCCCGGCGCCGGTCCAGCTGACGTTCCCGGGCCCTGGCGCACTCGTCCCGAAACTTCGAGCTGAAGGCCATCAACAGCGGCGCGATGGGCGCGAGCCGGCGAGGGTCCCGGTACACGGTCTCGTCGGCAATGTCCCGGAACTCTCGGGCTTTCGAAATGTACAACACGGCGCCGACCGTCGCGAGCGCGACCCCGAGGAACCCTGGGACGGGCGATTGGGCGTGCCCCCGTCGGCCGGCCGTCGACGGCCCCCTCGAGACGACGACACTCTCGTGGTACCATTCGCGTCCGGTCGACAGCTCGGTATTCCACTCTCGGCGGTACTGCTTGGTCTGGCTCGTCCCGTCCTC
>Ga0222719_10006376_pt1 | contig 10053 bp, 6 predicted proteins | sample C33_34DmetaG_FD_165039 | JGI IMG/M metagenome (GOLD analysis project Ga0222719, IMG submission 165039) | Estuarine water microbial communities from San Francisco Bay, California, United States - C33_34D | ecosystem: Environmental > Aquatic > Marine > Unclassified | place: USA: California...
TTTATTGCCTATCGAAATTTACTAATATTGTTGTATCAGAAAATTTAGATGTTGGCAATGGTTTTGCTAACTTAGCAACTGCGAGTAATTCGTAACTATCATTGTACAGACCTACTGTTGTAACATAAGGTGTAAAATAAGAACTTGTAATATAACTATAAGGTGTACCATCACTACCTGTTGTAGCCGATGGGTTTTGTGTATAATTGAACTCACTTTCTCCAATCGTACATTTATATTGTGTTTCATACAAAGTGTATGATGATGAAAAGGAAGCTGTCATATCAGATCCTGACACAAAACCTCTAAAGAAATCTAAACTTGAAGTAGATGTTGTCCCGTAGACTCCTTCTGCATAATCTTCATATCCAAATCCACCTGCTGTACCTCCAGCTATTTCATCATTTGTTATAATAACGATTCCATGGGAATATATAATATTTCCTACTACATCAGAACCTCTTACTGATTCAACTGATTGTGATATTAATCTGCCTTGTCCATCATCAGTAATTGTTCCTGCTTCAGAGGCACTAAAAGCACCGTAGGTTAGCTTAAATGATCCTGGTTGGATCATGTCCCCATAAAGCATTTGTGGGATCGTTAAAACGGCTATTTCAGAGTCAGATGCTGTTGGAAAAAACTTCTCTTCATCTAAATCAGTTTGTCTAAAATTATCATAAATAGTATTGTATACACTACCTGTGATTACTCCATCTTCCCTATAATCAGGTCTATTGGCAGGGCTAATTATAAACTCCCCATTAGAATCGACACTTCCTGATAAATAATTTGTATAATAGAGTTGCTTTACTGAATTATAAACTGATGATTCTTTAAATGCTTTTTGAATACCAGAAGTTGACTCTGTTATGTTAAATGGTACATTTTTACCATATAGTCGATCTAGATAGTTTCCTAAACCATAAGCATCAATTACTGTAGCACTTCCAGAATAACTTCCAGTTCCATAAGAAATAAACCCATAACCTCCTGATCTTGAGACTACGGGTTGTATCACCGATCTATATCCTTTGCTTATCTCTAAGGGTGATACAATTATATCTTGAGAATTGAACTGTTTGAAAGCACCCATTCATTTAGAAATCTAGTTTTACACGTATCAGTGCTTCTTTAGTAAAATCTTTTAATAGTGGTTTTGATAGTTTTGCGACAGCTAATAAATCATTTTGATCATTATACAAACCAACTGTTGTCACATATGTTTGTGGATTATTTATATAGGAATCCCAATATACTTCTCCTGTAGTTCCTGTTATAAAAGAGGGGTTTTCAGAATAATTAAATTCAGCATTTCTAGCTCTTACAAAGACAAAATCAGAAGAAAGTGTCTCTTCACAATTAATTTTAAAATTAGCTCCATTGTTTAATGCAGCAAAAAGTTTTGAAGCATTATCAGCATTTGTGTCTAAAGTTCTTACTGTTCCAAGACCAATTCCTACATTTGGATTTCCTACTGATGGTGTTCCTGCTGTCATGTCTAAAGCAGTACCATTTAATAAAATTAAACTTGTGTCAGGTAAGAAAAGTCCATAGGATCCTGAATCTGTGTATCCACTATTTATTCCATCTGAAGTTCCTGATGTACTTCCTCTTCTAACAATTTGATATGCTCGTTGAGTTCCAAAATAAGTTGGTAGTGTTACATCGGATGAATTATCAGTAAGTCTTAAAGAAGATCCTGAATATTGTAAAGTGAGATCTAATGTTCCTGGCAATAATTTTTCTTTATATCTTGCTCTTTCTATAGATATAGCATACATATAACCACCATCATAAGAACTTCCAAATGTAAAACTAGAATCTTCATCCTCTAAAACAAGAGTCCTATATTGTCCATATATAGTAGAAGTTGGTGATTTGCTTGTTACAGCATCGTTAAAATAAACAGCACCCCCAGAAGTTTTATCTGCATATGCTATATCAAGCTGAATGACTGCATCTGAACTAGATACATTTTGATCATAAACTGCTAAATAATAATCTCCAGAAAGTGAAGATACTCGTTGTGCAGAAGATGTATAAAATGCAGTGAGGTTAGTTTTGTTTCCAGACCACACAGTTTGTGATACAGAATCTGCACTTACTAAAAAATCTTCTGGATCTAATCTCTTGAATCCCATATCTTATTATGTTGTTGCTGTTTTATTTATTGTAATTGGTATTGTAATTCTAGCTCCTGAATCTAATCCTACTACTGTCAAAGTGGTTCTAATTTGAGTATTAGATCCAAAGAGTGTATTAATAGTAGTTGCTCTTAGGTTTATCTGAGTTCCAATAACAGTTTTAGATACATTAGTACCAACTGTAGTCGTGGCTGATTGGTTCGCTGTTGTGGCAGCTTCTGAATTTATACCAACTCCATTGAATGTTGAAAGTACTCTAACATCTGCAATAGTTGCTGAATACCCACTAGTCTCAAATGTTTGGGCATTATCTAAGTAGTTTAAAGTTTGTGGAGTAATAGATAATTGAGCACCTTGTTTCAAGGTTATTGCTGTATATCCTAAATCTAGAACTGGTAATTTGGCTGTTCCTCTTGGTAATGTTACTAATTTATATTTCATGATCTGTTGATCATCTGGAAAGGCTTCAAGCAAAGGCATGTTATCAATAGCTTCTCCATAATAAGATGATCCTGACGGATGGTTTGGATTATACTGTGTATAATCTATTTCATCATCAGATAAAGCAAATTGTGTAATTCTAAAGGATCCATCATTTTTTGCTAAGGCTTCTCTACCTTTTTTAGTCAAAATTGCGTCTACAGTTATTACGCTATTATTTAGATATCCCATTTGTTTTGATGTATTTTATTATAAATATGTTTATATCAAGTTATTTTCTACTAAAGTAGATATTATGGTGTCAGGATTGTCTTCTAGTCTCTGTGTTCGATACTCTGGTGCTAAAATCCCTGGAGAAGAAGACGCAGAAGGTGGGAATCCATAAGGTTTTTGAACATTTAGTATGACAAATGAGGGGTTAGACACATATCTTCTAAATAAGAAATTATTAACGTCTACACCTGTAGGAATAGCTTTATTTAAAGTTAATTTCAATGAATTTGATGCTGTATAATCAATGTTCGTTATATGATAATGGTAATTTTCATTGTTTTCAAATCTTACTTCATCTCCCCTTGTAAAGCTAGAAGTTGATACGCTTTGAGAAATCAAAGACCATGGTACATTTACAGGATCGAATTTAGTAAAAGATGGTTCAACTCCAGCAGGAAAATCAGGATTAGTGGATGGGATATATGTCAAACTTCCCATGTACACATTAGAATCATAATTGTTTATTAGAATACTGGATGTACACTCTAATGTTGTTCTTTCTGATCCACTCACTACCCACCAAGGACCCGAAGCTGTAAAGCTTGCAGTACCAACAAGAGGTATTCCTGATGAGAAAGTCTGTCTATCTAATGATGATGTTTGTGAATAAAGAATGGGAGTAGGATACTCAGCTACTTCAAAAACTTCAGGTAATGTTTCTTCTAGATTTTTTAATTCTTTTGCTTCATCTATATTTGTTACACTTATTCTAACATTAGTTGGTGTGTCATCAAATCCTTTAAGTTTAAAGGTGCTTCTAAAATTATTTAAGTTTACATCGGTTAGTGCTGGGTCAAATACATCTGAATTTTCATCTACTAAATACTTTACAAAAAATGCCGTTTTATTATTTAAATTAGGATAAGGATCTACAATCTTATCAAAGTATCCTATGTAAGTATTTAATAGTTCTACATTTGGTATAGCACCTAAATTTCCAGTATTATCTCCTGTCGTGAATTTATTTACGGACTGTCTTATTGTTTTTGATCCACTATATCTCACGTTTGTAAATGAAAATTGAGAATAGTTTGAGTCAGGTATAGATGCTCTTGTAGCAGTAAAATTTCTCAATAATGTTAAGTTTTGTGGTAATAGAATACCAGACCCACTTACATTAGATCCATCTGAATAATCAACATCCATAACAAATTGATTTAATCTTGGATTTGTTGCATTATTTAAAGTTGGTTGACAATCAGGAAAATTTTCTAATCCAAGGCCTGATGTTAGACCTAAGAAAGAGAAAGATGAGCTTGCTGCACCAACTGTGTTTATTGACATTGAATATTCAGTGACAATTAGAGGGTCAACAATAGATCCAGCCCCTTGTACAGCCATTGATAATTGTATCTCGTCATTTATGTTTATTGCTGATGCTGTTATTTCGGTGTTAAGGTAGATATAACTGCCTGTATTATTTGGTGCTGATAGAGACGATGTTGCATAAATTGATCCACTAAAATATAAATTTAGTGTTGCTTTATTCCAAGTACTAAATCCATTAGGTGTCATTACATAAGCAGAAGCAGAAACTATAGCATTTGTAACAGGTTCAGTTGTAAGTGTAACTTTACCATCATCATTGTCTGCTGATATAGCCTTATATACAACATAAGCATCTCCTATCCTCCAATTGTAGTATTCGGTGCCTAGTATATTAAATTTTTGAGTATATTCTAAGACACTATATATTTTATAGTTTCTATGTTCTTTTGTGTCATACCACCAACTATTTCTCCAAGAACTGGCAGCTGTATCTCTAGAATCAACATCATAATCTCCTAAATAATTGTGAGATGCCCAAATTTCGTTAGAAGCACTATAAGGTATAGAAACACCTTCTTCAGTTACGTATGTTCCAGATCCTGATGTAACAGTCTCTGCTCTCGTTAAAATTCTTGTAGATCTACTTTGGAGAGATTGCGATAAATTTATTTGCTTTGGCTCAAGAATATTTTCACGACCATCTGTAAAGATTTGACCCTCTCTATAGAAATAATTTAAATTATTATCTCCTGAAAGAGTTTCTACGTTTTTAAACGTTAAAAATATATTATCTGGTTGTCTTTGTCTAGCCATTTAAATAATTTTAAGGACAGTATGATATTATTTCTATTCCTGTTTGACCATTTACATCCCCTAATTGTAATAAAATCTCGTCAAAGTTTTCAGCTGATAATTTATAAACACCATAATTACCAAATGCTAAGTTAGTAGGTGTAGTAGCTGGCTTAGATATAGAATCTGGATGCCATACAACACTACCACTATCTGCTGAATCATACAATGTAATATCTTTAACCGTTGCAGTTCCATTCACCCCCTCTTTGAGTATTATATTTCCACTTCCATCTGTTGTGAATAATGCCTGATTACCATCATATCTTACAGCTATAGTTTGTCCTGCTGAATTGTTATTTAAAGTAGAACATCCAGATGCTGTAGGTGTTAATAGAATTGCAACTACTTCATTTTTCCTAGGTATACCACCATCTATATCAGTAATTTCAGTATCAGGTATTTGATTGTATGATTGACTAGCATTCATAAACCAAGGTTCGGTAGAAGCAGCTGTATATACTCCATATATGCTTACATCATTTGAAGTAGTCACAGCAGTATTTACTTCAATTGCTGCAGGATTAAATAAGCCTTGAGGATCATTTATTACTCCACCACCACTAGGTATATAATCATTATAGTCGATTAGATATTGTGCTTCACCCCATCCTTTAAAAAATTGCTCAGTAGGATATGTTATACTTGCAGGGAAATATCCTTGTGGTATAGACGTAGCTGAGCCTGTAAGAAATGATGGGTTTGTTGGAGTTCCTGAACCTGATGCCCACCATATATATTCTCCTGTAGCATCGAATGTAATATTAAATAGTGCAGAATCCTCTGAATAAACTATGTCAGTTGAAGTCGCTTGATTTGGTACAAATAAATGAAATTCGTCATATGTTGTTTTTTCAATTATTTCCCACTCATAGAACCCTGATGGTTTTGGTGTTAAAGATGGATAAGGTGTACTTGATGGATTATTTAAATATACAGGTATGTCGGTTGCTAATGATAATTGAGAGGTTATGTCAATATCATTATAAGAAGTGTTATTTATTTTTATATATGATATAGGTCCTGATCCAGTATACCATAGCCACATCACACCTTTTCTTGGATAATTATCTTCTGATAAAAATTCCTCTTCTGAAAAGTTATTTGTAGTCATAAATACTGGTACTATTCTCGTATCCTCAAATGTAGGATTTGTAAATTGAGAACAATCAACTCCTCCAGTTCCTGTAACTACATCTATATATGATATTCCATTTCCTCCTGGAGCTCCAAATATACCATCTATAAATTCAGCTTCATCAGAGTGACTTTTAGAAACTGATCCAGATATGGTTTGTACTAATTCTGACCATGATTGTGTAAGAGCAAAATAATTTGTCTTGCTGGTGTTTTGGTATCTATTAAAAGACCCTCCTGGTCCACCACTAAACTCGTATATTGATGATCCACTTACATAATCATATTGAGACCTGTCCGAAGATCCTGTACTATAATTTCTTGATTGGGGTTTTATAGAACCAGAGTAAGTTACATTTGAATAGGATGTTTGTACTGGTCTAATTCTACTTCTTTCAAGTAAATGTTGTTTTACAACTACTCCAGCAGATAAACTTGTGCTTGAAGGAACAAAATCTTTGATCATTTTAAATAATGAATTATCAAAGAATTTAATCAATCTTACAAAATCTCTTAGATCATAGCTGTGTAAATATTTTGTAAAATATTGATCTCTAAGTTTATCCAAATCTGGATAATTATTTGTGTCATCACTCCATTGTCTAAAATTACCAATATAATCTCCAAGATTAAAATATCCAAGTTGATTGATTATATCTTTATTTATCTGATCTTGTGGAGAAAAGGCAACTTCTAAATATCTTGCATCGGCTTCTCTTTTCTGTGGGTATGATTTTTGTTGAACCGATCTCATAGGAGACAGAACAGAGGTATTCGAATTTAAAATATCTTGTGATGAAGTTGTGGCTATTATAACCTTATCAGTTACTTGAGATCTAATTCCTAATGGTGTTTCGTTTGCTGCTATCTTTTGTGTCTGTGCAACAAAATTTCCACTTATAATCGTGAAATCACTACTTGTAGCAAATGAGTTCACACCTATTGTTGTTGATCCAGTTACAATCCAAGATCCTGTAACTTTGGGATGTATACTAGTTGATCCAGTATAGAGTTCTCCTCCTAAAGAGGCTCTAAAAGCCAATTTGTTTTGTGAACCTGTAGGACTTTGTGCGTCAAATGAATTTGGATTAACAACAAAATTATTGAATATACTTTGTGATATTGGTTCTGTATAATATCTAATTTCTTGTAGGCTACCTGAAAAAGATGGAAAGCTGCCTGTAAGTTTGCCAAAATAAGCATTACTTGCACTTATCCATAAAGAAGATGTTGTTGCTATACTACTTGATGAAGCAAATCCTATTCTCTGAGTTGCTTGGTAATTAGAAGATTTACTTTTTGCATAAAGTGAAATAGATTCAGTTGAATCTAAATTGATCATTACACTATAGTAGTCTCCATTATAAAAGGGTAAATAAACAGATGCTGACTCAGATTGATCAGCAGTTGTGTATAAATTTAAATTACCATATTGATAGTAATCACTAACTGAAGATCCACTATATGAAGATGTAATTCCAGATGATCCAGAGTACTCTAGTGCTAATAATAAACCATTGTCTGTATGGAATAAAGACTCACTTACATTAGTTGGACCTAATGATGAAGAATGAACTAATTCTGGTTTAAATCTAAATACCAATGAATTAGGTACGTCATATGATGCACTCCAATCAGTATTTAAATTCCAACTTGTTTCAACACTCTGTGATCCAGTCATGTTGAAAGTATAATTAAACACTTCTTTTACGTTGTCATAAGTGTTTTCTCCAACTGTTGAACCTCCATATTCAATAGAATCTAAAATTGATTCTGGTATACCAAAGGAATTTATAAGAACTCTAAGTCCTGCATGTGTTCCTTTTGTCTTTAAAAGATAAGGTATATTATGATAAAGTCTTTTGTATACACTTTTTAAGACATCATTTTGTGGTATAATATCTGTTGATGCACTAACTTGTGTTTTAACATACTCAACTCCAGATCCAGATGCAATAGGTAAAGATGATGTAATGTTAGATACAGGAAATGTGTTACCTTCTGAAGTTATTCCTAAAAATGCTCTGTATAAATCATCAGTGTCATATCTGTTAGAATAAAGTTTTACTCCAAAATCTCTTATTGCATCGGCAACTAAATCTTTTGAAATTCCATAATCTAATCTATTGTCTGCATTAAATTTGTTTGTTACATCTTTTGTATAAACCCAAATATTATCAAAATGCTGTCCTATCATATCTAAGAACAGCTCATATTGTTGATTTTCAGGATCCTCTACAAGATACTCAGGTATTGTATTATAAAGATAATCTTTATTGGTAGAGTCGTAGTTTGATGCTGTGTTTATTCTACCTCCATAATATGGTGAATCTGGATTTGTAGATCCATACCACTCTAATACTTCTGTAGAACTTGTTGAATAGAGTTTATAAGGAGGTATTGATGTAGATTTAGGCCATGCTCCAATTGATCCTGAGTTATAGTACATGAAATACTCAAAATCATCAAAGTTGTTTATTGTCTCATCAATAATTGATTCTAAGTATGCTTTAGACTCTGAATAAGCACTTGATGCTGTAGTGGCTCCATTAGCACCATAAATTGATTCACTCAAACTTATTTGAGTACTTTCAATAGTTGATACTTTTGTATAAAAATTTTCTATTCTCTTTTGTGCAGATGAAAACTTTATAAATTCTGTGAAATCAGAATAGTTTACATTTATATTTATCCCCTTTTCTTTAAGCAAGGAGGTCAACTGCTGTAAAGAAGAGGTCTGTGATGTAGAAGTTAAAGTACTATAATTAAAAACATCAGATGATTCCCCAACTTGTTGAGTTACATTTAAAGATAAATTAGGTCCTTTTATGTATTCAAAATCTTGAATTTGAATCTCTTCAATAGGAAATTCTACTTTATATGCCTGTGGTGTAGATATTTCCTCAACAATCCATACTGGAGTTTTTATTGTTATGTCTGTAGGCAAAGGCTCATACAATTTTATTTGAACTTTAGGTTCATCTAAAACATCAGTATTTAATTGAATGTTATTGGCAATGAGCTGTCTATTGTTTCCTAGATTTACAAAAAAATCGACAAAATAATCTGCATCGTTTCTATAATTTATAAACTCATTGGTAAAGTTTATAACATCATCTGGATTTATAGTATTTGATGATAATTGTATTTCTGTTCTATCAGAAGAAATAACTTCTATAAAATAGTTGATGTTTAGATTAGATGCACATCTATTTCTATAAAAATCATAAGTGATAATATAGTCACCTTCAATATACCCTAGACTTCTTAAATTTTGGCTTGGATCAAGAAGAACATCTCCTTCTTTTATTGTGTATTGATTTAAAGGAACAGTAGAAACTTCAGGAAAAAGCAAGTTACTATTCTGATCATATACATAATATTCAATATAATCAGTGGATCCTGAAAAATCTGTATCCAAAGGTAATTGAGCTATAAGGTTAGAATCTTCTTGACTATAATCTTGATATTCAAAAGTAACTGGATCTAAAGGTATTATGTTAGGTTCTAATGCCATTCTACGTTATCTGCTGTGCTACTTGTGTTTGTAAATCAACTATCTCTTGACTTAACTCTAAGTTTTCTGTTCTAAGACCTGCTATCTCATCTCTTAGAGCTTGAATTTCCTCTTGTATTTCATCAAAATTTATATATTCTCCACTCTGAATTACTAAATATCTATGTGAATTTGTGTCTCCTTCTGCTGGTATTTCATAAAAAAGTTCGTCATAGTATTGAAAGAATTGTTCGACAGTTACTTCGGTAGCTGCTTCTTCTTCAACAGTCTGAACACCTAACTCACTAAAATTTGTATCTATTGTCTTTTGGTATTGTCTTTTATCGAATACCTGTTTTTGAAGATCTACTTTTTTCTCTGATGACATAACTATCCATTTTGAATTTTGAAGTTAAAATTGTTATCTTTATAAACGAT
>Ga0222719_10006384_pt1 | contig 10045 bp, 14 predicted proteins | sample C33_34DmetaG_FD_165039 | JGI IMG/M metagenome (GOLD analysis project Ga0222719, IMG submission 165039) | Estuarine water microbial communities from San Francisco Bay, California, United States - C33_34D | ecosystem: Environmental > Aquatic > Marine > Unclassified | place: USA: California...
TTTCAAACTTGGTCGCCATAACAAGAATGGTCTTGTCGCGGTGGAACAACATCAACCAAACAATGTAGCCAGCGGTAATCGTTGAGATTCCTAACTGACGACCCTTGTTGATGATGTTGAAGCGATAGTCGTTAAAGTCTTCTAGCAGTTGATCCTGATAATCAAACGTCTTAAACAACATAAGCCCGTGCATCGGGTGAGAGATGCGGGCATAGTTTTTTAGGAAGTAAGAAGGATCTTTACCACACTTAACGACTTCTTTGAGTATTTGTTGTTTCGTTAACTTTGGCATTCATCTTTCTTTATTCTTTCTTGCCAGAGTTTACGGGGCGCTTGTCGTTAGGTGGACGCTTACCAAGACCACCCTGCTTCATAAAGGCTTCCCAGCCAGCAGCAAGCTTGTCTTCTGTGGCTTCACCGACAACGGCAACCTCTTCCAAGCCCCCAATCTTGTAATCCATAACGGCTGTAACCCAAGAGCGGACTCTTGAAGAGTTCTCGACACGAATGTCAATTTCGCCTTCCTTGGTTAGTGATACAGAGCCAGCCCCTAGCTTACGCGCTTCCTTCTTGAGGAAAGTAACGATGTCGGCCATACGCTGCTCAACATCTGCCTCAAAACCATTGGCATAAACTTCCTTGAGTTGCACTTCTGACTGATATGAGAGGCGCATTATGTTGCCATGGAATTTAACACCGAAGCCGTCCATAACGCGCTTATCGATTAGTGGGTTACCTTCTTCGCGCTGGAGACCAGCCTTGATTGCTTCTCCGTCTGCGTCATGTGCTCCGTCGTAAGCGTTTGCTGCGGCTTGTGATAGAGCCTGAACGATTTCGTAAACTGTTGCCATTATTCCATTCCTTTGTTGTGCTTGCCATCTAAATAGTGGTAGACTTTACCTAAATAGTCGGCAGCAAGAGTAATTTTTGATTGAACCCAGCCGGGTAGGTCAGAGTATTGTGAAGCGAGTTGGGAGACCTTGGGGGCATATTCTTCTAGTTTGTGAAGGTCTGATAGAGCCATGTGAACTTCGTGGTCATCATCCTCTATGCCGCCGGGCATCATTTGTTGTTCGTAGCCCTCGTTTGTCTGCTGTCTTTGTTCTTCAAGAACTTCTCTGATTAGTTCTCTTAATTCGTTAGCCTTCATCTGGTCTCCATCCTTCTTTCCAACGTTCTTCTCTACCCTCAACCCACTTGATGTAGCACTTGTAGCAGCAGTCAAACTTCACAAGCGAGACATCATCTCTGGTTGAGTGCGAGAACGAACCACAAACAGGGCATCCCGTCTTGGATTCTCTATTAAGTAGTTTTCTTGAAACCTTTATCCCATTTAGTTCTACTTTATCGTTGGCTTCGTCGTTTTTCTTTTGTTTTTTGTAGAGTTCTCGCATCTGTTCCAGATAGACTTTCTCTTTGTTCTCGTCCCATTCGGATTTGGGATTTTGGATTGCTTCGTCGCCATACTTCTGTGCGATGGCTTGCTCTACTTTTGCGATGTAATCCAGATCATCCTTTTTCATAATCCCACCTGTCTGTGTCTCCAAGTTTCTTACTTTCGTTTTCGTGACTGATTCTTTCTGGTGAATCAGAATCTTTGTAAACCTTCATCCAATATGGAATCTCAAGCTCTTCGGGACAGAGCGATGAGTCAAGGAATCGCATCTTGTTGTTGGGACCGCAGATAAGAGCACCGGTATGATCGTCAAAGAAGAATGTCTTTGTCTTGTGTTCGTGCCAAGTTTCAGATTGTCCGTAGTCTGTGGTATCTCTAGGGCGCTGTGGATCACAAGTCCATAAATAATCACCTTCCCATTTGTGGCCTTTCCTGTTGAACATTTCGACATCCATACCACGGAGACCCTGTATCTGGGTTAGCTGCCAGTAGTCAGAGATACAATCCCACCAAGCAACATCATTCATTCTAATAATACGGTCAGGTGTTTCTTCTCTGTTGAAGATTGCACACTGGTCAATCTTGTCGTATAGTGCGCCCATAGAGGGCAAGAACACAATGAACAGTGGTGCGCGTGCTCTGACAAATCTGATACCATACAATACACCGAATACAGTTTCATCTTTACCGTAGACAGGGTTGCCAGAGAGAAAAGATTTTTTTACATAGCATTCGGTATAGGGTGTAGAAACTATCATTGGGTCACCGCCTGTTGAATACCAATTACTGCCGCTCCGCCTGCAACTGCACCAATACTCATCCACATCCACTTGCGCTGGGGCGACTGCTTCTTGATTACAGCCTTGAGAGCATCTATCTCTAGATTCTTTGCTTTATTGTCGGCTGCACGTCCTGCTTCACAAGTCTCAGCACGAATCTCGATAAGTCGCTTGTGAAAGTCACAATCTGATCCAGCCTTGTCTAGCTGGAACTCGATCTCCAAGTCACACTTGGCCTGCTGCTCGTCGTGAGTTGTAAGTATCTCTGCTGCTGCTGGTGGACTAAGCAAAACGCCCGCAAAAGGTGCGGGCTCATTTTCACCAACGATGGTGAAGGTTGGTTCATCTGCGTGTGCCACCGACATCGCGAGAACCAAAAGTAAGTTACTGAACATAATACAATCCGTAGGTTTCTATGAATCTTTGGATAAGGGCTTCCTTATCTTCTGTGAACTCTCTTATTATAACCTCTTTCTCTGCTTTCGTCAAGTTCTCGATCTCAGATAGTCTTATCTCGTATTGCTCTTCGAGCGCGGCGAGTTCTGCTTGGTACTTCTCAATTGCTTCGTCGCGTAATTCTAGTTCTTTCGCGTGGAAAGACTTGAGGTTCTCTATCTGAGTTCGCATAGACTGCTCAGAAATCTCGTGCGCCTTTATGATACTACGCATGTCGTATTGCGACTTACCAAACACAACAAGAAGGAGCAGGACAAGCCCGATCTCCTTCCAGTGTTTTAAGCAGAATGCTAGGATCTCTTGCTTCACTCAAGTCCCTTGAGTTTTACAATAGCGTCAATTACGGATTGACCACCGAGATAGAGACCAGAGATAATAACCCAATCCCCAGATTCTAGACCGCCCCAAGCCATAAGGGCTGTGGCAGTAATCCACACGAGTAACTTGCGTGAGGTAACTCTTTGGATGATGCTGTCAAGAAAAGCTTTCTTCTGCTGCTCGCTCATCACATTTCACCTCCGTCTTTTCCGCGCTGTCGCTCGTCATAGAATTCCTTGAGTATTGCTAGAAAAGCGGGTACACCCATCGCGGCAATCATTGGGGCCATCTTACCCATTGCTTCAAATACGATGCCGATGTTTTCGGGAGTAATGTTTTCGATGCCTTCCTGCATCATGTCCATGTCTTCATCACCGTCATCGGCTGCTATCATTCTCTCTAGTGCTCCCTGATCAGGGAAAGCCAAACCAGCGTCACGTAGCATTTCCATTCCCATAGCGGCTGCTCTTCTTGGGTCTCTGCTAGCCCCTGCTGTCACAAGGTAGTTAGAAAGCATGGAAATAGCATGGTCTACTTCAGTTGTAACCATGCGCTCCATTTCTTGGGCGACCTGATCCATAGCGCCGCCTTGTTCCATTCCTGCTGGAACAGCATCGTCGTCGCGTGGATCGTCCATCATAGTGAGTCCATCCATCTCGGACATGATTTCTTCTTTGATTAGAGCGAGTAGCTCTGACTTCTTGATTTTCATTTTTTATCCTTTGCGATCTTTGTCGCCGTTGCGTACATTACACTTTCGGCGTCGTCGCCATAGCGTTGCTTGAAATCCTTCTTGGATTTCTTCATACCCTTAACTATCTTCTCTTTTTCCTTTTCTTCGCCTTTTGACAATTTTCTTTCGTCGATTTCTTTGCCGCCAGTCTTCTTTAGGAATCTGTTAAGGCGTGCTTTCTCATCGTCAGTTCTTTCTGGTGCTTTGCCGGGCTTGGGGGACTTCTTCTTGCTTGGGTCAAAGCCGCCTGCAAATAGTCCTTCTCTTAGTCCGCCAGCATATTCTTCTGGTGACTGCCCACTCATCCAAGCATCGTAGGGGTTTGGAGAATTGTCATCAATCTCGGCACCTTTCTGGAAGACAACAGCAATCCACTTTTCAAAGGACATCTCTTGTCCTGCCACATCTTGTGCGGCATCCATCTTCTGCTGGTCTCTGAACTGCTCGGATTCTCTAACAGGCTCTGGGACAGGGCGTGCTTTTGGCTTGTAAGCACGACCAAGTTGGCGCTGTGCTGAGCCAATAGAAACACCGGATTCGCCTGTGAAAGCAGAGGCCAAGAAGTCAATACTAACATCAAGGTTGTCGATAGAGTCTGTTAGCTTCTCTAATGCCTCTAGCATTTCCTTGTCTTGCTGAATCTCTTCTAGAATGATTTGCTTTAATTCTGACTTCTTGATTTTCATTTTGTTTATTTTCCTTTCTCGATACCATTCATACTTAGTATCGCAATTAGTCCGGGTACATTCTTTCTAACATAAACGCCAGAGAAAAGTGTCTCGCAGCGACCGCCAACATAAGCAATCGCAGATTCAAGGTGCTTAGACACACGAGGGTCGGCAACCATTTCTTCGCTGACTACGAGGATAAGAGAGCCTGCTGCGGCTTTGCCCTTGGGTGGTGGGCAAGCAGAACGGTTCATACAGTTGTGCATGATAGTTGTGCCGAGTTTGCCTGTGTTTGGATCTTTGATCATTGTAGAGCCAATGAAGGCACGTCCATCTTTAGCAAAGCAAGTCTCCAAGTCTTTTGAGTCAAATGACTGGATTGGAGAATCCTCGGTAGATAGTTTGAGAATCTGCGCGAAGATCTTTGAAAACTGGGTGTTGGCTACTGGATACATTCCAAGCATCCCTATGCGACCGCGTAGGAGGCGTGTGGAGCGCTCGTTATCTACGACGATGTGTGGGTAAGGAGTTACGTCGTTTAGTAGTGATAGAGCGTTCTTGGCGATGGTTGGGTTTAAGTTCTCTTGTGCTGTTGGCCAAGAGACGATGTAAACAACCTTGCCGCTTGCCTGAACAGATTGTAGGTAGCGCTCAAAGACGGGCTGTAGGGCGACTACGGACGAACCTGTACCTCCACCGCCACCAGCCATTACGAATAGCCAATCAACCTTGCCGAGTTTGATGCGGAGGGCGTCTTCTACGATTGCGCCGTTCTGTGTTAGAACTTCCTTGCCGTAGGAGATGTTCTTGCCGATGCCGTCAGAGTCAGGAATAAGAACGACGTGTTCTTCTTCTACGTTCTTCGGGATGTCTTTGCCGGTGCTATTGACCAATAGGGTCTTATTGAAACCCAACTCAATCATAGCGTTCGCCATCTTGTTGCCGCCGCCACCAACACCGACAAAGCCCACATTCAAAGATGATGGGGCTGTGTTCTCGGGTAGTAGGTCTTCGTCAGAGTATTCCATCTGCAATCCGAAGTCCTCAACCATACCAAAGTCTTCCGCTTCTACTTCTTCGTGGAAGTGGTCCTTTTCTTGGTTGAATGATGGGGGTGCTTCTGCTGGGGGCAAGAAGCCAAACTCGTCGTCGTTACTCATTGTTTATCCTTGTTTGTAATTCTAAAAGATTGAATCTTTGTTCTTTTGGCGGTATCCAAAAAAGATTGGAATATTTTCCAGTCCAATCATAATCACACTCAAAATCAGTTTTGCCTTCCAAAAGCCCTTCGACTATTCTATGCATACCATCTAAAACAATAAATTTTTGTTCTTCGGATACATACCTGACGATAATTGGCTTTCCTTTACTTTTACTTTCTCTTCCTTCTAAAATGTCATTATAACTTGCAGCAATACCTTTTTCCAAAAAAGTATCACCTTTAAAAATTATCATGTCATTTATAGATATTTTCATTTTATAATTCTTGTAATTGCTTGACTAACTTAGTAAGAAGAGCTTCTACTTTATCAAGTGCAACAGCCTTCTTTTTGATCTGTTGGGGCTCTCCTGCTGCTGTTGCCCCAGCAAGTGGGTTGTCTGCGGTTGGCTTTGCCGCCTGTTGTTTTGTCGGCTCACCAGCGGCGGTTGCCCCAGCAAGTGGATTTTCATTTAAAACATTCTCAATCTCTTCTTTGATTAATTGTCTTAGTCTAGTCTTTGTGATTTTCATAGTAAAAGCTCCTTATTGATTTACCTTTGCAAAACCTGCTTCTTTCTCAATCACAATCTGCATATCTACACAATCTTTGAGAGAATCAAGGTGAGAAATCAGCAGGACGTTCTTGAAATACACCTTAATTAGTTCCAAGATCCGAATAAATCCAGCCATATTCTCTTCGTCCAAAGCAGTGCCGGGCTCATCAAGCACAAACACGTCACCCTTGGGTAGAGAAGACACGGAGAGCAGAGCAAGACGAATGGCCATAGCAGCCATAGACTTCTCTGCACCTGACGCCATCTCAATAGGGCGAGCGTCGTGCTTGGGGTGCTTGATAAAAATGTCGAACTTGTTACCAGATGTCTCAAAGAAAATCTCAAAGTCTACGACGTTTGATAGAATCTTTGCAATCTCTTCGTTGATTACTGGTAGCTTCTGCTTGATGATGTCGTAAGCAATACCATTCGGATGCATACAGCGCAGGAATAGGTCATACGCTGCATACTCCGTTTGGATTGTCTCGAACTCTAGTCTTCCTTCTTTGAGGTTTTCGAGTCGCTGCTCTTCTGAGCCAAGTGATTTGTAAAGATCAATCTTCTTCTTGTGATTTGATTTAGCTTTTGCTTCAAGTGATTTGATTTCTTTGGCATGTGTTTCCTTCTCCTTTAGTAGTTTTTCTAGGTTTTCAATTGCTTCCTTGTTGTCGTTGTACTTGATTCTCTCGCCATCTAGTTCTTCCATCTTTAGAGTAAGACGGTTGAGTGCGCTCCTATTCCTCTCGACCGAAAGCTCAGCGTCCTTGATGAGGTTGCTGGTTTCCACGCGCTTTGTTTCAAGCTTCGCATACTTGTCTAGATGGTCTCGTACAATCTCAGGATTGAGATTGCCAAGTTCCTTCTCTAGCTCTGTGATCTTTGATTCCACTTCTGGAATCGTTGCCGAAGCAACATGTGCATCACGGATAAATTTACAAGCAGGGTAAGAGGAGCCGCACGGAATATCTTCAAGTAGTTTCTTCTTCTCGGTTGCAATCTCCAAACTTGCCGTAAAGCCGGTCAGTTTCTTCTCGGCTTCTTCAATGGTTACAAGAGAGTCCGAAAGACTGCTGTAATCCAACGTTGCCATCAGATCCACAATCTTATTGTGGCGCTCTTGTTCCGTAAGTAGTGTTTCAGACGCTTCGATGACAGAATCTGACAAAGAAATAATCTGATTTTTTGTTTTCTTGATCTCGGACTCAACTGTCAGGATATCAATGGCCTCAGTTGGAATATGTGAGATCTTGCGGGATGCTTCTTCCAAAGCAAGCCTATGTGTAGCCAGTGTCATTTCTGTTAGGCTTTCTTGTGCCTCTAGTGCAGAAATGGCTGTTTTAAAGCCGTCGAAGGCTTCCTGAGCCTCGGAAATTTCTTTTTCGTAATCTCGCCCTTCTAGCTTTTTTACGAGCGCCTTGGACGAAATAGAGTCCTCTTTGGCTAGTTTGAACTTCTTATCAAAGAACTGAAGGTCCAAGAACTTTGCAATGATTTCCTTGCGCTTGGTTGAGCCCTCGTTGATAAAGTCAAGAGCACCATGCTGCGAGGACATGGACGAGATAAGGAAGTCATCGATAGTGCCAAACTGACGACGAATGTTAGCGTCGGTCTGGTTGCGAGTAGTGCCGTTGAGCGATGTGGTTTCGTCAAGCACAGCATCGTAAACCGAGAAGTCTAGGTCGGTCTTTGCTTCGATGCTCTCTCCGTCCTTGCCCTTCTTTACATACTTGGTGACCTTACGATGAATTGTGTAGGTCTTGTCGTCAATCGCAATGACCAACTTGCCTTCACCCCAGTCACGATTCTGGTTTACAACGTTGACGTTCTTACGCTCGTTCTTTGACGTGGTGTTGAACATCGTGAATAGAATGGCATCGATGACGGAAGACTTGCCTGAGAAGTTCTTGCCAAAGATGCCTGTGATACCATTAATATTCTGGAAGTCAATTGAGTTGTTCTCACCATAGTTGAACAGATTGGACCACTCGAACTTGGTAAGAGACCAATTGATGTTTCGAGAAATGTCCTCTTTTGATTCAACCTGCTGGTTGTACTTCGAGTTCAATTCGTAGATTGTCGATAGAGTATCGGGCTTGACCTGATAGTCCTTGAGGTACTCGGAGATCAACTCCTGCTGTACCTCTGGGTCTCGGAGGTTCTGCATACCAAGACCATCGGTCAACTCTTCAACATCACCACGCTTGCCTGCTGCACGGTTCAAGAACGAGATAGACTCTGGGCCAAACTTGTGCTTTGCAACATCGACTGCCTTACGCATCACATCGAGAGGCAGATTGTTATCGCTCACAAGACGTAGGCGTGCGTTTGAAGGTACGACAGCTTTGCGGGGAATCTTGCCTGTTGCAGTTAGTTCGACTGTGATGAATGGACGAGGGTTCTGTAGTGTGAAGTGCTCGATCTCCCAATCGTCCTTGGAGTTGATAGTCCAAACAGAGAAGCCCTTATCGTCTTCTTCTCCGTGGTTCTGCTGGATTGTAGAGCCTGCGTAGTAGACACGACGCTCCTTGTCCAAGAACTGGCGCTTATGAATGTCGCCAAGCATAGCAAAGTCAAACTCTTCAAAGATTGAGAGGTTGTCCTCGCCATGCTCCATGGTCCAACCTGCGTCTGTTTGGCAGTTGGAGATTGCGCCGTGGTAAAGGGCAATGTTGATCTTATCTGGATTAGTCGGCTGAACCCAATTGTCTCGGTCAAACACTGATAGGACATTCAAAACAAGGTTGCCGTAGGCTAGATGTGTCTCACCTGAGTTCTTCAATAGACGCAGAGTCCCAAGATCAAGCGCCTGAATGATAGGCGTGATTGCGTCCTGACGGCTGCTATTCTTTAGGTTTCCATCGTGGTTACCAAGAATAACAAATGTCGTCGCAATCTTGCTGAGATTGGTGAAAAAGTCAGACGCCATTTCCACAAACTCTGGGGAAATCTGGGTCTTTGTGTGTGCGATGTCGCCGCAATGAACAATGTAATCTACGTCCTGCTGGCGTAGAATTTCGTACATCTGCTCAAAGCAGTTCCGATAGTCTTCGTGATACTTCAGGTTCTTGATGTGAGTATCAGCAATGTGTGCGATTTTCAATTGACCTCCTGCTCGCAAGTTTCCCAAGGAGTTGCATCTGGGTGCTGCTGAGCGTAAAACTCCGCAAGACCGGCGATGTCAATCTCCTGCGTAGGCTGTGGCTGAAAGAAAGTGCCGTGAATTAGGGCAGTTCCAGAATAGCCAAAGATGTAGAATGCCATAAAGATTACAAGTCCAAAGCACGCTTTGAATAGTTTGCTCATCTTATCTCCAAAATTAGAAACAAAAATTGTAGATAGCCATACCGACTACGAATCCACCACTAACGATGGCGAACTCTACGAAGGTCTTGAGGTTGAACTTGGGCATGACTATCTCCTATACCTATAATATAACGCAACAGGAGTGGATTGTCAAGCGATTAGAGCCGACCTTTGCTCTTTCTCTTTTGCAAAAGATCGTATGCGACAGACCATTCTAGTGGTAGCACAGCGTAAGGGGCATCCTCGTTGTATCCCTGAAAGAGATTCTTGTTGTCGTAAGCCCAGTAGCCGGATGAGCCTGCTACTCCCTTACCCATAACGAGGTTTTCTAGTCTCTGGTCGCCACCTTCACCGCTCAAGTAAGTTGCTCTCAATAGTGTTTCGTAATCTTTCTTTGAGATCCCAATAAAAGGCATAACTTCGTTGTCTGGTATTGCAGATGGATCTACGTGGACAAAGCCTCTCATATTCCCTTTTCTTACGTCTCCGCCGATAAAGATACCTCTGCCGGGAGAGATAGGAGATTTTTCTATGTCTGCTGCATAGTTCTTTACGATTTCTTTGATCTTTGCATCCACCTCTTCTGGTGTAGTAGCAGTGCCGCCCTCTGCTTCAGCAGCAGCAATTTGCATAAAGT
>Ga0222719_10006385_pt1 | contig 10044 bp, 18 predicted proteins | sample C33_34DmetaG_FD_165039 | JGI IMG/M metagenome (GOLD analysis project Ga0222719, IMG submission 165039) | Estuarine water microbial communities from San Francisco Bay, California, United States - C33_34D | ecosystem: Environmental > Aquatic > Marine > Unclassified | place: USA: California...
AAACTGAAAGCACTCGATAAGGCAATGGAATATGCTCACGCTGCTTAAAGATATGTTGACAAGGTGGGGGTTGAACCCCACCGCCCGGCAATGGAATAACATTAATGATTACACTGATGATGAAATAGTTAGTGTTGTCGAAGCAATAAATCCTGTTGACTTGAATGATATTAATGATGATAATGATGATTAAATAAAGGAGTATAATATGAAAGAAGGCGTAAAGATTCCGAGCGTGACCTTCCACACTCGCGTACGGGATGAATCAATTGAAGGTCCAAACCCATATACATGGGAGGACGTAACAACAGAGCAGCTTTGGGGTCAAGGCCGTCACCTTGTGTTCTCACTACCTGGTGCATTCACACCAACATGCTCAACATATCAGTTGCCTGGTTTTGAGCAAATGTGTACTGATGGCACCTTTGATAAACACATGATTGAAAGTGTATCTGTAATTTCAGTTAATGATGCATTTGTTATGAACGCATGGGCAAAGGCTCAGGAGATTGAGCATGTGCAAGCTATTCCAGATGGCTCAGGCCGACTGACTCGCATGATGGGTATGCTTGTCGATAAAGACAATCTTGGCTTTGGTTATCGCTCATGGCGCTATGCTATGGTTATCCGACATGGTGTTGTAGAGAAATTCTTCGAAGAGCCAGGCCGTGAAGACAACCATGGTGAAGATCCTTATGGTGTAACCTCACCAGAAAATGTACTAAACTATCTTGAGTTTGTTACAGAACGGGATAACGAACCAACTAGTGTTGAATAGTTAGAGCTCCCGCACGGGGTAGTCGCCGGAAATAGACTCGTGCTGGGCCATGGTTAGCCCAGCAACATTTTTCTGGAGACTAAATAATAATATGTTAATGCTACCCGACCTTGCTGACTTTCCTGATTATGCTGATGAACCACGGAACGAAACAGATTGCACACCTGCAATGTTGGATTCGATGTATAAAGCAATTGAGGATAAAGACTATAACAAATTTATTGCTGGTCTAAATCTACAAGACGTTGAATGGGTCGGCCGCCTTAAACACTTCTTTGATTTCTATTGTAACTGGACACCACGAAACTACAGCGTTCCACAACTACATGATGGTTTATGGAAAATTAAGCATGATGTATCATATCTAAAAACTATGGTAGATATGGAGATTCGTGAATTAATGGACAAAGATGATTGGCGACCACCAGTTGGTACATTTGACAGAGGTAAACAACTACCACAGATGGTGTCTGAAGTACATATATTATTTGAGCAACTTGGTATCATTAATACTGCTAGTGTATATAATAAACGTCCTATGACGGTTCAAAATGTATTTCTACACGTTGCTAAGCCTAGTGATAATAATTGGAAGCAGTTTTTCTATGATGCCGAGACTACTCCTAAATTCACTAACACACATATTGATCCAAAAGAAGATGTTATCAAGGCAATGATATATCTTGATACAGTCACTTTGTCTAACGGTGCCTTTCACTATGTTAAAGGATCCAATAGACAGCAATTGGATCCGATACAGAATATCTTTGGCCGGGCAATAACCACTGGATCATATTGTCACACACCAGAGTCAAGACGCTCGGTATTTAAACTACCTAAGCATTTAAGAGTGTCACATAACTTTGGAAGGTGTGCATTACCAGGAACAGAGATGTATGATTATCTACAGAAGAACCTCAAACCAATCACTTCGAAAGAGGCTGATATAATTGTATTTGACCCAGGAGCAGGCATCCATCAAGGTGGTATCTGCAAAAATGGTACAAGACTAGCATTACAGGTATTAATGAAATGACTTTAGAATTATCACAAGAAGTATTAAATCGCCGCCGGTTCAATCAAGACATTTACGATCTACATAGTAAAGAATATATGTTAGGTCAGACAGCAAGATATATCGACAGATTTAAATGTGTGTTAGATATTGGAGCTGCTGTTGGAATGTATAGCACATTCTGGGCAAGTAAGTGTTCGAGACTTCATGCATATGAAGCTGTTCCCCCTGTATACAAACAATTAAAGAAGTTGGAACTAGACTTTGATAATGTAACAACACACAACATTGCAATGTCTGAAACAGTTGGCGAAACGAGTTTCTTTGTTGATGATAAGCGACTATCAAACAGCAGCTTTAGAGATTTAGTTGGCGGCCAAGAGATTAAAGTTAAGACTACTACAATAGACAATGAAGGTCATCGGTCGGTAGGCTTCATTAAGGTTGATGTAGAAGGACATGAGTTAGAAGTTCTTAAAGGTGGTATTAAGACGCTTGAAAAAGATCGTCCTGTTTGTATGGTAGAAGTATATCCAAAATTCAATAATGGTCCTGTGTCTGATACGTTTGATTTCTTCTTTGAAAGAGACTACAAATGCTTCTACAATATCCGTGGTGTTGGTCTTCAACAGATTAATGGAACGATAGATGGCGTAAATATTGCATCGGATGAAGCAATGATTCAACAACATGATGGCGACTTCTTGTTTGTCCCAAAGGAACGCTAATGGCAATGGATCTTTCTAAAAGTATGTTTGTCCATATTCCTAAGTGTGGAGGACGGTGGGCTAAGTCTATGTTAGAACAACATGCTGGTGCGACACATATTGGCGATCCTGTATATGCATCACATGAAACACCGGATACTGATAAGCCTGTGTTTTGTATTGTAAGAGAACCAGCAACCTTTGCCCATAGCTTATGGCACCACAGGGCCAAGAAGAAAGCTAACAAATTTGGACATAAGTTCAATTGGCAAGAATATATTAGTCTCGAACGGGATTGTCAATCTGAGGATTATAATACGTTTATGAACAACGTTGCAGATAGCAACAATGCTGTATGGGATTATTATCAGCATTATGTTGGTAAATATAACAATGTTTATTATGCAAGAATGGAACATATTGCTGAAGATCTTGTTGACATTCTAGGGAAGCTGGGAGAAGATGTAAATACAAGTGCAGTTCTTGACTCTGCTAACCAAGTGATTGGTAAAGGAACAAATACTGATCAAGTTGAACAAGAGCTACGTTTACGAATTAATAATGCCAATGCTGCTTTTTGCAGAACATTTGGTTATCCATTATAAGGAGAATTCATATGGATCCTATTACACATACAATTATTGCAGTAGGTTGCATGGTAGCAGCCTACTTTGCGGGTCGTTATGTTGCTGTAAAACAACAAGAAGATATATTCTTTGCTGTTTTAGAAAAGTGGCAAAAAGAAGGCCTTATTACTAAATCTGAAACGAAAGAAAGTTAAATGGCTAAGCGTGGTAATGGAACAACATATACATCTAAGGGCGAGCGTCCTAATGTTAAAAAGTCAACATTGAAAGCAATGCGCCGTACTACTAGCTATCTAGATAAGCACGAGAACAAAATGCGGGCATTTGCTAAAGGTAGGAAAGTTATGTTAACTATTCCCAACCCAAACAAAAATGAAACAAACAAACGCTTTATTCGTGTAGAAGCTAAAGATTATTTACTTGATCCAAGAAGAGGATTTATGATGAAATGACCGAAAGTTATATTAGAATTTTTTCAAAACCCGAGTGTTCATATTGCGAGCAAGCTAAACAGTTGCTAAATGTTAAGGGATTGACATTTACGGAATTTGTAATTGGAGAAGATGTGAGTCGTGAAGATTTTATGAGCTCTTTTCCAAACGTAAAAACTGTTCCTTATATTATTGTTGGCAACAATCATCTTGGTGGTTACAAACAGCTGCTTGAATTCTTAGGTGAGCCTGATGCTTAATATTGAAGGTGTGAATTTTAACGATCTTTATACCTTAAAAGATATTGAAGAGTATGCTCTTGTTGCAGATCCAAGTTTATTTGAGTTTGTAGTTGAAGCTGGTGAGCCGGATGATTGGCCATATCGAGCTAAGCCAAATGTTAAAGTTGAACCATTCAATTCAGCCGAATTGGTTGATTTGGTATCACAAGATAATTACACATGCATTATAACTCAAGCACATCTTGTAAATAACAAACTAAAAAGACTGTGGTACCATCTACAAGATATTAATCCAGTAAGCAATTTTGAAGATATACACTTGTATATTTGTAAGGGTGACAATCAAATAATGTTTGGTGCTCATCACGATCGACCAAACAATTTAATTATTCAAGGTGAGGGTACGACAGAGTGGACTTTGTATAAAGAGTATGGTACACTGGATGAAACAAATGCACGGAAAGATCAGAAGATTACGAAAGAAGTTAAGAAAACTTTAAAGTCAGGTGAGCATTTGTTCATTCCTGCAAGAAAGTATCATTTGCCGGAATCCAAGAAGGGTCGGCTATCTGTTAGTGTTTTATATTGGTGATTATAGATGAAATTAAATATTGTTGATGATAATAAAAGTGTTGAAAAAAGTGAAGATGAGTTCTCGTTTGGTGATATTGAAACCAATGAGTTGAATGAAAATGCTAACGGTGGTACTGAAATGATGCAGCGTCAATTGGCTGCTCGCTTAGATCCAGACTTGCTTGATAAATTTCAAATTATTCCATCACGTGTTCGTAACTTAGATCCTAAAAAGAAAAAAATCTACTGGGTACATGATCTGTTTGGTGATCCAGAAGTGCAACATCTACGTGATGGTGGGTGGGATAAGTTTGATAAGATTGTCTATGTTTCATATTGGCAGAAGGCAACCTATGAGCTTGCATTAGGTATTCCTCCTTCTAAAGGTACAGTATTGCAAAATGCTATCGAGCCTTTTGAGGAGCATGAAAAACCAAAAGACAGAATCAACCTAATATATCATACAACACCTCATCGGGGTCTAGAGTTGCTATATCCCGTGTATGAAGCGATTTCTGAGGAGTTTGGTGACAAAGTACACCTTGATGTATTCTCTTCATTTAATGCGTATGGTTGGCCCCAAAGAGATGAGCCATATAAAGAGCTGTTCCAGAAGTTAGAAGACCATCCACATATTACATATCACGGCTATCAACCAAATGAAGTTGTACGTGAAGCATTGACAAAAGCACACATCTTTGCATATCCTTCTATCTGGCAAGAGACATCGTGTATTGCAGCCATTGAAGCAATGGCCGCTGGCTGTCTGACGGTAACAAGTACACTTGGTGCATTGCCTGAAACCTGTGCTAACTGGGCTTGGTTATATCCCAATGATGAAGACGCAAACAGAAATGCTAACATGTTCTATGGATCACTGAGAACAGCTGTAGCATCATATTGGGATAATGATATCCAGGTTAGCCTGCATAATCAGGCAGCATACTTCAATCTGTTCTATAATTGGAGCTTTAGGGCTAATCAATGGAAAGGGCTGTTGAAAGGCTTGTCAGCTACTGGTGATCAATAATGGCTGCGCGTAAGAAGAAAAGAGTTCTAACTGAAGAACAGAAGGCAGCTGCTATCGAACGGCTTGCTAAAGCTAGAGCTAATCGTCCTGAACCAAAGTATTCCAACTATGACCCTAGTGTAGTAGCCTTGCCCGACGATGCTCGGTTTTCGTTGAAGAATGTTCGTAGTTGGATTAAGAATAATAAAGAAAAACTTGGTCCATTAAAAACAGCTGTTAGACGTAATGAAAAAGGTGCTATTTCTCAACTGAGAGATGTTGAAGGATATATTAGACACTGTGAGTGGTATCTCCGTACGGGTGATTGGATTGATAATTTTTATGGAATGGAGCAGGAAAAACGTGTTACTTGGCGTACATCTGTTCCAGCATATGATAAAGATGGGATGCAAAAGACTAGTTGGGAGACGGATCGTGTCGTCAAAACAGCTAAATAAGCGTATGGCAACAGTTATTCAGTTCCCAAACAGCAAAGTCAAGAATTCCCACCCAGACCTGACTGATGATCAGCGCAAGGACCTTCTTCTTCGTGAAAAAGTAGACACGATAGAAAATGCCCTAGAATATGTTACTATGGAATCAATTTCGATGGTACATAGACTTGGTTTTGATATTACCAGAGAAGATATGGTAAAAGACATCACATTACTTGTTGACGGATTTAGGTCTTTGATGTATCGTTCATCAGGAATGGAACATCCTATACAACGTTTTGTGGAAGAAAATTATATTATGAAAGGTGGCGAGAATGGAGACGAGGCACAAACATATGCTGTTTGTCCAATGTTTGCAACGGATCTCGTTGATAACGATTAATGGCTATTCTTATTGATTATTCCCAGGTTGCTATTAGTAGCATCATGGGTCAAGCTAATAGTAAACATTTTGATGGTGAGCTCAACGTTGATCTTGTTCGTCATATGATACTAAATGGTATCCGACACTTTAACCAACAATTTAAAGAAAAGTATGGTGATCTTGTTATCTGCTGTGATGACAAGAATTATTGGCGTAAACAAATATTCCCATATTACAAGGCACATCGTAAAGCTGATAGAGAGGCTTCCAATTTTGATTGGAAAACAATCTTTGAGTGCTTAGATACTGTTAAACAAGAGTTAAGAGACTTCTTTCCATACAAAGTATTACAGATAGAAACAGCTGAAGCTGATGATATCATTGCAACACTTATCAAATTTCATGCTTCGCCATTAGAGGGTGGGTTTGATTTCGAACCCTGTGTTATTGTTTCTGGTGATAAGGACTTTATACAGCTACATCGATGGGGAGATGTGTCACAGTGGTCGCCTGTACAGAGTAAATGGGTGCGTGGTAACCCAGATAAATATCTTCGTGAACATATTCTGAAGGGTGATCGTGGTGATGGTATACCCAATGTTCTTAGTAAAGATGATGTATTTGTAAGCGGAAGTAGACAGACGCCGTTGAGACAAAAAAAGATCGAAGAGATCTTAGCTGATCTAGATGAAGGTGAGTTGTTATATGCAGCAAACTGGTATCAAGGTTATTGTAGAAATCAACAGCTAATTGATCTAGAACAAATCCCATCTAATATTAAGAATCAAATTGTACATCAGTACCACGAACAAGAGCAGGGTGATAAATCTAAATTGTTTAATTATTTTGTTGAGAACAAGTTAAGCAATTTAATGGAACATATACAGGAATTTTAAAATGACTATACAATCTATCTCAGAAATACTTACAAGAGTTGCTGGTGGTGACAAAGTCAATGGTAAGGCTAGACTACTACAAAAATATGACAACGCTACTCTTCGTAAGATCTTAAAATATACATTCAGTCCTAAGGTGACTTTTGACTTACTACCTAAAGGTGAACCACCATACAAACCAAACGATCTAGTTGATCAAGAGGGTGTGTTGTATCACGAAACTCGGCGACTATACTTGTTCACCGATGGTGGTAATCCGGATCTCAAACAGCTTCGCAAAGAGGCTTTGTTTATTGAAGTATTGGAAGCTGTAGCTCCCGCTGATGCTAAATTATTGATCGGTATGAAAGACAAAAAATTACCAGAAGAATATAAAGGCATTACAAAAGCCGTTGTCGAGAAGGCTTTCCCTGGTCTGCTATAGATATGAATGACGCCTTTATCATTTGCAATGGTCCTTCTCGGAGTAGCTTTAATCTCGAAGAGCTTCGAGGTCTACCAAACATTTATGGATGTAACATTGTCGCTTTAGAGTTTGACGGTGTACACCATAGTGTAGTGATCGATCAACCAGTTGTAGACCAATTGGTTGCTAATGGTATTGAAAGAGATACAATCATCTTGGCTGAAGGTGAAGATCAATTCGAACCTGCTGGTAAGCCTGGAGGACGCTATAAGAATAATGCTGGTGTATTTGCCCTTGAGCAGGCTGTAAAGAATGGAGCTGATAGAGTTTATGTATTTGGCTTAGATTGTATTCTTGCGGAAGGAGACTTTCTAGGTAATGTATATCTTGGCCAAGAAAACTTTCCTTCTAAGGTATCGTTCGAAGATCAGCGTAGACGACTTTTTTATGTTGATTGGTTCTGTCAACAACATCCTAATGTAAAATTTGTATTCTGTGTTCCAGATGAAACAAAGAAGTTCAACAGAATAGAAGCCAAGAATGTTGTTGGTCTAACATTCAGCAAGTTTAAGGAAAGATTGATATAATGCCTAAGTATGCATGGGAAGATCCAAAGACTGGTGAGCAGTGGGAAACAGATATGAAGTATGAAGAGATGCTTCAATATAAAGAAGATAATCCCCATCTGCATCAAATATTTGCTATTAACTTTGTGTCTTCACAATATGTATCAAGTGGTGGATTGAAGAATGATGATGGCTGGAATGAGATGATGTCTAGAATTGGTGAGGCGCATCCAGATAGCGATATTGGTGATAAGTACAGAAAGAAGACCATTAAAGAGATCAAGACGAAAGAAGCAATTGATAAGAATCGCAAACGTCTTGGTTTGGTAAAAGATACAACAGACACTAGTGCTGGTATTGCCAAGCATGGTGTCAGAACTTCGGATTAGGTCAATTATGAGCGTACAATCAAAACTAACAAAAAGAGAACGACGCAAGCTAAGACAACAAGGTGTAATTGAAGGTAAAGTAGAACAAAAACAAAAACAATCATTCAATATAAGAAACATTCAACCTATTACAGACAATCAAGAAATAGTATTTAAGGAATGGAATGATGGACAGAATCTCTTACTTCACGGCGTTGCAGGAACAGGCAAGACGTTCCTCGGCTTCTATCTCGGACTCACAGAAGTACTTGACCAAGACAGCCCATACAAGTCAATCACAATCGTCAGAAGTGCCGTCCCAACTCGCGATATGGGCTTTCTACCAGGCAATTTGCAAGAAAAGTCAAGAGCCTATGAGCTTCCATACTATGCAATCGCTACTGAGTTGTATGGACGAGGAGATGCTTATGAAATCCTTAAAAACAGAAATGACGTCAAGTTCCTCACTACATCACATGTCCGAGGTGTAACACTAAACAATACAGTTATTGTTGTTGATGAGATTCAAAACTTAACAGCACACGAGTTGGATAGCATTATTACTCGTTGCGGTAATGACTGTAAGATTATTTTATGCGGAGATTTTAGGCAGAATGACCTTGCAGATCAAGGGGAACAGTCTGGTATTAAATGGTTTATGAGAATTATCTCGCGGATGTCAGCGTTCTCGTTTGTTGAATTTAATAATGATGACATCGTACGATCAAAACTAGTGAAGGAATATATTATTACAAAAGGAATAGTTGATGGGTTTAGGGTTTAGAGACGGGTTTAAGCCTACATCCAATCGTGCTGAATTTATTCATATGCCTTGGGACTACAGTACTGAGCTGGAGAGCAAGACTGAGAATGGCCAACGGTTTTATCAAACCCCAGAAGGCAATAAGTATCCTTCTGTATCTACAGTCGTTGGTCACTTTTCTAAGAAGGGTATTATGGAGTGGCGCGCGCGCGTTGGTAATGAAGAAGCAAATAGAATTAGCAAGCAAGCTAGTACACATGGCACAGCTGTTCATTCTATATGTGAAGACTATGTTAATAATGAAGAAGACTTCTACAAGAAGAAGTCGCCAGCAAACATTGAAGCATTCAAGAAAATTAAACCTGTGCTCGATGATAACATTGATCTTGTATATGCACAAGAGGCAAGTTTGTATTCAGACTTTCTAAAGGTTGCTGGTCGTTGTGATCTTGCATGTAAATGGAATGGTCTTGATACTATTGTTGACTTTAAAACATCTCGTAAAGAAAAGAAAGAAGAATGGATCCAAAACTATTTTCAGCAAGCTGCTATGTATGCAGTAATGGCTGAAGAAAGAACAGGAAAACCATTCTCACAAATTGCTATTGTGATTGCATGTGAGGACTCAAATGTTCCCCAATTGTTCACGAAAAAACGTGATGATTACATTCATACAGCAATTGATCTAATCAAACAATTCTATAAAGAAGTCCTGCAACAGTCTTAACTGATAAATAGATACATGAGTGATATGTTTGCCCTTATCGGAGAGGTGGGCTTTCCAATCGCTATGGCTCTTATCGGTGGCTTTTTTATTTTTCTAACTGTGAAGTATATTTTGGAGAGCGTTGTTGGTCAAGTCAACAGCATCCATGGTATAGTTG
>Ga0222719_10006391_pt1 | contig 10038 bp, 6 predicted proteins | sample C33_34DmetaG_FD_165039 | JGI IMG/M metagenome (GOLD analysis project Ga0222719, IMG submission 165039) | Estuarine water microbial communities from San Francisco Bay, California, United States - C33_34D | ecosystem: Environmental > Aquatic > Marine > Unclassified | place: USA: California...
CGTCTTGACTTTGACAGGTATGAGACAGCAAGCTTTGAATGACTTGTGGCAATTATACAAAGATCAAGCATCATGGACTATGAAAATATCTGAAAACAGAGAAGACAGGGCCCATAACGCTGCGATGCAAGCTTCGGCTATAGCTGATAATGCCGCAAACTATAACGATAATTTTAATAAATATCTTGTTTTAAAAACAATAGATAACATATTCAGACCACAAAAAGATTAAAAAAGGTTGTAATCAATGTTTAGTACTATTTTAACTGCGTTAGCACCTACAGTTATATCAAAGGGTGCAAAGTATTTGTATGATGTTTCAGGTTTAGGGGATGTAAGCTTTATGGGCAAATCCATAGGGGATTATTTGACAAGTGAACAAGTCAGTAAATCCGTTAAAAGTATAACATCAGGAGCTATAGAACAACAATTACTACCCAACTTTGCAAATATGCCAAAACAAGCGGGTATACCTACCAGTCTAGGACAAGTACAAGTAGGACCTCCGGGGGGATTTAATGTAACATCTGGAGGAGCAAATCTATTATACACAGGAAGAACTGGTGCGATAGAAAATGCTATGAAAAAAACAGGGGTACAAGATTTTTTTATAAAAAGAGTAACTCCAGAAAGAGCAGTTCAATTTAGAAGATTGCAAAGCAGAAAAATAAGAACTAAAGGAACAAGCTTGGATTTAGGTTCTTTAAAATCTGGACAAATAGAAAGGGCGTTATAATATGGCACTCGACAAAATACAAGCTTTATCAGGACCCCCCGGACATTCACTTACCGACACACCTAAAAAGTGGTCGTGGGATCAACCTCCTGAATTTTCAGATCCCAACGATGCACTTGACTACGTAGTAGAGGGACTAGAAAAAGCATCGACCAAACAAGATATGGTACGAATGATGGCTGCGGGAATCAGTGTAGAAGAGCTAGTTACTCAAATCGGATTCAAAGGGTTTATGGAAGGATTTTACACACCAGACGTTGCCGAACTAATCAAGCCATCAGTAGCAATATATCTTATGGGATTAGCTGAAGACAATGGTTTCACTCCTGTTGTATTTACTGGGGGTGTTGATAACGCTGATGAATATGAAGGTCAAGTTGATGATCAAACTTTCTACTCCATAATGAAAGAAAGAAATCCTGAAATGTTTGCTGCAGTTCTCGAAGAAGCAAACGAAGAAGAAAGAATGCAAGCATACTTACGACAAACAAACGAAGAAAGTTTGGCTACTCCTGAGATAGAAAGTTCTCAATCTTTCTTAGATGTTCCTGATAATATACCAATGGAAGCTGAGATTATGAGTGAAGACGTAGAAATGGATATGGACAACGACAACGAATTAGAAGAGGAAATTGATTAATGGTAGCAGGAATTGACTCTCTTGTATTAGCAGCCCTCTTAGCATCTGAAAAATATGCTGCAGGAAAACGAAACGAAGCTGCTAAAAAAGAGCAACTTGAAAATCAACCTCAAGGTGTGTTTTTCGATCCTAAAGATAAAAATCAACCCGTAAAGTATGGCAACCAGTACAAAACATCTGGTATTCAGATTGGATCATATACTCCAAAAAAAGGAATAGGCAGTGCTAAATTATTTCCAGATCGTATTTTAAGTGAAATAATTCCCAAACAAAAAGATCAAGGTAACGTTCCGTATTACTTATCTCAAAAAACAGGAACAAAGTATGGGTCTATATCTGATCTCCAACAAAAAGAAGGTGTAGGCACACCATATAGAACACAAGCTTTTAATAGACAAACTGGTGAGTTTGAGTTTCCTTCTAAAGATATATTTGACGCACCTTCTGATGACAAGGTTGAACAAAAAACAAATGTTTTTTTAGATAATAATTTCAAACCCACCAATAAGAAACCTGCGAATGGATACAGGGCAGTCAAAGTAACTAAAAATGGCATGACTAGCTTTGATATCAAAGAGACTTTAAAGCCTACAAAAGTTGAAAAAGAAAAACCAGAAGCATTATCTACAACCACAGAAACTGTGTATTCTTTAAATGGAGAAACTGGCACGTTAAATCAACTTGTTCAAAAGGGTATAATATCTGAAGAAGAAGCAGGAGATATAACTAACATCGGTGCTGTTCCAATAGGTGAAAGAAGTTTTGATATATATAATGATGGAACAAAAAGAGTAAAAAACACAGTGAGCTACAATAAAACACAGATTGAGGTTATAGCTCCTGATCTCTTTAAAAAGGAAGAAGAAAAGAAAAAACCCGTACAGTATTATGCAAACGTCATAGATCCCCAGACTAAAGATGCTTATCGCATACCTTTACAAGGCGGAGACTGGAAATCTGAAAAACGCAGATTAGAAAATAAAAACTTGAGAGTTTTAGATGTTTTTGATATTGATCCTGATACTAAGGTGGCAAATTATGTATTTGATGGAGTAGCCAAGAAAAAAGGAGCGGTATCAGATGCAGATGCAGGTGCTAGTGTTGTTGCTTCGTTTCAATTTGGAGGGCCGCTTGATCCCCCTACTCAAATCAAAATTCCAGATGATATTGGTAAACCTGAAGGTAGAGTAAAATATCTTGAGAATGCTAATAATCAACTAGCTGACATACTTGGTGATTCCAACAAATCAGAGATATTCTATAAAAATCCTGCCGTAGTCAATAAAATAGGATTAGGACTATTAAACAGTGTTCTCCGAGATTACACAAAAGAGGGTGTGGCGGGTGTTCCTAGTTTGAAATTCTATATACCTTTAACAGATTTCGTTGACAGATTTCCTGCTTTGAGTGCTATGAAGATGACTGTTGACGGTGTAACAATGGATTACCGAGACTATTTAACCAAAAGACAGGCAGGGCAAATAAACTTTGAAACCACAAAGAAAATGCTCGGTATCGATCAAGCAAACAAAAAGAACGGTGTTAACAGTAAGACGGTGGCAACGAAACAAAATGTACAGGTGCAAGATAATAAAATTATAATACCAACACTGACAACCTACACAAATCCTGCTCACACAAAAGCTGTTAACACAATTCTAAACTTCGCTAAAACTCAAGAAGAAGTTGATTATTACAGTAACATAATACAAAACAAACTTACAGTGTACTCTGATACAATAGATCCAATGACAGGTACACCAGTGCCTAGACTTGAGCAACCTCGTTTAGAGTTTTTCAATGCGATCAACAGTCAAAAATTTAACAGAAACATTACTGTTGGAGGTACACAAATTCCCGTCAGAGGTTTTCAAATACTTCAATCAATTTTGAACCCTAAGTTTGAAGTGAAGGGATCTCCTTTTGCAAACTTAATAAGTCAAGACGTTAAACGTGATATGGCGAATGAATTAAGAAATGCGTCTGCAGGAGAATTGGCTGTGATGGCAGACATATTAGACATAGCTCTTCAACAAGATGCAGGTGCAAATCTTGATATAACTCTGAATAACATTCATAATTTTAGGCAAGGTCAAGAGCGAGAAGATAAAAACAAACTTGTTGAATCATCATTTGAGATGGCTAAATCAACAAGCCAAGCCATAGCTGAAGCAGATGCTCTTGAAGGAACTTATTTTGACAGTGAGGGCAATATGTATCCTGAAGGGTCAGGACTAGCTCAAGCGTACTTATTTGTAAATGAAGGATTGTATGCTTTTGGGTATGTAACTGACAAACTCAAACAAGGTATAGATACAGTTTTGGGAAGAAACAGTCAAGTCAACCAGTTGAGTACATATAGCTACGACAAAGTATTTGCTGCGGCCAACAAAAGAGTAAGTGAGTTTAATTCTGTCCTTAACGATGACAGAACTGCAGAAAAGTACAAAGGTCAAGAAGAAGCGGAAGCAAAAGCAAGAGCTGCTAACAAAGAACAACTAGAAGAAATCGTTAGAAAGATGAATGCCGTTGATAAAACTACTGGTAGAGCCGACGAAAAAGAAAGAGCGTTTGCTAGACGTAACTTCCACAAATACATGCTTGCCTATCAACTTGCTGCAGCCATACAAGGTGGCACAGGAGGTAGAACCATATCTGACCAAGACGTTCAAAACATTCTTAGAGCATTTAACTTTTCAATAATAGGAAAGCCAGAAAATGAACTTGCGTCAATACGTGCAGCTAAGACAATGTTACGAAGATTAAACACATACCACACAGCAATTGCTAATCTGTCGGGCGTCGGTGGGGAAGATCCTGCTATAAAAAGACAAGCAAGACTTGTGATAGAAGCGGACAAGATGCTTTCGTTATCTAAAAGCTACAGCATGAGAGACATGACCAGTACTGACATTGAGAACTTTATACGAGACAAAGGAAAAGCGGTAGGTGCAAACAGACCATCAGGTAATCGTGGTGGTGGCGGTGGACTCACACCTGCTTCAGAAGGAATACAGCAACAATTTAATTTCACTAACAAAGTTATAGACTCATTAGGAGGTAATTAATGTCTGAACCACAGATAGAAGCCATTGCACCTGAAAAAGAACTTACGGATGCGGAGAAGCTAGGTTTCAAAAAGCTACCTACCGATACTCCTGATACTGTCATAAAGACCACTCCTAAAGAAAGATTAGATATTAGGCAAACTCTTGGAAAGGCTGATATTATACCTGTTGTGGCAGGTCAACCAGAAGCCGTTGAAAAGGTCGTTGAAAAGTTCACTCCCAGTATCATTCCCGGAGTCATGGATAAGGTAGATAGAAAAGTATTTGTGGATCAAAGAAAAGTTGCTCCGTACATAGACGTTCGTTCCGTGTTAAACCCAACAGACAATGCTGAAATAAAAGAAGCGATCATGTCGTTAAAAGGGTATAAAAGTGAAAGTCCTAACGCTCCAAAAGGAACGTATTTACCTTTTGTTGCAAAAGACTACGATGGAAGAATAGCTGAAATGAACAAGGGTCAAGCAACTCATTTGATTGACTCACAAGATCAAGCCGAACCTATACCATTTGAAATAGGACTGGCACAATATTTAAAAGCTCCAAAAGACTATGAGCCTTTGACTGTTTTTGGGATACCCGCCGCACAGAAGATACAGGAGTTAACAGGTTTTCCGCTAGACGAGGTAGGTGGTAAGCTTGTATACATCAACAGACTTAACAAAAAATTAAAAGACTTAGGCGTAAGCACAAGAAGTAGGTACGGTATAATAAAGTACAGACTTCAAAAAGAGCCGGGATTCTTTGACAGTAAGGTTCTTGAGCCTGCATTCAACGATTACGCTAATGCAGCGGGGTACATTAGAAATGGTATACGTAGTGTCGTAGAAGCTCCACTATTTATCGCAGGAGAAGTTTTTGATGCAATTAATCAAGAGTACGACAAAACTAATTTGCTTCCGATTGGCGAAGGTTTTGAGATAGAAGATCCGATTGGAGAAACTTTGATTGAAAGTTCTGAAGGGCGAGACGAGTTGTTAGAAGATTTCTTACCTGCTCAATCTTCTGTAATCCAAGATCATTTTGCACAGCTTGGAATTGTTGTTAATTTACCAGCTGCCCAAGAGTTAGCTTCTGATTTCTCTAATTTACCTACACGAGGTTTTGGTGTTGCGGGTGAAATGCTGATACCTGCATCATATCTCACAAAGGTTGAAAAACTTTACGGAAAAGCAGAGATAGCTAACTTCAGACACTTCTCTATAAAAGAAAAGAAGTTAAATCCTAAACTCACTCCAGACGATATACTAGAAAAATATCAGACCATGAGATCAAAGCAGATAGCAGGATCTGATTTGGTCAGTCCTGTTTTTGAGATGCCTTACATCGGAACTATAGGTAGAAAAATAAATGGCTACATAAATGCAGGTAAACTAACATCTGGTATGGACATACGTCAAGCAGGTATGGCTATGCGAGGTAGGAATCCTGCAATCTTAGAAAATAGCAAACGGATTGAGCAACAAAAACAAGATATAATATCATTCAAAGCCAGTCGCCCTGATATGTCATATCAAGACACCAAGAAATTAGAACTAATGGAAGCCGACTTAGAAAAAGAAATCATCGATCACAGAGCTTTAGTTCACCGAGAACACATTCCTAAATTTGTAAGAGACATAGCAGGGCAAAACAAATACATGATCATCGGTGCCGCTGCAGGAGGGCAAATAGCAGAAAACACCAACTCCGATGCTAAAATATTTGAAATGGTTGGTTTGGCTACAGGTCTTGTGTACGGACAAACACGAACCTTCAGAGGAACTATGAACTGGTTCAAACAAAATATAAGGATGGGCAGGGCAGATGGAGCAACAGACAGAGCTAAAACATTTGATCTTGCAGAACAGATAGCTCGTAACATAAATACATTTGCTCCTGAATTTAGAGATGCTCTTCTATCTCGCATACGATACTTTGGAGATATGCAACAACGACTCATAAGAGCAGGAGTCAGTGAAGATCTTGTTAAAAGAAGTTTCTCGAGAATATCTGGATTAACAATTTTACAAACTTTAGAAGAAGCAGAAAGACTTAATATAAATACAAAAGATTTAAGAACCTTTTCTAATTTACAAAATTTACAAGAACTAGCAAAAGAAAAGGAAGCTTTGATAGCAGAATTACGAAGTGCGTCTATATCTATGTCCAATCTACCTGCAGGTACAAAGTCTGAGGGCGTAGTAGAAGAGTTCTACAACATAGTAAAAACAGCTACAGATATGGCAGACGGCAGATTAAAAAAACTACAAGCCGATACAGAAACTGTAGAAAAGTTGTTACCAATCAGGGTCAATGCCATGATAAAAGAGAACAACGGAACTTACTTGGCAGGTAGTGGAGATGAAAAGCTACATCTCAAAGATGCGTTAGAGTATCTGTACGACAACGGAGTCAAAGAAGTAGACTTAGAAAATATTGCTAACAGCACCAAAAAGATAATGGATACATCAGACACTGTATCAACTGCTGTTAATACTGCTATCAAAAAAATAAACGGTGAGTACAGTTTACAAGATGCTTTAGCTCAAACAAAAAAGGTTGTTACGGGAATAGATAAAAGAGTAAAGATAGTAGGCGAACAAAAAGGTATACCCACATTTAAAAGAGCAGGTAACTTACTTGCTGTCTTGTTAGAAAACTCTAAGAATAGAAGTTACAACTTAGCACGTAGCAACTATAAGATACTAGACAAGGCAGAGTTTGTTACCAAGAATGGACTACCCGCAGGTAGAAACGCAAAGACTTCAGCAAATGACATTGTAAGCTCGTTATTCAAAAACATGGATGCGATTGATATACAAGATTTTGCAGATAAGGGCATAGGTCGCTCTAAAAGAGGAAGACTGTTGAACGCTCTTGAAGGCATAGGTGACGCTACGTTTCAAAGAATACAGCAAGGAACAGGTGCTGAAAGTATAAGTGAAGTTATTGAAAGTGTATTGGCAACAGCTAGAAATGACAAAAATTTTAAATTTAATAAAGGTCTTTCAGATAAAATGCAAGCTTTACAATACATAAGTGAAACGAAAAATGTTAGCACAATAGACCTTAACTTTGATCAGCTTAACGAACTAAAACACAGCGTCAATAGATTATTGTACAAAGCTAAAAACAGTGGGGATGCAACAAGGGAAGCAGCCTTTGCAGGTCTTATGAGAAATGTAAAAGAAAGGTTTGACTTTTTCAGAACAGAAGATGGTAGGAGCATTGGTCAACTTTACATAAAAGATGGTGATAGAAGAGTTCCTGTTAAAGCTTTCTTGGCTGAAGGCGATGCCAAGTACAGTGATCACATGGATAGATATTATGGCAATGATGTTGTAGGAGGTTGGCTCGGACTTGGTAAAAAAGATGGTCGAAAAAACAGAGTACCTAATCAAGATTTTCCTGTAGGTGTCAAGTACGCAAACAATCCTGTGACATGGTTTGACATGGATCAGATAGCAAACATGGATCGTGCCACTAAAGGTCTTGACTTTAATCAAAAGATTAATCAAGGGTTTGGAACATTCAATGAAAAGCTTGGAGTACATCGTATTGACATAAGCACAGAAGATGGTAAAGCCGTACAAAAAGCTCTTGAGCTTAAAGGTGCAGAGTGGTTGATCAGCCAATATCGAGACGGAAAATTAAACTACAATCAATTAAAAGACAAGATTGATAACATACAAGCCAACCTAAAAGGTGTCGATGCTAACGGAAAAGAAGTATCGTTGATTAACCTAGATAAGATAATAGATGACAAACTAGGATATGCACCTTCTAACATCAAAAAAGAAATCTACACTGAAGGGGAAGCCATAGCAGACAGATTTGTGGAAAGACAGGTTTCTATAGTAAAGACACAAAGTAAAGATGTCCAAAAGGGGATTACTGCGGCCACAGATATCATCAAGAGATTTACAGCCAATAATATAGACTCAAAAAGTATACTTGAAGGTCTGTTAGGTGGTGGTACTATGAGACTGAACTCAATAAAAAGTTCTCTAATCAAGAACGGTATAGGTAAAGAAAAAGTAGATGAAGTGTTAGAGAACTTACTTTTGACTCAACTTGACAATACTGTTTTTGAGAGGACAGGCAGAATGTCGTTGGTAGGGGGTGCAAAGAATGCAAAGATGATCCCTGAATATAACATGAACGTAGATCAACTAAAAGACCTGATTGGTTTTTCAGATCCAACAAAAGCAGAAGCAGTAAAAGGAATAATCGGAGAAAGTAAATACGAGTTCTATACAGACATGATTGGGTTTTTAGAAAACGAAAGTATAAGGACTCTTAAAAACGCAAACTTTACTGGAGTTCCCAAGAACCTATCTATAGAAAGTTATATCAGTAGATTCTATTCTATAAACAGAGGAGTTATATCTGCACGATACGTTGGAACTGAAGCCGTGTTGCAACAGTTCAGACTTAAAAATCACAGTATGTTTAAAGCGTTGTTGTTAGACAGAGAAGCAGGAGATTTGTTTTTGAAGATGGTCAAGTCAGGAAAACCACTTGAACTAAACGACGAAAAAAGATTTTTCAATCTTATGGGTACAGCTTTAGCTAAAGCAATTAACACCAACGAAGAACAAGCCAGTAAGGTGACTATAGATCTAGGAAACTCACACCAGTTTGGTATAACTGAATATCAACTTGCAAGAGATCCTAGAATACCATCTGCATACGAAGGTATCAGAGATCCACTCAAAGAGAGACTTCAAGAAAAACGATTCCTATTTGACGAGCAAGGCAGACAAATAGTGGATGGAAGATAATTTTTAACTACGGAGACAACTAATGAAAATGTACAATAATGGACAACGCCAATCAAAAATGTACGGCGGTGGCATGGCTACAAGAAAACCTATGATGTATGGTGGCACAGCCATGAAAAAGAAAAAGATGCAAATGGGTGGTATGATGGAGAAGGATATTAAGCCTAATCAATCAGGTATGATGCAAGCTACAATGCCCAAGAACATGATGAACCCTATGGGCATGATGTATGGTGGTCAAAGCAAACTAGACAAGAATAAAGATGGTAAGATATCAGGTAAAGACTTCAAGATGATGAGAAAAGGCTAGATATAGTTACCTGAACCACTCATTATATCATCCCCTGATTTCCTTAAATAACGAAGAAGAGATGCAACTTGGCTTGTTCCACTATACATGGGCAGACCAATGTTCATCTCTTTTTCAAATGTATCAGGGTTAAGCGTCTCGTAATTCATCTCGACGTTTCCGTCTTTATTTAAGAACACTTCTAGTGAAAATAGCTTTGCTTTACTTTTTGATTTCATGGACAGAACTCAACTTATCTATCTTTAGATTGTAACAATCAGCTTTAAACATAAAGCCGTTGTCCGAATCAACATCCCCTTTTCTGTACAGAGTGGCTTCTTTGTAAAAACTTTGCTTAGATATGCCACCAAGAATCCAAGCCTTACTCAAATCAGTTAATATGCGAACAAACACATACGCATCACAATCCTGCTTAGTTCCATGCAACGCTACAGAACAATCGTAATTAGGTAGGGGTCTAGTGTTGCAACGCTTAGTCTTAACATCTATCCTCACCCCATCCTTTACAAGATCGTAATCGT
>Ga0222719_10006392_pt1 | contig 10037 bp, 4 predicted proteins | sample C33_34DmetaG_FD_165039 | JGI IMG/M metagenome (GOLD analysis project Ga0222719, IMG submission 165039) | Estuarine water microbial communities from San Francisco Bay, California, United States - C33_34D | ecosystem: Environmental > Aquatic > Marine > Unclassified | place: USA: California...
TTTAGTATTTCCATTTGGTTATATGGTTATAAGTTCAGCGTTTCAGTTTTTTGAAGAAGAAGAAGAGGATGAAGATGGCGAGATCACCGAGTAATAAAGGAATAACTAATAGAAATGCTAATGTTCCTCCAGCAGGTAGGAACTATCAAGACAATACACAGGCTGTTCGTAGAATACCAGGTGTTGAGTATGGTGAGCAAAAAGCATTAACAGAACAACAACAGGCTTCACCATTACCAAAAGATGGAACACCACAAGCACAGGCAAGACCTACAAGACCTATGCCTAATGTAGATGTGTTTGGTGCAACACAAAGACCAACAGAACCTGTAACAGCAGGATTAGACATTGGACCAGGAGTAGGACCAGCAATCCCTCAACAACAAGGTGTAAGTGATTTGTTATACCAAATGTATGCTCTTACTGGAGATACAGCCTTATTACAGTTGGTGGATTTTGACTGATGGTAATTAAAAACTTTGGATATGATGATGACATCTTTGATGACCAATTTCAACAACAGTTTGCAACAAAGGCAGAGATATCACCAGTAGTTTCACAAGAGGAAGCTGAACGAGCAGCAAAGATTGCTAACAGTTATCCTAACTTACCACCTAGTGTTATTGCAGCAGCAGCACAATTAGGATTAGGATTTGATGACAATAGGTTAGAAGAAATTGCAAAGAAAGCAGCAGTACAAAAAGAAAATGCTTTCAATAAAATAAAAAGATTTACTTCTGAAAATCCTTTAGCTAATCAAATTAAAAACAATAGGTTCTTTCAAGTAGCTTCTAGTCCAATAGACAACATTGTCAAACCTGTTACAAGAACAGCAGTCACAGGGTTTGTAGATATTTATGAAGCTATATTTCCTGCTTTAGCAAGAGCTAATGAATTACAAGACCAAAACCCTGATATGGCTTTTGGAGATGCTTATAAACAAGCAGTTAAAGGAACACTAAGAACTCCTAAGATGTTAGAAGCTATACGATCTGGAGAACAATTTGATTTAGGTAGAGGCTGGTTAAAACTTTCTACTGACCCATCAGATACAAAAGAATATAAAAGATTAGTTTCTGCTGGTTATGACCCAATACAAGCAAGAGAGTATGTTTTAGAAAATGTATTAGGTACACAGATAGATATAGAGTCAAGAGAAACAGCAGAAAATATTGTACAGTTTCAAGGTGAGCTAGGACAAGAATTTAAAAATGCAGGACTTAATCCTTCTGTATCTCCTGGTAGAAAAGTATTTCAAGAACTTGGGTTATACGACTTATATGAACCAGGTACTAAACAAGCACAGTTTGGATCAGGAGCATTAGACTTTGGTTTCCAATTATTATCTCCTGAAAACTGGGCAACAGCAGGTGTTGGTAAAATTAAAGATGCTAGAAAATTATTTCAAGTTGCAGAAAGACTTGATGATGCAGGTGTTATTACAAGAGGTATAAGAAGTACCTTTCACGGACCTACTTTACAACAGTATCTTGCTGGTGGTAAAGGTAAAGAGTTTAAAAAATTACTATGGGAAAATTCTGATAACCCATTTGAATTTATGACTAGAACCAAGCAATCTATTACAGATGCAACATTGTTCTCTGATTTAAAAAAACTTAAATCAGAATCAGGTATAACTAAATACGACAAACAAGCAGAAGGAATTATGGATGAGTTTTTGTCTAGCAAAGTTGTGCGAGAAGGTATGGATAAAGCAGAAGGTTTAGGATCAGCAAGACTTATAGAAGCAACCAATATGTATGTTCCACAAGTTATAAGAGGTAATGGTTTACAAAAAGCTATGAAGCTGTACTTTGCTCCTGCATTTGGTAGGTTAGTAGATGCTAATGACCCTGCTGATGCTTTACAAAATTTATATAGATTTACTTTACAATCTAAAGCATTTCTAAAACAATCTGAAGAAGGTACTGATTTAGCTAACAAACTGTTAAACAATGCTATTGATGCTTATGGTAAAGGTGGCGACATAGGAGCTAGTTTAAACAAAGTTGTATCTGATTGGTTAGAGGGTGATTTTAGAAAAGTTTTAATTGATTCAGGTGTCAAAGAATCTGTTGCTAAAGCAGCAACAAAGATAACTAGAGAGTTTTCTGATGATGCAAAAATTGCATCAGATATGAACAAAGGTCTATACGGAATGGATATGAATGGTAAAAACTTTCCTTTGACAGAAGTTCTAAAAGGTGCAGGTGTTGATGATGTAACTAATCAAACTATAGGTAGAGCTTTATTTTCTACACAACTTAATAACACTGTTTATCTACCAGAACTTAATGATGTTATAAAAGCATCTAATCAAATGAACAAAAACCTAAGAGGTAATATGACAAAACTTGTTGATACTATTGGTGGAGATAAGTCAGAATCTTTTATACAGTTTTTAGATTGGTATAACTCTAGTGTCTTTAAACCTTTAGCTTTATTAAAACCTGCTTGGACTGTAAAAGTTGTAGGTGAAGAACAACTACGACTTATATCAAGAGGATTAGTTTCTGCACCTCTAGCACCAATACAAGTTATAGCTAGAGTATTCGGTAGAAGTGTAGGTGCTGATGAAGGTGGAAAACTTAGAAAAGGTGTTGATCCACTTACACCTGGAGAAGCAGCAGGTGGAGATTGGGCTTCTGATCTAGCTTACTTAGATTCACAAACAGGTATAAACAATGTTAGAACACTAAGAAGAAAAGCAGTGAACCCTGGTCGTTGGGGTAAGTTTGATAAGACAGCTCCTGAATATAAACAAGCAGCAGTTCGTACTATTTATCAAATTATTAATGATGATGTTGCTGTGTTGTTAGCTAAGATAGATGCTAGTGACTTAACACCTCTACAAAAAGAACAAGAGTTTAGAAAACTTGCAGACAGATTAAAAAACAAAGACTTAAAAGAACGATTAGAAAAAGTAGTAGGACAGGAATCACATCCGTTTAACAATGCCTTACGAGATGATGAGGTTGCTTTAGAGTATGTATATTATTTACGAGCAGCTTTGAATCAAACACTTGGTGGAAGAGTTATTGCAGATGAAGCATCTAGTGCATTGAATTGGGTACAAGATATAGCTAACAAAGATTTACTTAGTATGATTGCTAATGGTGGTAAGTTTACAACAACTAACGGAAAGAAAATGGGCTTTCTTGATGCAGCTGCTATTGCCAGATCTAAAGCAAAAGCAGATAAAGTTAAAAAGAAAATGGGAGATAAAGAGTTTGATAAGATAGCTGATGATTACATAAATGGAAAAATCACAGAAGAAGATCTGGCTGTAATAGCTCCTTTATTTAAAGAAGCACAAGATGATATTGTAAACGGATTTTTTGGTACTTACATAGAGGATATGCCAGAATTAGTTAGAGGTTATGTTGATCCGACTTTCCAATTAGAAAAAGCATATGACAAAACTATAAACAGTATGTTTACAACATTGATGACACTTCCAACTAATAAACTATCTCGTTCACCTGCATTTAGAAGATTATATTGGAAACGAGTATCAGAAACAATAGAGTTCCTAGGTAAAGATGCAAGAGATGAAATGGTTACTATTGCAAATACTGCTCTTAAAGAATTTACAAAGTATGACCCAAAACTAGCAGGGTATCTTAAAAAGATAAATAATGCTAAGTTCTCTGGTCCTGCTGAAGCTATTACAGATGTAAAACTTTACGACAAGATGATTGCATCAGATGCTTTGACACAAACTAAAAAACTTCTTTATGATATATCAGAAAGAACTGTTGTAGGAGATTCACTAAGATTTGCTTTCCCATTCTTAGAGGCTTACCTTGAAATCTTTAAAACTTGGTCAGATATTACAAATAAAGCTGGTGGCAAGAACTTAGTAAACCTTAACAAGCTAGTACAAAGTGGTAGTGAACCAAACCCATTAGCTGATCCAACAGGTCAAAGAGGATTCTTTTATACAAATCCTGTTAATGGAGAAGAAGTTTTTGGTTATCCTGGCACAGGTTTAGTACAAAAATGGATGTTTCCAGAATTTGAAGGAACAGGAGTAGAAGCAGAGTTTCCTGTGTATGTATCATCTCTTAACTTAGTAGCAGATATTATGCCTGGTGTAGGTCCAATCATAAGAGTACCTGCTAGTTATTTAAGAAAACAATTTCCAGCAGAAGGTAAATACAATAAATTAATATTTGGTGACTTTACACCTCCTAGTGGTTTCTTAAACAATGCTGTACCTTTTCCTGCTTGGTTAAAGAAATTTTATCAAGCATATAAACAAGGTGGAACTGGTAGTGCAGATTTAAACAGAATGTTTAACAATACTGTAATAGATACTTACAAAGCCTTAATTTATGCTGGTGCTATTGATGATTCAACTCCACAAGGAGCAGAAGAAGGTTTACAGTTAGCTACAGATTACGCACAAAGAATATTTATGATTAGAGGTGCTTCACAACTTATAGGTCCAGCAGGTGCTGCTTCTCCTATATGGTCAGTAACAGATAAGTCAGGTAATGCTTTCTTCATAGAGGCACTTGCAGATACATACAGAGATTACAAATCAGCTGCACAAGGTGATGACTATGAAGCAACACAGAGGTTTATACAAGAGTTTGGACTTGATCCAACAGCTATGTTAACTTCTAAATCCAGATCAGTAGTAGCAAGACCAGCTACAGTATTCAGTGCAGATTGGGCTAGAGAAAACAAAGACTTGTACGAAGATTTTAATACTACTGCTTTCTACTTAACTCCAACAGATGTTGATAATGAATTTAGTTATGATGCGTACCTTAATGCTTTATCTGATGGAACACTTGCACCAAGAACACCTGAACAATGGGTACTAGCTAAAAATAGATTGTTAGGTTCAATAGCTTATGAAAACTTTTTAAGAAATACAAAGATAGGTAATTCAACACTTATGAATACAAATAATAAAACTGCACAATTACTTAAATGGATGAAACAGTCACAACTTATGGAACAATATTGGGGATATGGACAAGATGCAGGTTTTGAAGTAGATAAACCAGATACTGACTTTTTGCTTAGAGAAATGGGTGGAGAAACATATTTACCAGATCGTTCATCTAGTTTTGTTACTGGTTGGATTAATGAGGATTACACACCTATTGAAAAACTTAAAGCCAATAATGCAGCTATTGCTTATGGTAAATACAGACAACAGTATGACAGGATTGTAGCTGAAGCAATCAAAAGAAATTATGCACCAAGTTCTATAAAAAGTAACAAGGATTTAGTTAAGGCAAGACAGTATTTAAGAAATTATGCGACTAAACTTATATTAGAATATCCTGAATTTGGACCTCTTTGGAATAGCATTTTAGAAAATGACCTTAGAGAAGAAATCTCAGATATGGAATTATTAGGTATATAGATGAATGATGTAGATAAATTTGTAGCAGCAATCGTAGAGCAGGATAGTCTTGCAGGTTCAAACCCTATATTATCTGAAGATGATATTCAACAAATGCAACTAATGAACTCTATAGATGATGTACAAATGTACGCTATAGAAAAAGGTATTGATGCTGGTAAAGTAAACAATGCTTTAATCTCTACAGGACTTGATACTGCATCAGACCCAATGGCTGATCTGACTGGATTATTTGGTTTTGGAGAAGCAGAAAAATCAATCATAGGTGGATTACCAAGTGATTACTCACCAAGAAATGCAGGTGCAACAGACTTTTACAGAGAAGGTGATGAGTACAATATATTTGCTAACTTACCAACAGAAGATCTATATAGTTTACAAGCAAGACTTATACAAGGTGGTCTATTAGCTAGAGGTGCTTTTACACCTGGTGACTTTGATTCAAGTACAGCAGGAGCTATACGATTAGTATTAAGCAGACAGAATAGAATTGGTGTTAAATCAGGAGAAAAATCTACTGCTTGGAATGAATCATTACTGTTATATCAGAATGAACCATTACCAAGTGGAGAAGAAGTTTCTGTTTATTTACCACCAGACTATGCAGAAGTATCAACAAGAATAAGAAACTTGTTTACTGAAAGTTTAGGTAGAGATCCACAAAACTATGAATTAACATTACTTGCTGATCAATTTTACAATGATACACAATTACAATCACAACAACAATCAGAATTGCAAGAAGTTGCTTTAGGACCTACTGTACAAGAATTAGAAACAGGTAATATAGGAAATAGAAACATACAAGATGTTGTATCTGAAACAGGTATGCAAGAAGTATCTCCGACAGGTAGATTGTACGAAAACTTTAATAATCTTATAGCAAAAGAAAAGGATAGGTTACAAGCGAATGATGATATCCAAAACACTGGTCGCCTTATGCTTGGCTCTATTCTCGGTACAAGGAGATAGTATGGCAGACCCAAGAGAACTACAAGCATTTAGAATAGGTTTAGCATTAGTTGAAGGTGGAGGTAAAGTTGATTACACACAAGGAAACCCTACTACTGGTGCGTATGGTGCTTATCAGTTTGTTCCTAAATGGTGGGATTGGTATAGAAGTTTCGTACCAGGGATGCAAGATGCAAATATAGAAGATCCAGTTGCACAAAATAAAGTTGCAGCTTGGCATTTTAATAACAACTTTGATACATATGGAGATTGGATGTTTCCAGCAATAGCACATTTCGCAGGACCAGATGATGCTAAATTAGCTTATGAAAAAGGTTTTGATGCAGTAAAGAATAAAAAAGATGACACTGGTGTAACAGTAGAGCAATATGTAAACAAAGTAATGCAAAGAATGGAAGAACAGATGCAGTTGATGTCTAAAATAGATACAGATGTAGAAGCATTGGGTTTACCTAAAACAGATGCAGAATATTATAAAGGTGTTTTTGACCCAACAAAAATTGTAGAAAAAGAAGCAGCTGAAATTCTTGATGCTATTACTAATGGTATGAGTGATGGTGGTAGAAAGAAGTTTCCTATGCCATCTAAACAAGATTTTAATTCACAAGTTCCTAAAGCAGCAGGTTCTTTTGAAGGAGCTAAAATAAAAACTGATATTGGTAGAGGGATAAAGATTCAATAATGGCATATAACTTACTTGGACAACAAGGACCTAAAGGTAGTAGAAACCCTGATCCTAACCTAACAGATGAACAAGCTACTTACCTGTATGATACTCCACCAGGTAGTGGAGATAACAAAGGATTAACTGGTGCAGGTAAACCTGTAGATCAAAAAGATGTTGATGAAAAATTAAAAAATACAGCAACTCCACCAAGTACACCTCCACCTACAAGTACACCTCCACCTACAAGTACACCTCCACCTACAGGTAATGTTATAAAAGATTTACAAACAGCGTTAAAAAATGCTGGTATAGATCCAGGTCCTCTTGATGGAATTGTAGGACCAAAGACAAGATTAGCAGTAGAAAACTATATAAACACTTTACCTGAAAATATACAAATGTCTGTTTACGACTACTATGATAATCTTTTAGGAAATTTAAAAAAACCAAAAACTATTCCTTGGTGGAAATCTTTAGGATATGATACAGAAGGTGATGCTGTTAAAGATGGTTTAACAAATGTTAATACCAAAGCACCTAAATCTAGTCCTTGGTATAAAATTTTAGGTTATGACACAGAAGCAGAGGCTATTAAAGATGGAAAAACACCCTCTTCTACTGTAGGAAATTGGTGGGAAATTCTTGGATATGATACAGAAGGTGATGCTGTTAAAGATGGTGTATTAGGACTACCTAAAGATTATATTAAAAACATTACATTAGGTCCAAAACAAACACAAGACTGGTGGAGTGCTTTAGGATTTTCTTCAGAAGATGAAGCAACTAGAAATGGAGCTAATCCTCTTAATCTTGTTAATTCTAACAATATTGTTACAAGTACTGGTAGTTTTACAGACTTAATTAATAATGTTGAATTTGGAGAATCAATATCTTCTGATGCCACAAACTATGATATTGATCAAGCTAACAAAGAATTAGGTATAACAAATACAGCAACAGGTTCTGCTTTAAGTAGAGCTTGGGAAAGAGCAAAGCGTGGTGATTTAGGATCTACAGAATTAGCTAACTTAGTTCTTGAAATAGAAAAAGCAAGAACAAATATGAAAGAAGAGCCTAATCTTATTTCGGCTTCAAAACTTGGAACAATAATTAGATACGGAGCTGTTCTTGCAGGTTTAGGTGTTAGAGGTACTGTTGCTTATACAGAAGAAGTTTTAGGTGCTTTGTTTAATGCTGGTACAGATTTATTTAGAGCAGAACCAGGAGGTATAGGAGATGCTTTTACAGATGCTTTATTAGGTAAAGACCCCAACAGTAACAGTTTATCAGGTTGGTTTAATACAAAAAAACCTGGCTATCGTTATGATTCAGCAACAAACAAGTTTTATGATATTAGAACAGGAAATCAAATTTCTGATGAAGAAATACAAAATGAAATACAAGAAGAAATATTAAATCCACAAGACCCTAATGCTGGACCTAATGCTGGACCTGGTGGTGGACCTAGTGGTGGTGCAAATGTACCTGATGAAGCATATAACGCTATAGGTCAATTAGGACCTAGAGGTCAAAGTAATGAAGGTTATGAATATAAGTTTGATGAACCACCTGGACAAGGTTTAAATCCTGGTGTAACAAAAATTGGTGACCCAGATCCAGAACCTAAAGCACAAGTAGAAGGAGAACCTTTTAGAGAAATTTATATCACTATTTACAAAGATGGTGAAGAGCGACAAATACTTGAATCCGATTTCAATTTATATAGTCAAGCAGGTTGGTCAAGAACAAGACCTAGTGATGCCACAGGTGATGGCATTGAAGGTGAAGTAATAACAGATGAAGTAGGACCTGGACAAGTTGTTAACGACCAATTAAATACATTCAATAACATTCCACAAAATGCAATTCTTATAGAAGCAGCAGGACAATTATTTTTAGGATATGAAGTGCCTGGTGCATATGGACAAATGTATAGTGGCAATCCAATGTTTATGCTTTACGAAGTATTAGACAATGATGTTTATGAAGCAGGTATATTAACACAAGGTGCATCACCACAAATTAACGTATCTCTTGGATCATTAGCAGACTTAAATCAGTATGGAATAGTTGTTGGTGGTACAGATGAACTTACTGATAGTGTAGAACATCCATTTATTAGATTTGTAGAGAATTTTGAAGCAGGTAAAAGAGTTAACCCTTGGTTAAACGATACAGAAATAAATCCATTATCAGGTGTCAGTTATCAACAAGAAGCTATAGAGTTCCTTGCAGAACAAGCATTAGAACAATGGTCGCCAGAAGAAACACAACTTAAATACGAAGGTACTGACTGGTATAGAAAGTCAACCACTACACAAAAACAATGGCTTACAACATTATTAACACAACCAGAACAAGCTACACAAGATATACAAGATAAACAATTATCTGTAAGAATAGCTATGGAGGCTAATGGAATAGCTAGTCCACCAGATGCTTTAGTTAGTTGGTTTGCAGATAAAGCAGTATCAGGTACTTGGACACAGTTATACACAGACCAACAGATAGCTTTACTTGCTGATCCTTATAAACCTGGTGCAAGAGATACAGGTATGGTTAACTTCATAGAAGGTGTTGGCGTAGGTACATTAGATAGATTAAGTGTTGGAGAGAAAACAGTAACAGATTTATATAGAAGATACTTAGGGCCTTCTCTTGGAAATGCTAGTGCAGATGAAATAGCAGAAAAAGCAGGACAGTTAAGAAATGACCCTGATGCAGAAGAACAACTTAAATCATATTTAGAACAACAAAGACTTGCTATGTTTGGTAAATACACCAATCCAACTTTGACCTATAATGATATTGTGCAACCATATAAGAACTTAGTTAATCAAGTATGGGGTCAAGAAGTAGATGAAACACAAGACTGGTTTATAAAAATGGTACAAGATAACGATATAGAAAAAGCATATACAACTCTAAGAGAAAAAGGTATTTCACAAGGTATAGGTAGAGTACAAGATCAGGCATTAAATGATTTACAAGCATCTATTGGTCAAGGTCAAG
>Ga0222719_10006394_pt1 | contig 10036 bp, 9 predicted proteins | sample C33_34DmetaG_FD_165039 | JGI IMG/M metagenome (GOLD analysis project Ga0222719, IMG submission 165039) | Estuarine water microbial communities from San Francisco Bay, California, United States - C33_34D | ecosystem: Environmental > Aquatic > Marine > Unclassified | place: USA: California...
AGGATCTATTTTTTTCTTCATAATCTTACTACATTTTGGACAAAATAAAGGTACACTAGCTGCTTTTTTGGCTGAATCTAGCTTAGTTATATTCTGTTTTATACCTTCTTTTATAGTCCAAGTTCTGCCCCCTTCTTCCCAAATATCGCCTTCTTTATGAATCTCTTCTTTTTTCTGATAACCAACACCTGCTACAGTTCTATCATGATTTTTGCCCTGTATCAGATTTCTCATTCTTTGGACATCTCTCTCTGAAAACTCTTTCTTTAATCCCATAACTTATAATCCTAATTGTTTTAAATGTTCAATTGTTGTTTTTGTATTATGATGAACAATTCCATAACCTCCAGCTTCAATCCAATTTTCAATTGTCTGTTCTCTATTATCAATCAAAATTGTATTAAATCTAGCATAAAACTGTTTTTCATCTTTATTTTTGAATATGTAAGTCTTTCTCTCTGGTAAATTCGCATTTATGAAGTTTATTTTATTATTTACATTTGAATCATTAGAAAGAATAATTACATCATATTTTTTAATATAGTCCCAAAGTTCTTTACCATCATCATTCCAGTTCAATTCTTCATCTCCACCATCAGAAAGAACATTGTTTAAATCACAATATAACTTAAAAGTTCTCTCTATTGTAATATCTATTTCAATATCTTCACCTATTTCTTTATATGCTGAACCAAATGGTGCCGCTTTACCTTTGTGTTTCTTCTGTGCTTTAGGATCTATATTCTCTCTCAGCCTTGCTAGTTCTGCAGCATAGGCATCAATACCATAATTTTTTTTACTTTCTTTTACTTGGTCAGTCCACTTTCTAAATAAGATATTACCTTTTTCGTAAGCTTCTCTCTCAACATTCTCCAGATAATCATCCTCATTGGTATTGGTAGTATTTATACCATTTAATCTCCCTTCGTGATTCTGGTGTACGTGAACTAACTCATGGGCAAAAGATCTTAGAATGTCTTTTGGGTGTCTACCATAGGTATAAAGAACTATGCTATTTTTTTGTGGATCATAATAAGCAGTTTTACCAAAAAGGTCCTCAGCATTTTCCTCATCATCATCTATAAATTTCAAGGTTGGAAATGGTTCAAGTTTCAAACCATTATCATTCATGAAAGTTGTAATATTTTTATAGTGTCCCAACTCATGTACAGAATCGTGTACAGAATGGTGTACAGACTCCTCTAAAGTTTTTTTCATCTTATCGAGAGGAATCTTACTCATAAAAGTTTTTACTGCATCAACTAAGTCTTGCTTATCTTCTTTTGTTGCTTCGAATATCCAAAAGAAGTTTTCTGGTTCATCAGAAAATACAGCAGCAATTTCCTTTCCATCCCAGATATAACTAAATAAAGGTTTGTCTAAATCATAAGACCTTTCTACTCGTTTTTGCTGCATTGCCATCCGATCCATGTCAGTGGCCATAGATGGAACATAATAATAGTCACCTTCTGCAACCCTGTTTAGCAACTCTTCAAATCTTGCAAGGTTTTTTGCTTCTTTTATAGATTCTACATTTAGATCAGCTGCTCCTAATAGATCTTCTACGTCTTCATCAGTTGTATTATGAATATAGAATCTTTTTACTTCGGGAGTATCTGGTTCAGCTAAATATATTTCTAGAGAAGTCTGCCTTTCTTTATCACCGAGAGGGCCACCTCCTGATATGTTTTTAATTACAGTAAATAACTTCTTCTTTTTCTTAGAAGCATTTAAATATAATGCAGTTTTTGGAGCAGGCATAGGGGTATTGTGGATTGGCAAGTTTTCAGCTGCAAAATACTCATAGCCTTGGTTTGATATCATGTCTAAAACTTCATCCCACTTATTTAAATCCACTGTGGCTACTTCATTTAAAGAAGCTGCATTTTTTATGTCTTCAATGTCCTGCTTGTCTGCATCTATGGGATATCGTGTGCCATCACTAAAATGAACTATAACACCATTAGCATATTTATCAATAGCAAAGATTGGAGATCCCTCTACTTCTTCAATATCCTTTAGTACATCAGTTATTCGATCTGCAGTATATCTTCGTGTATTATTGTCAGGAAAGGCATAATGCCTTGCACCTATATCTATAATCTTTTCTATTACTTGTTCAAATCTGGCTAAATCCTTATTAGCTACTTCCTTTATCTTATTTACATCTGCTGCTTCTAAAATATCTGCGATGTCTTGGTCTGTTGCATTTACTAGAGTAAAGTGTTTTCCATCACTAAAAACTACAGTTGCTGCTGTTCTATATCTTAAAACAGAAAAGCGTGGTCTTTTTGTTTTTTTCTCTTCAATTTCAAGTTGCTTTACAATTGCAGCTTTATCTAATTTTAATGGGTTCTCTGTAAAGAAATAATGTTGTGCGTTAGTATCAACTATTTTAGTTATTACTTCTTCAAACTTATCAATACTTTCATCTGCTACTTCGTTTAGATTTCCAGCCTGAATAACATCATTTAACTCTTCATCGGTCATTTTTTCGAAAGAGTAATTAGTTCTTTCATATGGAAAAAATAATACCGACCCTTCATCTGGACCAGCATCTTTAATATAAAAGTATTTTTTGTTGTCTTTATCTCCCCTCCATGCTAAATAATCATAGATTTTATTAGGCATCCATTTATCTGCTCCTGATATAGACAGGTATTTCCATCCCTCATCAACTACCTTTTCAATAACTTCCTCAAATTTAGTTATATCTTTGTTTACTACTTCACTTAGATTCAATTCACCTGCATCTTTGATATCTTCGAAGTCTTTCATCGTACCACCTTCAATAATATCTCTACTTGGTCCATCTCCTTCATTTGACCAAAAGATATTTACATTGTGAATTGGAGGATCAGTAGTGCTATCTCTCTCATATGCTAACGTAAATAGCTTCTTTTTCCTTTTCCCTGCTAATATAGCAACCTTAGCAGCTTTATTTGGGAGAGTTCCCATAATTTCAACATACTCCCAACCTTCATCAACTATTTTCTGAATAACATCGTCTGGATAATTATAGATTATTTCATTTAACTCTTTTGGTTTGAGCATATCATAGATATCATCTATCTCTTTGTAAGTAAGGTTATCAGGAATATACTTCTCTAATTCTTGTTTACTTGAGTTAGCAGCAGCTACAGCTTCTCTTTCTGTTATCTCATTGACAATAATAGGTTTTATAGAAATGTTAGGATAATCAGCTACAGACTTTGTTCTGTCTGCAACATCTTTGAAATCTTCACTATTACCTTCTCTAACCCCAAATAACCAAACAATGTCTTTATGTGGGTTGTTATCAGAATACTCATATACTGCTTGTACTGGACTAGGATCTGCTGGGAATACAAAGAGTTGTCTTGGTAAATGTTTTTTATACATCTCCCAGATCTTGATAGCATCTGACTGATCTAATCCCTCAGACTCAGCATCCCCAACATAAATTAAAAATTTATCAATAGATGGATCCTCCTCTATAGCTTTCTCTAAAAGCTGATAGTCTGACTTGGTTGGTGGTCTAAAAGACCCTCCATAGATAGCTACTTTTTCCTTAGCATCTTCTCCAAGTAAACCTTCTATAATATATTTACTTATATCTCTTGCTCGCATATATAATAAATATCAAATATCGAGCTTACGAGCCAATAAACTATCGTAATTTAAAGGTTGGGTGTTTTGAACTAAATGTGTGAAAGACTCGAAACCTAGCTCTGATGGATCTTTTTTATCTAAGTCTACAAAATAAACTTCTTTACCTTGATCTAAAAACATTTCACAATAGTTTAATGCTTTGTCTTGTGCATCTTTATCAAGAGCTAAATAGATCTTTCCTGCATTCGAATTTAGAAGCCTTCTCATGAGTTGTTTTTGTATTGTCTTACCCAGAAGTGGTATTGCGTTTCTTTTGATCGCTATGGCATCGAAAATGCCCTCACAGAGGATCACAGGAACATCCCAATTGATTAAATGCTCATTTGGTACAACATTTTTACCTACAGGAGGATTCTTATACTTCATCCATGACTTTTCATCAAAAGATCGTGCAACAAAATAATTTAATATTCCTTTTTCATCAAAAGTAGGGAACACTATCATGTTTCTATATTTCTTTGCCCTACAATAACCAATCTGGTATTTGTAGATGTCTCCCATAGTTATACCTCTTGATGCTAGGTATTGAGTAGCTTTATCATAGATCCAGTCCTTTTTTATAAGAGAGTCTGTCAGAGGTATAAACTCATTTGGTAGTTCTACTCTCTCTTCTTGTATTGCATCGTCTTCAAAATCTGCATACTTGACGTAGGAACGAGCTTTTCTTATATCAGCTTCAGGAGCACCTACTGCCTTGAGAAGTGCCATTACAGTCCTCCCCTTGAAGTTACAGACCCAACATTGCCATGGATTGTTACCATGTGGGTTATCTGTAAAATCTACTTCTAACTTTCTTTTATGATGGTTACACTTTGGACAGAAATATGCATAGTTCTCCCTTGAAGTCTTTTGACCTTCTCCAAGGTTTGCATTTACTAATGATAAAAGGAGAATATTTTTAGGCATTTGGATCTTTTAAAGGTAACATAATATTGCCAGCCAAGATAACTCTATCTACACCCATTCTTGATTGTTTGCTAACACTATGATCAACATGGGCTGGGAAAATTATTAATTTATTTTTTTCTGGTTTAATTTCAAAATCGGCATGGTCAAATCGTATAGGAGATGAATATTCATCAGCTTGAAGATATAAACAAAAGGATATATAAGTTCCCATATGATTATGTCGAATTGCATAGTCATTTTTCTTATACACTCCTGACCAGAATGCTTGTATTTGAATAAAGAAATCACTCTTTTTATAATAATCCGTATTAACAAAATATTCAAAAGGATATTCTGTATAAACTATGTCTGTAACTTTTTTTAGAATAGGTACAAATGTTTTGTCTTTTAAATGTAGATGATAAGATGACATATCTGCTTTTAAATTTGTCTTTTTATTCATCTGATCCCCAATATCATAAATTCTTTCAATACATTTTTTGGATAATTCATCAGAAATATCTAATGTACATGTTAGTATAGGATTTGGTATATTAAGGTACTCAAGTTTCATAAAATTAAATCTTTTTTAAAAAATTTTCCTAGTAGATTATCGTTTAAATAATAATCACTTTCAAGGACTCCTTTAGCAAATTGCCATTTTAACTCGTAATAAGTGAGTTGTTTTTTTGTAAAACAAAACTGCAATATTTCTCTTTTAAACCCGTCTCCTTTGTTTTCTTTAACTAACTCTTTAATTTCCTTTTGACTGCCATAATAAGTTTTCCAGTCTGATTCTTTGACAACTTTTCTTTTTCTTTTCTGCCCTTTTAAGGGTGGAAGAGTTCTATTAGACATTAATTGTTTTTTTCCAATGTATTTTTTTCCTGATTGTAAATGTACTATTTCATAAATAAAACCAAAACAATCTTTTGGAAATTTTCCAAGATCATCAATTTTTTTATTTTTATAAATCCAAGGCATATCCTAGCGTGGTAATTAATTTACAAAATTAAGATTTGCTGATAAAATTGTTTTTCCAGTTAGTGAATTATTTTTAGGAGAAGAATGAAATACTAGTGATGGGAATAGTAGTAAATCTCCCTCTTTTACATCCAACTGTACTTGTTTTTTATCATGGTCAATAAAAACAGTACTATGTGATTTTTCTTGAAGTTCTACAAAGTAAACCATAGAATAGTCTGAATTAGTATGTATGTGAAATGGATGTGAATCTTCATCTTTATACTGTTGAAACCAATAATGAATAATTTTTAGATTTGTGTTTTCTCTATCATAACCACTAAAAAAATCTGTTATAAACTCATCCAAATAATTTTTAATATACTTCATAAAAATTGGCCAATAAGTTTTTTTATGGGATAATGCATAGTCTCCTTTTGTTATAGAAAATTTTTCATTACCTAAAGTTTTTAAGTTGTACTGATCTATATGTTGTAATATTATACTATTAAGATTTGAATAGTTTTTAACACTAAATTTATATATGCTTTGAGATATAGGTAACTTTTCCATCTCTCAAAAGTGAAAAGGACATTTTTTTTCCTTTTGTTTATTTTTAAAAACTCTTAAATTCTTTAGCCATTCTCCCGAAAACTTTTTTTTGGGTTTAAATTTTAAATCATTTTTTTTAAATATAGTATTACCTTCATCAATATAAAGACAAGCTAGAGGTTGGCCTGCCTCAATACTTATTATTTTTGTTTCAGTTTTACTATATTCTTTTAAATCGACAAAGAAATTAAAATTAAACATTGCATTTTGTTCTGGAGACATTTCCATAATTCCTGGGGCTAATATCAATTCTGCTCTTGGATCATGGTAAAAAGATGGTAGATAAAATATTTTTGTTATGTGATTTTTAGGTTGTATAATTAAATTAGTGTTTATTTTTAAGTTCACTAAATCTTCATCCCAAAGTTTTCCGAGCTGATGATTTGTTTTGTCATTAATGGTATGGGTAGAAAGATGTAGCCATCTTTCGTCTGTTCCTCTGAAATTAAATCCAAATCTAGATACCTCTATTGTCATATCGCAAGGAGATATAAAGGTATATGTTTTGTAGAACATATCTTGATAAGATGGACATTGTACTACACTGTTCAACTTTTTACCGTGAAACTTGTGTGTTTCTGCGATTATACCTTTCCACCACTCTGGTAAAATTTCTTTTGTTGGTATTATATAATCTGATATGTCTATCTCAACCTCTTTATGGAGGGAATCCCAATATATTATTTTTTTATTTGAAAGCATCTTTTAAAACAGCATTAAAAACTAATCTAAACTCATCTTTTATAGGATTACTCCCCGTATGTAATATGTTACCATCAAAAAGTAAAACTCTACCCTTTTTGGATCTAATTTTTTTTAAAACTTTAATTCCTTCCTCTGTGTTTGTATTTTCGTAGTCTTCTGCGTAAATTATTTTTTTATTAAATAAATAGGTATATGCGTCAGAATCATTAACGTAATAAATTAATGAATAGTAAGATATAGGATCATCATTGTTTTCAAAAGCTATATCAACATGTGGGACATTATGATGTTCTCTATTGCCAGTCAAAGATTTAAATTGTAAATTTAATTTTGCTCTTATGATATCTGAGGGTAATAAATTCCAATCTAATTTTTTTGATATGTTTTCAATTATTTTATAGTAGCCATGTGTTATAAACATTTTTTCTACTTTCAAAGAAGTTTTAATGATTGATTCTATTCTTGGTTTTATAAGAGTCGATGATAATACAGTTTGTGTTTCTAAATTTTTAAAATTAAATTTAAAATAATTAGGTGTTATGTTTTTAGTGTAAAGAAATCCAGGTTGGTCTTTATGATTGCTGAATATATTTTTTAAAAGTAAATCTTGATCCTCTATAGATAGGATGTCATCAATTACGATGTAACCTTTATTTTTAAGATCATTAGACATTTTTAAAGAACTAATTCATTTACATTATCTGCTAATTTACCTTTTATAAAAGTGTTAAATGAAAGACTTATCCTTTCTGATTCAGATTCATTCTTAAAAACTTCATGATGTAAGTCAGAAGGAAATAACAATAACGTTCTATTTTGTACACTAATACCAAGAGAGTCAGCCAAAATATTATATTCAGTACTAGGTCTATATTCGGTTACGAAAGATTGTAAAATCGTTCTAGTGGGATTTTTAAATACTAGTTTGTCATCTGGAATGGTTTCAAAATAAAAAACACCACTTACAATACTATTTGGGTGTGCATGTAGATGGTGAGACATTTGAGGTTTTGTCAAGTTCATCCATGAAGTGGTAATATAAAACTTTTGTTTCATATCAGTCTTTAGAACCTGATAAGTATACTGATTTAAATGTACTTGAATGAATTCTCTTATCTCTTTTAAACCTTCTCTATTTAAAACATAAGTATCTTTACTTATTAAATTTCTTTTATTTGGGATATTATCATCTATAACTTCTCTGTATGAAACTTTCTCAGATTCTGAGAATTCACGGGGAAAAGTGGCTTTATAAATTAAAGTAGGAAATACAGATATTAAATTAGACATATTTAAACATTACATTCCTATAATATAACTAAAAGATTTACGAAACCAAATTCTAAATCTACTTTATTTTAATAAATAGTGGTTGTCCTGAATCTGAACTTGTTACGGCAGTTGTGTACCCTACACCTCCAAGTACTGATAAACCAAATTCATATTGACTCGTAGGTGATGTGTAGTCTGCATACACAAAAGCTCCTGCTGTATAATTGTGACTTCTTACTACATCTGACCCAGTGACAAAAGTGCCCAAATCTTCATAATTTTCAGTATACCCAGTTGCAACTTGAGTGTTATCATACTCTGTTCCTACTCCAGTTGTACTATCAAATTGTATAAACGTGTCACTGTCAGTACCACTCCACAGTGCTCCATTGGTCCCTATTAATGAAGTTGTGGGTGAAACTACAGTAGATGTTACACTTGTAAATCCTGAAGTCCATTCAACTACTGACCACTTTGTGCTAGTTGAAGTTTCATTAAAAAGACCACCAACATATCTTGAAGTTGCATTTGTTATAGCTACCCCTAACATAGAGTGTTGAGTTCCTGGTGAACCAGCATAAAAAGTATAGTTACCTACGTTTGTTCCAGGTGTATAACTATATGCAGCTACTCTATTAGTTCCAGCAGGATTGCTTCTCCAAGGTAATAATATTACATCGTCTGTAGTATGATACGGTACTGACTGGAAAGTGGCTACACTCCCTCTTGTAATAAGACCATCTACATCTATATTGTTTCCAGTTGCAGTTTGAGTTGCAAAATCATATTCTCTGACAAGGACTCCTGGTGATGGTATGTTTGTATAACTTACAAACTTAGTGCTTGTTATCATACCTAAAGCACTTGAAATAACGGGTCCTGCTCCTGGGAAGCTATTATCTACAGGTGTTATCACATTAGTTTGTAAAAATAAACCAGCTAATTCATAGTAAGCATTAGGATAAGATCCTGTATCTGTTAATTGAAAACCTGTCCTCAACCAATAAGTTCCATCTGGTGAAGTGTACAGACCTGTTGTTGCATTATATCCAGTTGGATTGTCTGTAGCCTTTACGTACAATCCTGTAAAAGTATTTATAGGAACTCCACCACCTGAAGAAGCTGCACCAAAAAAATCTGAATATGAACTCATAATATTTTAAATTTATTTTATTTTAATAAACAAAGGCTGTCCCGTATCTGAATCTGTCTTAACAATAGAATAACCTACACCCCCTAAATTACTTGTAGCATATTGATATTGACTCGTAGGTGATGAGTAGTCTCCATAAACAATAGCATCTAATGAATACCTGTGACTTTTTACTGAATCTGATCCAGTAACAAAAGTATCTCCTTGCATCCCTGCATAATTTTCAGTATACCCAGTTGCAGTTTGAGTGTTATCATATTCTGTTGCAACTCCAGTAGTTGAATCAAACTGCATGAAAGTGTTACTGTCAGTGCCACCCCACAATGCTCCATTAGTGCCTATTGTTGAAGTTTGTGAAACTACAGTAGATGTTACACTTGTAAATCCTGAGCTATATTCAACTACTTTCCAAGATACAGTAGTCCCAGTATCTTTATAAAGACCACCAACATATCTTGAAGTTTCATTCGTTATAGCAGCACCATACATAACTTGTTGTGCTGAAACTCCTCCAGTAGAAAAAAAGTTATAATTGCTTACATTTGTTCCTGTTGAATAGTTATATGCAGCTACTGCGTCTGTTGCTGGAACGTGGTCTCGCCAAGTTAATAATAATATATCATCTGCAATATGATACTGTACTGACTGGAAAGTACCTACCGATCCTCTTGTAATAAGACCATCTACATCTATATTGTTTCCAGTTGCAGTTTGAGTTGCAAAATCATATTCTCTGACAAGGACTCCTGGTGATGGTATGTTTGTATAACTTGCAAACTTAGTGCTTGTTAT
>Ga0222719_10006397_pt1 | contig 10030 bp, 3 predicted proteins | sample C33_34DmetaG_FD_165039 | JGI IMG/M metagenome (GOLD analysis project Ga0222719, IMG submission 165039) | Estuarine water microbial communities from San Francisco Bay, California, United States - C33_34D | ecosystem: Environmental > Aquatic > Marine > Unclassified | place: USA: California...
TATCCACTGGATTATGATTTTAGTGAATCTGCAAAGGGTTCCTTTAACTTATTTCTAGACAATTCTATTCTATCTGGTGGTGGAACTCTGGGTGGCAGTGCATCATCAAATGATTATGTGAGTTTGACTTCTTCCAAAAAAGTTGATATTAAGTACAGACCAAAATCATCACTGGCAGACATCACGAGAGCAACGAGAAACGGAACAACCATCAATGGTTCTCCAGTTGTCACAATTTCTGATACGACATCAATAGAGATTGGAACCTATGTATTTGGTTCTGGTATACCAGATGGCACTAGAGTTCAAGAAATTTTTATTAATGAGTTTATAATTCTAGACCAGAATGCAACTGCTTCTGCAACAGTATCTCTAACCTTCATCGATCATCGTGGTTTTGTTAAAAAAGGAGTCGGGAGTATTTCTGGTACGACTCTTACATTAAGTAGTGGAAATACCACCGATTTACGTTCTGGTATGATTGTGATTGCTAGTGGAGGAACACAATACACTGGAATCACCACAACAGGTTCCACCAATACGGTTACTGTTTCTCCGTCACAAACAGTTTCTTCAACCAATGTTTACTTCTACCAATCCAGAGGACTGGCAAATAATAGTTTAGATTTATTTTGTTTACCTTCCGCAACTCGTTGTCTCATTGTAAGTTCGGATACTTCTGCTGGTTCATCAACAATACCAGTAAGTAGCACAACTGGAATATCAAATGGTTGGAATGTCTATGGATTCCAATTTGCCAGCGGAACCACGGTATCATCGTTTACCGCAAGTAGTATTACTATCTCAACACCAACGACAAGAAATCTAGTAACAGGTTCAAACTTTACAGTCTCTAGTAGTAGTGATGAAGAAAAGGGTTTATGTTGTCCTCCAACCGATACCTCTCCACCATTCAACCCAACGGAAGATGGATTGGAAACCGTATCTGGTTCCGAAAATTTAAAAATTGATTCTGGTGATATTGTTTTTGATACTCTGATTGTGAATACGGATGCTGGAGATATTACTAATTATGTTTCTGGTGATACTTCTGGTTCTCGTCTTGAAATAGACACTCCTAGTGGGACTTTTAAAATTCTATGTGTCTAGTAAGAGATAATAAGTTTCATTATTTACAATGATTGGAATCTTATGAGTGAATGCCGTTGCGGCAACTACGGTATCCGATATTGTACTGATTCCACTAATGTTTAGACCATCATAGAATAAAAGTTCCGCAAGAGAAACTTCACTACTGGATGTACTCAGTGCGGTGCCAACCTGAGTCCAAGGATTATTATCGCTTGAAAATGCTCTGGTTGTTCCAATAAAGACCCCAGGAGAATTATCATCTGCCAGACCAGTCAAATTAGAGTTTAATCCTGCTGGATCTTCAATACCAATAGATCCCTCAAATTTTAATTCATCCGTAGTCGTAAGGTCTTCATTTGTTTTATATTTTTTTGTAATAAAAAATTCTGCCGTCTCATTGCTGTCTTGAATTGAGGTGAAAGTATCATTGACACTGCCCGATAAAAAAGAAAATTCCTCATCTAGTTTTTCTGGTTCAATTAAATTGAGTAAATTTTCTTGTAATACATAATCTTTTCGTATAAAATTAAAATCAGATTCGTCTACACTTGAGACTGTAATTGTACTCACACCAGTTGATGATGAATTTGTTGATAATTTAAACTGCGTCTCCCCATCAGAATTACATACAAAATATTCTGTGCCAGGAACTAATGTTGTGGAACCAACCGAAACACTGGTGCTAACTCCAACAATATCATCATTCGTAAATACAAATTCATTATCTGGAAATGAGAAGAATCCATTAGAAAATGTTACATATCCAATTGTTGATATATTTCTTAGATTATTTTGAATAATTCGCAAGTCATTAGGTAAGTTTGGACCACCGAGATTACTCAGTGCCAGAACTTCGTTTGCAGTTTCTTCTAAATTTAAGTCTCTACGGAAACCTTGATTTTGTCTTACCATATCTTAATCGTGAACAATTGACCAACCTTTGGATCTTAAAAGAGTAATTTTATCTAAAGTGTTCTGACCAGAGGGAGCACTATTTGACCTCAGGTTAATTGTAACTCCTCCCCTCTTTACGGAATTATAGTTTGTATACAAATCATCAATAATTTGATTGATTGCCTGTTGTGTCAAACTATTTCCAGATAAATCCATATATCTTAAATAATAGAGTGCCGAGAGAGAACCAGAAGTATATCCAGTGAACTGATTATTATAAAGAATCAAATAGTACATTCTGGGACACTCTGAAAAATCTGGAATATTTCCCGTAATTTGATTATTGTGTGCATAGAAATATCTGAGTCTTGGAAGATTAGTAAATTTCGATAATCCAGTAAATTTATTATTATAGAGGAACAAGTAATAGAGATTTGATAGATTCTTAAGACCAGGAATTGTGCCACTTAGTGAATTATATGCTAACTGAACATAGTATATACTGGGATTTGATGCAAAGTTCGGCATCGACCCAGTGAAATTGTTATAATAAAAACGGCAATATCTTAGTTTTGAACACGCAGAAAGTGATGGTAAACTACCAGTGGTTCTTCTATAAGACGTGTACCAGATATAATAAAGTTCTGTATTGGTTGCGAATGCATCTGGGTGAATTGGACTTGTGAGCAAATTAGCAGATTGTAGTAACATATATCTCAACTTAGTACATTCTTGGAAAGTGTCCGCAGGAATTACATAAGAAGTGCTTCCACCAGGACTTCCTCCAGTCAATCTTGTATATCTCAATTCAAGATAGTCTAACTCTGGATTAGTAAACTTTGGCATTGCTCCAGTTAGTGCAGAAGCATAAAAATACAAAGTTCTCAAGTTAGGGCAATTGTCAAAGCGATAGGTTCCAGAGTCAAATATGCTTCCAACGTTTCTAGAATAGTGTTGATAATATGATTGCAACTCTTGTCTATTTGCCAAATTTGCACAAGAAAGACCACAATTTCCAATGTTTACATAATTAATATCCTGTGATGCAATTGAGAATGATGTGTCTACAAGATAATAGTTACCATATGTTTGTAAATTAACAAGATTTGGTAAATCCTTTATGTTATACCTATTGTTTCCAGAGTCTGTTGTACCAAATGCTCTGAAATCATTATAGTTTACATTGTAGACTTCACAGTTATCAGAAACATTCGGAAGTTGGTTGGTGCTATCATCAGAGTCTGGGTGAAATCTTCTTGAACCACTTCTGGATAGGTTTAGAACCGTAAGATTGGGAAGGTCGTCCGCAATGATATTTTGTGTAATGGAACCATTAAATGTTCCGCCAAGATACAACTCCTCCAGACCAGTCGGGATTTTATCAACAATATTTTGGTTTAATTTTCTTTCGTTCTCGGTTTCACTCAAGTAGAATGGATTTCTAACTAAAAAAAGTTTATCGAGGTTTGGTGCAATAAATGTAAAGTCTGGAAAGTTTCTTAGATTATTGAACGAGAAGTTAAATGATGTTGCATTCAATAATCTTACAACGGGAAGTTCTTCAATGTTTGCAGAATTAATCGTGATTGTTGAAATATTATCTGGATTGTAATAGTATTTGATATATCTTTCTCTTGACCTTGATGATCTAAATCGAATTGTATTGCCAGCATTCGTGAAATTTGAATAGTTATTCTCGTTCTCGGTTTCCACAACCTTCCAACTTGCAACCGTATTATTAATCAATGAACTTAGAGTAATTGTTGCATTTAGGTTTCTGAAGAATCCCCTGAATACCAGAGGTATACCTTTCATTGCATATAGTGTGACTGATTTGCCACCAATTGTACAATCTATTTTTGATGTTGGGAACTCTGATGGAAACTCTTTTGCCTCTGGTACTGCCGTTGTTTGTATTCTAATCTGACTTCCATTTGTTGGAGTTCCAAACTGTAGTTGTCCTCCAGTAATAATTCCAACTCTTGCACCATAAGAAATGGGGGAAGTATTCAGAACAGGAGATGCACTAGAACTCCAGGAACTAACTCTTGATGTTGAAATATCCGCAATCTTAATAGTTGCACCAGTTCCAGTGCCATCCAAATATCTGTATCTTATCGCATTACCACTTAATCGACCATTGATTTCCAGACCACCAAAAAGAGTTCCTCTTAGTCCTGCTCTATCTTCTAGTGCTCCAGAATATATGGAAGAATCACCACTAAATCTACTTAATGTTTTATATATTGGAGTATTTAATCTGGATAAACTTACCCAATCCTGTCTACTTGCCGAAGAGGAAGAACCATTTATAACTTCTAGGTCAAGTGGAGGAAGATTGAGTGCCGTGAGTGCTTGGTTCTTATTTTCTACATCGGCAAAATAACTTAAAACGTTCAGACCAAATAATTTTGGGTTTGATAGTGCCATTATTAAATTACTTTACCAATGCTAATACCGTATTTATCACTGCTCTTTGTAATTCAGACTAACTTCCATTGTGCCAGAAGAACCATCATCAATCTTCTGAGCGGTGATAAATGTAGCCTCTAGATTATTATTGTCTGGTGTAATGACATTTCTGTCGGCACCAAAAGTCTTGCTTAAATCTATGGTTTCTGTACTGTTCGCACCAATGTATAATGTATCTCTCTTTGTGACGTTTCTTAATTTTTGTTGATTTTGTGTATCAACAAGTGCGGCAGAAAGTCTGGTCACCTCTTTGAAGTTAGTTGGTGGTGCTCCTGTTGTATCAGCATTTCCATCAGCATTTGTAACCTCACAACCACCAGAGACATAAAATCTTGGTGTAACCGTTCTTTGGAAATTTCCAATAGTTTCTTTAATCGTAATATTGTTTATTGCGGCATTATCATGAAGTTGTGCCACGAGATATAATGGAAATGGGTTATAATTGTACAGTTTCTGTACATTGATTCTCGATCCTGTTGCTCTGACTGGTCTAATTGCAATCGTAAAATCAGACCCAGCAGATAAACTACTAGAAATTTTTATGTAAGAAAATAAATTATTATTTGCATCGGTATAGGAACTTGTAAGACCGACATATGTTGGTCCAGGAGTTGTTATAGTACCACTACTTGAAATTGCAATTTCTCCACCATCATATCCATAGTCTTGCCCATTGATGACTGATAGTGCTGGAAAAGATCCAGATATTTGAATATAAGTATTACCATCACTTACACTCGTCTCTGGATTGACATCGAACTCATTTACATTCGTAATTTCAATGGGATCGAGAACATCAATCGTGAGTTTAGAACAAATTCCTCCAGCAGGATTTGCTAGATTTGGAATCCTATAATCAATCTCCATGAATTCTGTTAGAGGACGATCTGCTTCTCCAGTTTCTACACCTTCTTCTGTCAGTGCAACACTAGTATTTTTATATTCACCATGAAGGATATTTGACCTTGGAAAAACAGAAGTAACACCAATTCCTGGAAAATTAAAACCATTCAGTGTATCTGGAAGAGAAACATCTGGTTCTTTGTCAGTCACACCAATTAAGAAGTTTGCAAAGTGTGAGTAATCATCGGATTGTGTTGGATTAACAAATTGTATTTCTATTTTTGAACCAGTGAGTGCGAGATCTGATGCGGCAGTTGCACTATAATTACTTAACCTAATTGGATATGGATACACACCCTGCTGAACAATACTAGAAATTCCAGTAACTTTGTCCAGTGCTAGTTCTCCAGCAACATTTCTACTTATTTTTGCACTTTCAAATGAACCACCAGCACCAACTGGATCGGAAACTTCTTCAATATATGCATCATAAATTGATGGTGCTATAATCTTTGCTCCAACATCAGAACTACTAAAATAACTATCATTGATTGCTGCCAATGTATCTGGACCAGTAAATTCCACATCAACTATGCTGCCAGTTTCTGTTGTTGCGATTCCTGGAGTATATACATGTCCGAATCCAGGACAGGCAGAACAAGTTACAACGTTTAGTTCTGATAAAGAATCTGTGGTTACATTCAACTTTGTGGGTATGATTAACTTTTTATTTTCAATCTCGGTTCCAACAGAGTTTAGAAGATACTCCTTTGGATATACACCCATCAGAGTATTTTGTTGTGATGGAGAAATATTCTTTAAACCAGAACTCACAGAATAAATTTGAGAGGTTCCTTCATCACCACCGTCGATGTAGTATGAAGCACCATACTTATAAAGATACTGTGGTGTTCTTATGTTTTCCGTATTAGAAACATTCAAGGAGTATTTGAACCTAAAGTAAGAGTCCTGTAGGCAAGGAGATTCAAGGGAGTTTTCAATTACTAGTGTATGAATGACAACCCATCGTGCATCACCATTACTGGTTGGAATATAAGCATAAAATCTCGCACCAATTGCACCATACCAACCAAACTCAATCTTGTACATCGTGACATTCTGTGGTTGTAACAAATACCCAGAAGGTCCATTGGAGTTTAGTGGATCACCATTGAATTTATCTCTAGGAATTTTAACCGTCCAATAAGTTACGGTATCAAATGGATCACCACTTCTCTGCCTTATTTGTTCTAGAGAAGACAATCCATTTCTTTCAAGAACACTTACCGATAATGGAACCGTACTTCTTCTGATAATTGATAATTGACCCGCATCAATTTGAAAAATATATTGGTCTGTTGGATTTGATATTCCCCATTCCATCGTAATACCAGGAACAGGTTCCACGGATGATCTGAGACCAAAAGTAAATCCACTAATTCTTCCTGGTTGATAACGAAAAACTCTTCTGGACTGTAAAAAAGCATATCTCTGTTCGGATGCAGAATATCCAGGTCTGGTATTCGTGGAATCAAAAAGACCAATTCCTTGCAAACTACTAATACTTGAAAAAGTAAATGCTTTACCAGTCACAGGGTCCGTTAAAATACCATCCTTTATATCTCTCCAAGTATCAGTCCAGGTGTCTATTTGTGCGAATGCCGTTTCAATTCCAGCAACATATTCCACATCACCAGCAACAACTTTTGCAATTCCACTCGATAAAAACTTATTACTCCAATCACTTGGATACGATGAACCACCACCAGTGGTATAGTAATCATATAATTTATTTCCGAGTTCAATGAATCTCAAATAGTTTTGAAAGAATGCATTGTTGTATAAACCAACCTTTTCAAAATTAGGTCCATATGGATATGAATATGGTGCTGGAAATGCGGTTAATTGTATGGCAGATTCTTGTACTTCCTCAGTAAGTTTTGCTCTGTATCTTTCACCATAAAGTTCGTTTCTTCTATTCTCCCAGGTTCCAAAACTATTTCCACTGTTAAAAGTAAAAAACTCCCAGTCTGCAGAATCTAGACCGTAAGAAGAAACATTAGAAAATAATGAGAGTTGTGTTTCCCCTCTGGTGACACCCAATAAGGTCGTACTAACTTCACTAGATTCTTTGAATTGTTCCTCAACTTTTAGAACAGGATCAGATTTTGCTCTCGTAAAAGTTCTTCTCTTTACAATGGCATCTTCTGACGTGGTGGAGGTATTAGTTGCATTGTTTGATAAGTAAACACTTGATATTCCAATTCTAGTGATTGATGTTGCTTCCGGTAAATATGAACCTACAATAACATCACCGACAAAAAGATTTTCGGTGTTTATACCTACATTATTTGATAATATCTGGTCATATGTTACCGTTTTAATTCCTACTTGCTTAACACTCTTGATGGTATAAGAATCTGGTTCGACACCAAATACGATCGATGTTGATCTCTTTGCGGAGGCATCTGGTGTATAGTAAATTGGAACTTCGGTAAGGAGGGGATTGCCAAATTCATCGGTAAGTATTTCCCCATTGGCAATGTTATAGAGTGGTTCTTCAGAAACGGGTACGATAGAAACAGGTCTCTTATCGTGACCTATCTTTATATCTTTTCCACCATTCATGAATCACTGTTCCTCCCAAGTTAAACTTGCAGAAACATTTCCGATTGTTGAACCTATACCAAATGCGGAAGAAGATGATGCACACAAGTACAGACTATCAACCTTATTTGTAAGTGGGAAGGACAAGTATTCTTTATTGTAATCAAAGTATGGAGTTAAATCATACTCTTCTCCAGATGCTGGAATATAAATGCTGGCAACTGGTGTTCCAGTTCCAGGAATTGGACTTCTAATTTGTGGATTAATCTTAATAGAAGATAATTGTGCCAGAGAGAACTCCGAAGAAGTCGAAGTAACAACATTACCAATAGCATTGTGATTATCCTCTCTTAAGAAAGGAGTACTCGTAGTTAACACTATGTTATCGGAAGTTGATTCTAATGCATAAAAATAATATCCATCAGTCTCAATGTCTTTCGTTCTGTCCGATCCACGATTCTCTAGGAATCCCAGAACAGATATTGGTTTTTGTGTTGGGTCATTCTGGAAATAACCTCTAAAGTAACCGTATGTTCCCGTTCCAATGTCTCTGATGTATTCTGCCGCAGCAGTACCAACGTTCACATCAAATGTATTTGTGGATGCATTAGAAACCGTAAGATTCTGACCAAATGTTGGATCGGTTGTTCTTGGATATGAGTGCTCGGTGGCATAGTTATCGAGAGAACATGTGAATGTTAGTGATTCTTCTGAGATTGTAATCGTGGCACCATTACTTAATCCATGACTATTTGATGTAATTGTAAGAATACCCGTTGTTGGATCATATGCGGCACTAGATGCTGTTAAAGTGCCACTACCACCACTCACAATCGTAATACCATTTGATGATGCGCTTACGAATTGGTGTGTTCCTGCATAAAGAACGGTTCCAATTCCAACCTGTGTTGGTTTTCCTCTCTTACCGATGTTTGCCGTTGAAGTGAGAATTGGATCATCCTGTCTTCTTACCGAAGTAACAATGGATGTTGTCTGGAAAATAGGAGACTTCAATAGGTCTAGTTTTACGACACCATCGGAACCTGTTGATAGTCTGGTAGGATAAACCTGTGTTCTGTTCCTTACATTTTTACCAGTGCTACTTTGAATCTGATCTTTACACTTCAAACCAACTAAAGGTGTTTTTCTGTCTAATAGAACAGTTATTGTAGACAGTGAATTCTCATTTAATCTTGAATTCAAATACAACCTTTGTTCACCTGGTCTTGCATCAACATAGTTAATTTCAATATTTTGATCCAGTGGGTTTGTTGTGATAACTTTTGAACCAACGAAGAAAGAAGAACTAATTCCAGCGGCGGCAATCATATATGGATCGGTGGATGATGTTGCATTGGTTAAATCAAGTTCATCCACAGCAACACTGGTTCCTCCACCATTATTGACTGTATAAGTTCTTTTTGAACCATAAACCTCAACTGGAGTTGGGGTGGAATAACTAAACAGTTTTACCGTACCACGGTCACCACCATCAATATAGTAAGAAGCACCGTACTTAACAATATGTTCTGAGGCAGTACCATACGAGAATGTTGATTCTCCTCTTATAGAGTTGCTATATCCATATCTGTCTGCATTTCCACCACCATATACCAGATAGGTAATAGGAAGCGTCGCATTGCCCAGTGAGGAGACCTTCAACTGGTTTGATGCTCTCAGGTGGTGTACTCGTACCCAACGTGCCTCACCATTGCTTACGGGCACATATGCAAGGAACAGAGCACCAACAGCACCGTACCACGAGAACTCAATCTTATACATTGTAACCTTGGTGAAATCAAGGTCCCAAATACTTGTATCCGTAAGTTCTTCGCTGGTATCTTCATCTAGAACAACATCACCAGCTCTCTTATCACCTACGGCATCACTGTAGAGTAAGGTGGCAGTTTCTGCATCTAAACGGTCAGAACTAAATCTAGATCTTGGAATGCGATATTCATAGACATTCCAATAATCCATCGCGACATTCTGATTTACCCACTTATCATAATAATCATTGACATCATCAATTTGGTCTTTTAGTGTGGATGTTGATGCGGTCGTATCGACATATCCCTCATTGTTACCATCACCGTCCTCATAGTAATATGGGAACATTCCC
>Ga0222719_10006399_pt1 | contig 10028 bp, 17 predicted proteins | sample C33_34DmetaG_FD_165039 | JGI IMG/M metagenome (GOLD analysis project Ga0222719, IMG submission 165039) | Estuarine water microbial communities from San Francisco Bay, California, United States - C33_34D | ecosystem: Environmental > Aquatic > Marine > Unclassified | place: USA: California...
ATACTGCTGAAGCTAGTACAAAAGCTCTGCAACAAGATATTGCAAAATCAGCTGCATTAAACAAAAAATTACAACAAGACCTTCAAAAAGCTGAATCTTATGGTGATGAACTTAGGTCTAAATTAAGTAAACTAAATTTAATAGTAGAGGCACTTAGAGATGCAAAAGTGCTAGAAGGAAAAATGAATGGCGCAACAGCAAAATTATGGCGCGAGTTTATGGGCGATACTGGTAATAATAACCAGCCTGCTCTTCCTAAGTGGTTGCAGCCGCTTGATGCCGGAACCGCAAGTGAAAGTAGTGACCCAGGTACAAAAGATAAAGATACCAACAGTAACTCGTCCAAAAGCAGTACAACTGACTGATACTAGAATATTTGTAGTAACTAAAGATAATTATGAAGAATTTGTAAAAGAATTTACTGAAATTTATGGTGAGCTTGCTTTTGTTGCTTTGAGTATGAAAGACTATGAAAATCTTGCTCTAAATATTGCCGAAATTAAAAGGTATCTACAACAACAATCTGAAATTATTGTTTATTATGAAAAAGCAGTTACTGAGGATAGTCAAAAATCTGACAAAAAATAGTGTCAAAATATTGACAACGCCAAATTATTGACGCTACTATAAGTGTCAAAAATTTGACATCTCATTATCATCGACTATAATGATTATAGGAGATGCACATGCTTATTTATATACTTTATTTTATATTATTTTTAATTCTATATTTCTTATCTTATTAGAGTCAAAAATTTGACTCTTCTTACAAATCTGTTATACTCCTAATATACCCCTCTGAAAGTTGAGAAAAAAATTGATTGATCCAGTTACAGCACTGGCCGCTGCTACTACTGCGTTTAACGCAATTAAAAAAGGTTTTGAGGTCGGACGCGATATTGAATCTATGGCTGGCGATTTAGGTCGTTGGATGGGAGCAGCCTCTGATATTGATAAAGCGGGTGAGTACGCAAAGAATCCTCCATTATTTAAAAAACTGTTTGCATCAGGCTCTGTTGAAGAAGAAGCTATGGCAACTTTTATGGCAAAGAAAAAAGCTGAAGATATGCGAGCACAGCTTAAACAGATTATAATACTAACCCGTGGTTTGAGTGCTTGGGATGAGCTACTTAAAACTGAAGGTGATATTAGAAAAAAACGTCAACAAGCTATTTATGCACAAGAAGAAAAACGAAGAAAAGTACTTGAAATTTCTGCAATAATTATGGGAGTTGCAGTTATGGGCGGATTTTTAGTTTGGTTGATAAGTCTTGGTTTAAAAGCTAGAGGATATATATAATATTATGTTTAGTTTTGGTATAGAAAATATAACAAAAGGCATTGGTGTAGTAACAGCAACCTTTGCACTAATAGGCGGTGGTTACACACTTTGGGACAAACTTGAAGATAGGACAATATTAACTTGGGCACCTGAGTATTTTAGTATCACTGATGGACCAGTTGATGGCGAATTTAAAGTAGAAGTTGCTAGAGAAAAGCATCGAGATGACTGTACTGTTACAGATTTTACCCTTACAATAAGAGATAGTGAAAATATTGTTCATCCTGCTACAAGTAGTATTGGAAAATTTATGGGACCTGCAAATGATAAAATTGATACATTTGCATATAAAATGCAAATAGCAGAAGACCATAAACACAAAGTTGCGAAAGGCACTGCTACATTAATTGCTTACATAGATTATGACTGCCCAGAAGGACACATAGCAATTACGTATCCAGATCATCCAAATTTAAGGTTTAATATATTAGAGTAAAGGATTTTTCTAATGAAAACGTGGATATCTATGTTTATAGTTATATTTTCTACATCTGCGTTGACTATTGTTACTCATGCTGCAGGTAAAATATATGAACCTCAAGATCCAAAGTATGGTACAAAAAAACAATACACTAAAAACCAATTAATAAATCGTAGTAATAATGATGTTAAAAAATATACCACATGTAGACTAGCAAAAAGAATTAAATCAAAACACACTGGCTTACAAGCATGTGTTTACAGGGGAGGTAATAGAACCTTTGAGTTAATGTATGAAAAAAACTGCCCTAATAGCTACAAGTGTGTATATAATCCAGGGCAACCTGAACCTAATATCGATGATATTATTGATAGTTTAAACCAGATAAAAAAATGATTTATAGTATTGAAGAGTTTATTTTAGATCTTGATAACGCTACTAAAGCAAAGCTTTACCATAAAGATAAATTAATGTTTATGGGAGACGGATATAAAGCAATTAATATTTTAATTAGAAATACTCACAATAAAGAAGCAGCAAAGAAAGTTTTTTTTAAACAGTTGAGCCAAAGAGAAAGGCCACGATTTAAAGATCAAGAGAAACCTAAATGATTTTAGTTTTTGCCCTTGTTACTTATTTAGGGTTTACTGCTGTAGATACTAGTTATTTTAGAAGTATTGATGATTGTATATATTACGCAACTAGAATAAACGATCAAGTTGAAGTGCCAGATGGCTCTGGCGGTTTTATGAATTATAGAGCTACATGCAAACCTGTAAAAGTAGACGCAGAAAAGACGACAATTTACTAATGAAATACCATACTGATATTGTTGATATACATATACATCATTCGTGTAATTTAGCTTGTGCAGGTTGTAATCATTTTAGTGATCTTACTGATGATATAGAAAGAAAAGATAAAAACTTTTTAGATGATTTAGATAAAGTAATCAAAAAAGTAAGAATAACAAAACAACTATCTATTTTAGGAGGCGAGCCTTTATATAGAAAAAACTTTAAAGAATTATTTATTTCTGCTTTAAGGGTTTTACAAAAAAATAATTTTAATTTAAAATTATTAGTTTTATATACAAACGGACTTCTATTAAATAAAAATTTATACATTAGAAGCCTTTTAAATGATTACAAATTTAGATTAAACATCACATTTCATCCAACTAAAAATTCTAAACTATACATTACACTAAAAAGAAATTTATTTAACACTTTCAAAAAATGGAAGTCTTTAAAACAGGTAACCATATACGATCCATATCGTTGGCAAAAGACTTATCTAGAGAAAGATGGAAAAATTTATCCTCATCTATCAACAGATATAGAAGCTAGCTATAAACATTGTGTATGTCCAAATGTTCAGGTGTTAGATGGTAAATTATACAAATGCGCTCCAATAGCTTACTTACCTTTTGCACTTAAAAAAACAAAACAACTAAACGCAAGCTATTGGAAACCTTATTTAAATTATGTGCCTGCTAATTTAGATAACGATGATGAGTTAGACGTTTTTTTCTCAAAACATAAAAAAGCTGAAGAAATATGTTCTATGTGCCCATCATCCCCTAAATTTTTTGAAAAGTATGATAGGAAAGTTAAATGAAAGAAAACGGAATTGAAATTAAAAATGAACATAATGAGTTTGAACTTGCATTACGGTTCCTAGGAAACGAACTCATAGCAATTAAAATGGCAGCGACTAATTTTAGTGGTAAACTTATTGTGTGGAGTATACTACTTTTAATCATGAGTTTTATGATTATGGAAGTGTTTGGGCTTGCTGAGATGTTTGGTTACGGAATGGAAGATGAATAATGTGGTTTTTAAACTTAAAAAAATAAAAGGAGATAATTATGATATTTCAAAACCCCTCACGAACTAATACAGGACGTACTGAGGATTTTAAATTACAAATAGCGCGTGGTCATGTGTCTAATCACTATCATATCAATAAATTTGGTTGGAACGCCGCACTTGGTTCTACATTCGAAACTATATGGGATGGTTCAAATGTTTATACCTATCAAAACTCTGGATTAGCTACTGCTGTATCAACTTCAGATTCTGATGACTCTGCATCTACTGTTAGAATTTCTGGACTAGACGCTAATTTTGAAGAGGCAACAGATTTAATTACAGTCGATGGAGCTGCTTCCACAAATACTTATGCTAGAATAAATCGAGCAATTCTTATTACAGCTAATACTGGATCTACAAACTCAAATGCTATTGAAATTAGGCAAGGTGGAGAAATAGCTGCTCAGATTAGTGCTGGGTTTGGGCAAACACAGATGGCTGTGTATACAATTCCTACCGATATGACTGGTTATCTTTTTAATTTTCAAGGATCTATTGATAAACAAAAAGAAGTAGTTTTTAGAATACTAGCTAGGAATAATGATGAAGGAACTGCTTTTAATGAAAAAGGCCGTTTTGGAACATTCGGTGTACCTGTATCTTACAACTACGGAATTCCTCTAAAATTTTCTGCTAATACTGATATTCAGGTGCAAGGAAAAGCGGGCGCTACTACTGAGGCGGGAGCTATTTTTGACATTGTTCTTATAGATGGTAATGACTAATGTGGTTTTTTATTTTAAAAGCGATAGCAGGTTCAGTTATTGGTTCTGCAACAGAGTCTTGGTTTAGAGATACAAAATTAGGAGTATGGTTTTATGCTAAAATGGATTCGCTCTATTCTTGGGCAGCAAAAAGATATGGAATTAAAGTTATCACAGATGAACAAAAACAAATGGCAAAATTCCCCGAACTCGCCAAACGACTTGATAGTATCGAAACTCGTCTCCGACTACTCGAAAGGGATGACTATCACAAACAGCGAGAAAGCAACTATCAGGACTCGTTTTAATACTTGGGAAAAAGATGGTCAAGAGATTGACTTTTAGGAGAAATAAATGACAGAAGAAATTAAACAAGCAGGCTTTCATCCCGCAGATACAAATGGTGATGGAAAAGTTAGTGAAGCAGAACAAGCAATGTACTTAGAGTTCAAACGTAAAGAGTTAGAAGATAATGACGCACAACGTGATGCAATTCGTAAAATGGCATGGTTTTCTTTACTTGGGTTGTTACTTTACCCTTTGGGTATATTTCTTACATCATGGTTAGGTTTAGAAAAAGCAGCTAATTTAATTGCTGATATTGCACCTACTTACTTTGCATCTATTGCTGTTTTAGTATCTGCATTTTTTGGAGCTGATGCACTACGTAAAAAGTAAGTAACACTTGTCAAGTAGTCTCATATTAGTTATAATATACAAATATCAATGGAGATTACATGGAATATTTTAACCAATCATCATTTGACTGGCGTATTGCACAGTGCTGCCAGTTTCACGATAAAGCACAAGCAAAAAAGTACAATTTTGGCACAACTACTAAAACCTACGCATTAAAAGAGGGGGGTAAAGAACGTGTTCAAACTAAAGCTATACACAACTGTAATCAGTTACTAGCAGTTGTTCGTGATCATTTTCCTACTCAACCTAAAAACTTAAGAGCTTGGCGTATATCTTCAGAATTATTTCCTTGTTATACTCTTGATTTCACTAAACCGTGGTATGAAGAAATATGGGATCAAATCTCTGAAATACTTCTTGAAGCAGGAAATTATGCAACCCAAAACGAAGTTCGTCTTAGTGTTCATCCAGGTCAATATACAGTATTAGCCTCTGATAAAGCTAACGTTGTTGAAAATTCAATTAAAGATTTGGAATATCATGCACTTTATGGTAGTATGATGAAACTACCGCCTGAAGAATTTTCTATGAATATTCATTTACAAGGTTTATATGGAGGAACTCATGATGCTGGGATTAAACGATTTGCGACCAACTTTCCCTACTTATCAGACTATGCCCAAAAATGCTTATCTGTCGAAAATGAAGATAAACCCAATGGGTATGACATCATACACACACTTGAACTTGCCCAACGGATCCCTATCCGCTGCACCCTCGACACACACCACTATGACTGCCATAGAATGGTTGAGACGGAACGAGTTAAGATTGAAGATAAAATCGTCAACAGAAAAGTTAGAGAAGTCGACCACATTACAGTCACGTCAGATTTATTCAAAGAAGCTGTCAAAAGTTGGAGAGGCATACGCCCGTTGTTCCACGTCTCTCAGTCTTTCCCGCCAGAGAACCCTAGCTATTGGATGAAGTGCAATGCGCATTCTGAAACCTTTTGGGATGAAGAACATATGAGTAGACATGTACCTATGCTTCAATACGCAGATTTTGATATTGAAGCAAAGTTCAAAGAAGTAGCCGTAAAAGGCTTTTATGATTATATACAAGCAGAGGCTAACTTTGCTGGAGAACCACTACAAGCAAAAAGGATACCTAATGACTGGTGATGATAAAAGATTTGATGAACCTAGAGAAGGGTTAATGAAGCAAGAGTTTATATCTTATGAGACAAAAAATGGTATTTTGTACAAGAAAACAATTACTAGAACTTTTGGAGAACCAAGCACTAAAGATTACTTAGATAGCTATGTTAGTTCTCCTATAGTAAGGAATTACGAATGAAATGTTTAGTATTAGGTGGTGGTGGTTTTATTGGTCATCATCTTGCGAGACGATTAAAAAAAGAAGGTAATGAAGTTCATATTGCTGACTTAGGATGGTGGTTAGATGATAATCATGATTATACTGTTATACTCGGTGACTTAACTAAACCTTCAACATGGCTTAAACTAGATAACAACTACGATGAAGTATATAACCTGGCTGCTGACATGGGTGGAGCTGAGTATATATTTACAAAGAATAATGATGCTAAAATTATGCTCAACTCTTTACAAATCACTATGCATTGTATCAATTGGATGGTAAAGAATAAAAAAATAAAAAGAGTTTTCTTCTCATCTAGTGCTTGTGTTTATAATCAAAATAATCAAATGAGTAGACATCATATTGATACCCGTGAGCAATCTGCTTATCCTGCCTACCCAGACTCTGATTATGGTTGGGAAAAGTTAACAAGTGAAAGATTATATTTAGCTGCTGCTAGAAATCTAGGATTAGAGGTCAGAATTGGTAGATATCATAATGTCTACGGACCAGAATCAGATTTCAAAGGTAATAGAGCTAAGAGTGTAGCAGCTCTTGCAAGAAAAGTTATAGAAGCTAGTACTGAGGTTGAAATATTTGGCACAGGAAATCAAGTTCGATCTTTTTTATATATAGACGACTGTATTGATGCAACAATACGAGTTATGAGATGTGATTACGATCAACCACTTAATATTGGATCTAATGAAGCACTAACTATTAATCAACTTGTAGATAAATTTATAGAGTTCAAGGGTATGAAAAATAAAATGAAAAAAGTCTATGTAGACGGGCCAACAGGTGTAAACGCTAGAAATTCTCATAATGATTTAATTCAGTTTCACACAGGCTGGTATCCTGCAACTAATGTTGTTCATGGGCTGGAGGCAACATATAAATGGATAGAGCAACAACTATTATCCCAGGACGTGGCCTAGGTAATAGATTATTATCAATAGCTATAACACATCTTTTAGATAAATCTCCTTCAATCGGTTGGCACGTAAACCATGAATGCAGAGCAGACTGGAAAGACTTATTTGATGCTCCTGCACTTGATATTCGCTCTTGTGATGCAAGAGACTATAATATGTTTGCTGATAGGTTTAATTCCATTAAATCAATAAAAGACAAAATGCACAATATTCTATCGAATTCGCATTATAGAGCAGAAAAGCCTGTTTCTCTGATATCATTTTATCAATCTTTAAAACCTTCCAAAAAAGTAAATAAATATATTTTAGATATTCCCCCTAACACTCTAGGTCTTCATCTTAGATTTCAAGATCATTTACAGCTGCATTCTGAATCTTTTTACCTAGATAGAGTTCAGAAACTTTATAATGACTTAGGTAAACCCAAAGTATTTATTTGTAGTGATACACAATTTAAAAAGAATGAGATTGTTAAACTTTTTCCTGAAGATAAACTAATCATAAATTATACTATTTTGTCTAACACAATAAAAGCTGGACAAGAAAGTGAAGATAGAAACTTGTTAGGCGGAATGCAATTAGCAACTTCTGAGATGTTTACTTTATCAAAATGCGCTTGGATTGCTCCTAATTCTGTATCTTCTTTTTCTATGTCATCTTTTTTTATGGGAGATGCAAGTTTATTATGAGTCGTATGCCAGCTAACTTTTGTTTTAAACCTTGGGTAGAACTTTATTCACATTTTGATACTTTTGGTCCTTGTTGTGTAAATTATAAACTATATAAAGGTAGTATTGATACTTACAGGGATTCTAAAGAATTAAAACAACTTAAAAGAGAATTTCTAGCTAACAAAAGACCTGCTTCTTGCTCTGCTTGTTGGGAAGCCGAAGATCAAGGTGTGCGCTCAGTTAGGCAACTAGATAATAAACTAAAAGGTAGAGAGCTTCAAACAATATCTATCTCTCTATCTAATAAATGTAATTTTAAATGTAGAATGTGTAATCCCGAAGATTCTTCTGCGTGGGCGCTAGATAAAAAAGCTTGTGATATACTAGATTGGTATGATGTTCCTACAGATACAGATTTATCTACTGTAGATTATATTTTGGAAATAATTAAAAAACAAAAAATGAACATACGAATCATGGGAGGTGAGCCTCTGATTACTGATGAGTTTATTTATTTTTTAAATCAAGTTGATAATCACAAATTATATGATAATGTATATTTAATACTCACTACTAATCTTTCTGTACTTTCATATAAAAATATTAACTATTTAGATTACTTTGAAAAATTCTCAACAATAGATATCTATGCGAGTTTTGACGGTGTTGGAGAAGTTGGTGAATATATAAGACATGGCTTTAATTTTAAAAAATTTGATACTAATTTACAAGCTGCTTCTAAGTTTATCAATAATCTATCTGTCACTGTACAACTTTATAATATATTTGATATGCCTAACATATTTGCCTATGCCGAAAAAAATAATCTTAATGTAAATTTCAATTACCTAGTAGAGCCTAGTTTTTTAAGGATAGAAAATCTTAATTTAGAAGACAAAAAGGCTGTACTTAAGCACTACAAAGATAAAAAATTCACTAATAAAGAACTAGAATCTGCACTTACTACTAGTAAAATCCTAAATCAAAAACCTAAATTCTTAGAATACACACAGAGTCTAGACGCTTTGTGGAATAAGGATCTATTGCAGTCTATTCCAGATCTTAAAATTTTAGTTTGACACACATCCCTTAATTTTTTAAAATAACTATTATGGCTGTAATAAAACTAAGAAAATCTTCAAAAGGACTTAAATCGTGGAAACGCTTATCTTCTGATGTTAAACGTCGTCAGAAGCAAGAGTTTTGTGCTTTCTATACTCCAATGGGTAGAATGGTTTCAAAACCCGCAGGCAAGAGACCAAGTCATATGCACCCTGAAGATTGGTGTGCGGCAAAAACCCCTTTTAAAAATAGAGTAATTAAGAGTTACTAGTGTTATTAGTACAAACCACACTAGGTTGGGATAACGTAAAAGGTATTTGTGTGTTAGCTAACCAACGAATAATAAGAGGAGTTGCAGTAACAGCTTTTGATCCTTTATGGGATAAAGTTTTTACATTACAGGAAGTAGAATGTATGCCTCACTATCAAAGAACTCATATAGAGAAACTTATGTATCAATACGAGTTTGGTTGTGATAAAAAATATATTTTTCCTTTTGGTAACGAAGGATTTATGAATCATAGTTTTGACCCTAATGTAAATGAAGTTGGTATATCTTCCCGTGTTATAGAATATGGTGATGAATTAACGTGTGATTATACACTATTAGATAGTAACTGTATTAGAGGGAGTGAGCCATGGCTGAGTTAATATGTAATTTACCTGCTATTCATGTATGGGTCAGAAAAGAATATTTAAGAGATCATCAAGATGGTCACGGAGAGTTTGTAAAAGGTGTATGGGTTTCTGCAAAAAGTTTACCAGGTCGTGCGTTTTATTTTGAAACTTATCTTCCAGAGTATGCGGCGCTTTTCGATAAGTTACCGATAAGTGCTTTTGTTTCTAGACCTGAAACACCTAAGCCTGATCTGAGCTTACCTAATTTACAGTTTTGGAATTGCATGGATTTTGGTGTAGTTTCTTTACATAAACAATTTATAGGGTCAATGGATTATGAAGTTTTTACAAGAAATCATGGACTACAAAAAGGTTATTA
>Ga0222719_10006402_pt1 | contig 10027 bp, 9 predicted proteins | sample C33_34DmetaG_FD_165039 | JGI IMG/M metagenome (GOLD analysis project Ga0222719, IMG submission 165039) | Estuarine water microbial communities from San Francisco Bay, California, United States - C33_34D | ecosystem: Environmental > Aquatic > Marine > Unclassified | place: USA: California...
GGTTAAAAATTTAAATGAGGTTCTTTATATATTAAATATGAAAGATAATATATCTACAAAATTTAAAAAAGAACAAGAAGTCTATTTTCGTTTAGCAAATAGTTCAAGGTTTAAGTGAGATAAAATTTATGCAGATGAAAAATAAAAACTATAAAATTTACATTAACAAAATTAATGAAAATTGGATAGTAGACAGATTAAAGAAAGAGTTTGTAACCGGAAATAAACACCTTGTTACTAATAATTTGAGAAAAGCAGATTTAATCTGGATAATTGCACCATGGAATTGGAGAACTATTAAAAAAAAATATTTGATATCCAAAAAAGTAATTTGCACTATACATCATATTGACGAACTAAAGTTTATAGATGAAAAAGAAGAGTTTCTTGAAAGGGAAAATTATATAGACTTTTACCATGTTCCTTCCTTAGTAACAAAACATCAGTTAGAAAAAATTACTCAGAAAAAAGTCATATATATCCCCTTTTGGATAGATAGTAAAAAGTGGTTTATAAAAGAAAATAAATTAGAACTTAGAGAAAAATACAATATTGAATCTGATAGTTTTGTCATAGGTTCTTTCCAAAGAGACTCAGAAGGCAGCAATTTATCGGTTCCAAAGCTTTCAAAAGGACCGGACAGATTAATAGAAATGATAAATTATTTTAACAAGAATAAACAGAATTTAAGAGTTCTGCTTACAGGAAAGAGGAGAAATTATGTGATAGCAGAATTAGAAAAACTAGGAATTAAATATTCGTATTATGAAATGGCCACACCTCTACAAATGAATGATTTCTATAATCTGCTTGACTTATATATTGTTTCCTCAAGATTTGAAGGAGGACCTTTTGCTATATATGAATCTGCAATAACTAAAACACCAATAATTTCCACAAATGTAGGTATCGCAAGCGAAATACTGGCGAAAGAATCAATTTATGAATTTAATAGTTACCTTAATGCAAGACCAAATGTTGAAGAAGCTTTTAAAAATGTTCAAAAATTTACTAGAGAGTCTTTACTACCTAAGTATGTGGAAGAATTCATTAATTTATGAAAGTTAGTATCGGAACTCAAATTCAAGATGGCCCATGGGGTGGAGGTAATTTATTTGCAATTAACCTCAGCAACTATCTAACCAAGAATGGAAACTTTGTCGTATATGATTTAAATGATGAAGATATTGATATTATATTACTTACAGAACCAAGAAAAACATCCCCATCCTCTGCTTTTACAAATTATGATGTACAAAATTATATAAAATATAAAAACCCTTCTGCAATTGTTGTTCACAGGGTTAACGAGTGTGATGAACACAAAGATACAAAGTACATAAATAAATATATTTCACATGCAAACTTATCAGCAGATGCCACTGTATTTGTTAGTAGTTGGATAAAAGACTTGTACGCAAATAAAGGTGAATTTCTGAATAAACCGAATCAAGTTATTCTCGCTGGTGCTGATAAAAATATTTTTAATTTAAAAAATATTAAGAGATGGAACAAAAATGAAAAGGTAAAAATAGTAACACACCACTGGAGCGATAATTGGAATAAGGGATTTGAAATCTATAAAGAACTAGACATGTTGCTAAATAAAAAAGAATATAAGAATATTTTTGAGTTTAATTTTATTGGTCGACTCCCTAAAAATCTTCAATTGCTCAATACCAATTTAATAGAACCACTCAGTGGACCTGAGTTAGCTTACGAATTAAAGAAGAATCATTTATACATTACAGGCTCACTAAATGAACCTTCAGGTAACCATCACATAGAGGCCGCCCAATGTGGTTTACCTATTATGTATATCGACAGTGGAGGGATCAAAGAATATTGCGATGGTTTTGGAGTTGAGTATATAAAAGAAAACCTAGAGGAAAGATTGCTATACACTCTTAGTAATTATGATGATTTAACAAATAAACTAGAGTCTTATCCTAGAAATTCTGATTTAATGTCTCAAGAATTTCTCAAATTTTTTGAAAGACTTCTTGATGAAAAATTACAAATAATTAACAATAGAAAGAAAATTTTAAAAACTCCAATTAAAGATTTTATTCACAAAAAATTTCTAAACTAATTTACTTATTTGCTCAATGAATTTATCTAGATTAAATTCTTCGCTTACAATTTTTTTGCCATTATTTGCAATTTTTTTATACATAGTTTTATTACTTATTAAATCAGTAATTGTTCTTTTCCATAAATTTACATCGTTCTTTTCTACTAAGATAATATTTTCGTTACTAATCAATAATTCAGTATCCCAAAATCCCGCAGTTTCAGTTATTAAAACAGGCACCCCCATGCTCATAGACTGTAAAGCTACACTTTGTCCGCTTGGTTGATAAGATTCTAACAAAGGGAGAATAGTTATATAATTTTCTTCATAAAGCTGTCTCACTTCCTTATCGCTAAATTTGCTATCGTTCCATCTTCCATTGATTAGATTTATGTTTGCACATTTTGTTGATGATATATTAGTTGTTAAAAAAGTAAAATTAATTTCGGGCATAGCTAAAGCTAATTTCTCCAAAAAAAGATAGTCTCTAAATTTATCATTACCTATAAATAAAACTTTATTTTTTTGAGTCGTTTTAGATTCAGATGTCCAGAAATTAGTATCTATACAAAATGGAATATATATAAATTTATCAAAATACTTTGGGAAAAGTTTTCTAGCCTTAATTATTTCATTTTTGCTTATAACTATTATTTTTTTTGATAAATGTATTGTCTTGTTGATTATGAGTTTATTGAACCATTTGTTATTAATGTTTTCTATCATCCCCATTGATAAAATTAAAAAATTAAATTTTTTAACAAACCTAAGTATTAGTAAAAGCGGAAAGAGGGAGTATCCAACATTTTGATTTGTTGCAATGATTGTGTCTGAGTGAAAAATTTTTTTAATATTATCGATGCTCACTAATTTTTCAGTGTAGATTGGAATTTTTGAAAGTTTTCTTATTATTTTAAAGATTGGCGATAGTGTAACATTTGGTTTTTCCGAAAGCTCAAGCAACTCAGTTGAGTAACCTTTTTTTTTAAATGTACCATATCCATAAAAAAAATCTTCTGGACCAGCAATATCGCTAGAAAGCCTTGCTTTTCTACCAGGATTAAATACATATAAAATATTTTTCATCATATTAAGATATAATAAGTGTTTATTAATCAAAACTTACTAGTTATTTCAAAATTTAAAGTATTTGCTTCATTTGTATTTATTATTAATTTATTTTTAATAACTATATTTATGAGATCTTTTGTAGGAATCTATATTCTTGGATTTCGATTAGGTGAACTATATACAGGCTTTTGTATCTTGATAGCATTTCTTTTACTTTCAAAAAAATTGACCTCGAAATATGACTTGCAAGAAACTATTAAGATTTTGCCAGTTTTTCGATTAATGATTTTAAGTTTCTTTGTAGTTCTACTCATAAACCTACCTTCAGAATTTAATCTAAATTTAATTAAGCAGAGCTCTTTTATATGGAGTGTAACCTTTATCTTTCTTGGGATTTATTTTCTTTCTATATTCAGTCATAATTTTATAGTTATTTTAATGGGTATAGGTTTGCTGAGTTCTTACTTTATTACATTCATAAATTATCCCAATTTTATAATGGATTTTTTTATAAAATATTCTGACAAATTTCAATTTATTAAGGCAGCAGACCAATTGTTGATATTAGTAATCTTCAATATCTTATTCAAAAAAATAAAAGTATCAAGTACCGTTAAGTTTTGTGTTTTTGCTTTTTCTAGTAGCATTTTTCTTCCTTATTTTATCTCACAAAGCAGAGGTTCTTTACTGGCCACAGCAGTATTTATAGTTTTAAATAGTATAAGTTACTATAAATTTTTAACAGGAAATAAACTTAAATCTTTATTTGTTATTCTTTTTTCAGTTATTTTATTTTATGTCTCTTCTTATTTACTTTCTGATATTAATTTTCAAGATTTTGAATCTGAACAAAATATAATTTCAGAGGTAACTACACAAATAGAAGATGGTATTTTGAAACAAAAAGATTTATCCCAGGGTTTTTTAACATTCTACTTTGAAGAGGGAAGAATTAAATCTTCTGACAACACAACAGACTGGAGACTTGATATCTGGCAAGACTTAATTGATGATCTTATTTTAAAAAATAAAATATACTTTGGATTTGGGTATGAGGGAATCTTTGAGATAATGTTAGACCCCTCTGCTCCAGGGAGACTTGGAAGAGATGGACTAAATGAAAATGTTCATAATTATTTTTTCAATATACTCGGCAGGGGAGGGTTATTTCAACTCTCAATATTTCTTTATCTATATATGAAAATATATAAAACTTGGACAATTAAGAATAATAGAATTGATTATTTTGCCTTAATAGTTCCTTTGATGATTGTCTCTTCTTTAGATGTAACAATGGAAGGTGTTCAGTTTCCTTTTATATTTTATACTTTTATGGGTTATTTCCTATCAGATGGTTATCATAATTAATATGAAAAAAGCATTTATTACTGGAATCACAGGTCAAGATGGGTATTATTTAAGCAAATATTTATTAGAAAATAATTATGAAGTTCATGGAACTATAAGAAGGTCTTCAACATTCAATACCACTCGTATAGATTCTCTGATTTCAGAATATTCACAAAAAAAGCAATTAAATCTCTATTACTCAGATTTAATTGACTCTTCATCAATGAGTAATTTAATAAACAAAATTGAACCAGATGAAATATATAATTTAGCAGCCCAATCCCATGTTGCTGTTTCTTTTAAAAATCCAATTTACACTACACAAGTAGGGAACTTGGGCACAATTTCGATTCTAGAAGCAGTGAAAAATAGTAAAAAAAATATAAAGTTTTATCAAGCCTCATCATCCGAAATGTTTGGAGGTGAGGGAGTTCTTAAACTAGACGAAGACTCTTCCTTAGTACCAAAAAGCCCTTATGCTGCATCAAAAGTATTCTCTTTCCACATGACAAAAATTTATAGAGATTCTTATGACTTATTTTGCACTAATGGAATTTTGTTCAATCATGAATCACCATTAAGAGGAGAGACTTTTGTTACTAGAAAAATAACAAGAGCTATTGGTCGTATTGTTGTCGGCATCCAGGAAAAAATAACCCTAGGAAATCTAGAGGCATCTAGAGATTGGGGTTTTGCTGGAGATTATGTAGTAGCAATGCATAAAATGTTGAATCATTCAAAACCTGATGATTTCGTTATTGCCACAGGTGAGACCCATACTATTAAGGAATTTCTTAAAGTTGCTTTTGATTATGTAAATCTAAATTATGAAGATTATGTATTACAGTCTGAAAAATATTTTAGGCCTAATGAGGTTGAACACTTATTGGGCGATCCTTCAAAAGCAAAAAAAGAGCTTAATTGGGAGTCTCAAACTAGCTTTGAAGAACTTATTAAAATGATGTTGGATGCAGATTTAGATTTAGCTAAAAGTGAAAAAGTATTAATGGACAATAACTTACTTAAACCTAGCTGGGAACATTACCTAACTCCTTAACGAATCAATATTTTTTAAATACCAGTCGTAAGTCAATCTCAAGCCGGCCTCCAAGGTGGTTTTAGCTTTCCAACCATAAGAATTAATTAAAGAATTATCTAAAAGTTTTCTGTTATTTCCATTTGGTTTTGTGGTGTCGTAGACTATCGAACCATTATATTGAACGGTTTCTGCAATTAAACTTGCTAATTTTGAGATACTAATTTCCATTGAGCTACCAACATTTATCAGATTATCGCTAATTTTATTTTGAATAATAAATTTAATAGCATCAGCTAAATCATCCACATATAGAAATTCCCTTAGGGGACTGCCATCACCCCAGATACTTATTTCACTTTCATTATTCAATTTTGAATTGTGGAATCTATTAATTAGTCCTGGAATTACATGACTATTTAGTGGATGAAAGTTGTCATTAGGACCATAGAGATTTGTTGGCATTAAGTTAATAACTTCATGACCTAACTGTCTAGACAGGGCATCGCCAATTTCAATTGCGGTAAGTTTAGCCATCGCATATGGTGAATTAGTAGGTTCAAGTTTCCCACTCATGATTAAGCTCTCCCTAATAGGATTTTCAGAATTTAGGGGATAAATACAACTACTGCCTAAGTTAATTATTTTTATTTGGTTAAAAGGTATACATGCCTCAAGAATATTCATATTTATTTTTAAATTTTCTAAAATAAATTCGAGTCTTTGAGTGTTGTTTGCAACAATACCACCAACTTTTGCTGCCGCATTAATTACAACATCAGGTCGATTTTTTTCAATGAACTTAGAAGTTTCGTCAAGATTAAACAAATCCACATTTCTTCTAGTGCCTTCGAATATCTGAAATTGATTATCTAGTGAAAGCTGTTTTACTAAAGAAGAACCAACTAAACCAGTACTTCCAAATATAATAATATTAATTTTTAGATCCTTTTTATGTTAGATTATATCAAAATTGATACGGTAATATACATATATATGAATAACAGTAAAGTTAACTTAATAAATTTACCACCCTTCTTATTTCAAAATTTTAATGTACATCAAATGTCTTTTGTTAAAAAAATTATATTTATAATTTATGGAAAATTAATACAAATTATTTTTAAACATTCTAATGGAAAGCTTTTTTGTAAATTATTAAATTTTTTAATGCCACATACAAAAAAAATTGATTTCAATAACAACTTCTATACAAAGTATATTGACGATAATTTAACTATTCATTATCCAAACAAGAGAATTGTTAGAGTTCTTGATGACACAACAAAACTTTTTGAAAAACTTTATGACACATATTGTTTGAATGAAATAAATATTGAAGATGGAGATTTAGTATTAGATTGTGGAGCAAATGTTGGAGAACTTAATATCGCTTTTTACAAGAAAGGTATAAAAATTAATTACGTTGGTTTTGAACCAGATAAAACTACCTATGATTCACTTGTTAAAAATAGAGTTAATCCTACTGACGAGTTTATTAACGTCGCCTTATCTGATAAAAATGGGGAATCAAAACTATTTTTGGATAGTCAAGGAGGTGACTCTTCTATAATATTTTTTGGAAATGACAATTTCGTATATGTAAAAACTATTACATTAGACAGTTTATGTTTACAAAAACCAATTAAGCTTTTTAAACTGGAAGCAGAAGGATTTGAACCAGAGGTTTTAGCTGGATCCAAAAAAACATTAAAAAAAATTCATTACGTCTCTGTAGACTTTGGAGCAGAGAGAGGTATAGATTCAGATAGCACCATAGTAGATGTAAATAAATTTCTTATAAACAATAAATTTGAGCTTATTTCTTTCAGTAGGCACAGAATGGTTGGCCTTTATAAAAACAAGTCGATATAAAATGGATTGGTTAAAAAATTTAGATAAAAATATTATTTTTTTTCTAGATAATTTAAGGCATGAAAGTGATGAATTTAGATATAAGCCAGTATTATATAATCAAAAAATTAGCACTCAAAATTTACAGCTAGGTTTTTCGTGTTATGCCTTAAAAATAAACATTCTACTAGATAGGGTAGGTGATTTTAAAGATGAATATATAGTTCAATGGTCAGAATATCTTAAATCATTTCAACAAATAGATACAGATGAGTATCCTTTAAACTCCTTCATTGATAAAGCATATGTAGAAATTTTACAAAAGAATAAAGATTCGTTTTTAAAAAGTAGTGTAAAAAATATCTCTAATAAGTTGCTTGATACGAATTTTAAGAACTATAACTTGAAATTAGAGAATTATATTAGAGCAGAAACCAAACAAACGATATCGACACTGAGTGAATTAGGTATTATCTTAGATAAAAAATATATAGATTTCCCTAATAAAGAATTCGAAATAGAGAAATTTCTGAATGAATTAAATTGGAAATACCCCTGGAGTAGCGGTGGCCAATTAGCTGCAATATCTTTATTTGCTAAAACTCAGCTAAGTAAAGAAAATTTTATCGAGAGTAAAAAATATATAGAATCCTTTTTAAAAACAATTTTAGATAGTAAAACTGGATTTTATTTCCAATCTTCAAAAGAGCTTTCATTTAAAGAAAAAATAAATGGTTCCATGAAAGTTTTTACAGCTCTCGATTGGTTAGAGATAGGAATACACTCACCTGAAAAAATAATCGATAATTGTCTAGAGAAAGACCCCATAAGTGAGGGTTGCGACATAGTAGATATTGTATATGTGCTGTATAAGTGCTCAAATGAAACAGATTATAAAAAAGAGCAAATCGTTGACTATTTAATTAATTTATTGGACTTGATCAAAGGACATTACAAACAAGATCAGGGTGGATTTTCTTATTATAAAAATAGAAGTCAAAATTATTATTATGATGTAAATTTTTCAAATTCTCAAAACCAGTCAGATATCCATGGGACTCTATTAATGCTTTGGGCGATAGTAATGATTTTAAAAATATCAAATAATGAAATTTTTAAATGTAAAGTGTTAAAACCTTAATTTTTTAAAAAGTGCTTTTATGCTCAAATATAAATACAAAGATGGTTTTTCTAATTTCAATATTTTAAATGAAAATACATCTTGTAAAAAAGTAACTAATACTTTGACTTTTAAATTAAAAACAATATGATAAAAATCTAAATTGAGTTTTCTAAATTCTTTTTGGTAAATTTGAGAACTATCATAAATTAAGTATTGTACTTGCCAGGGTTTCCCTTTTCCATTGTAGTGTAAAAAGTTAACTGATTCATGAATGAATTTGGAATCATATCTTTCTTCATTATATATTGCGAATGCAAAGTTGTTAATTTTTTCTAATTCTAAGTATTGTCCATCAAAGTATTTATTTAATATATCTTGATCCCAATATAAAATTTTGTCATAATATTTTTCCATTATTTCAAAAAGTTTTCCTTCAACATTTTTCTTTTGCCATTCTTCAAAGTTAATAACTAACACTCCCGCATTAAAGTATTTATTATTTTTCATACTTAGTTCTTCGAACCTGTCATTTTCTAGAGGATGATGTTCGCTGTAAAGCATTTCCGTGACTGCAGATAGTATCATACCTTCATCCTCCATTTTATTTATTGTTGATTCCATGCTTGCAATGGGGTCATTCAAACATAAGATATCTGCATCTAGATAAATTATATGCTTTAAGTTTTGAGGTAAATATTTAGACAAGTATAGTCTAAAGTAAGTTGCTCTGGAAACATGTGCTCCTTTTAAATTAGGAAAATCATCATTAGTTTCAATTTTATATTTTTTTATTTCAGTACCATTGTTTTGTTTAAGATTGTCTAGCTTTAATGAATCTGGTTCTTCATGAATAATGTGAATATTTATATCATTTGAACTCTTTTCAATTAAAGAATTTATAGAGGTTAAAACTTGATAATTATAATTTTTGTCAAGACAGTATACGAAATTTAACATTACTACATTATAATTCGCTTACACAATAGAAAACATAATAGGTATGACCTTTATTTTAAAAAATGAAAAATTTGTAAAAAGCAGCAACTTTGCTTTAAATTGTGATGTTGTTTACTCAGAAGTTATAAGTAATTCTGAATTTAAAAAATCATTTAATTCAGAAATATATGTAATGGACAAAAATCAATATTACACTTTTTATAAACTTAAAAAATTTAAGGTAAAATCTGGAGATCTAATTTTTTGCAACTCCTTATTGTTGGAATGCCTGTTTCATGATTTAAAAAAGCTAAAAGACATAACTGGTTTGAAGGTAATTTTTTCTCAATCAGACAGGTTGGTTAACCAAAAAATACTTAAAAGAAAGCCAAAATGTATTGAATTTGTTTATTCCATTAATCTTGATCATGTAATCGAAAATATAAAACCACTGCCAATAGGCTTGGCAAATAATTATTCACCGAAAAATCTTTTATCAGATCAGATAGAAGTTAATCCGAATATGGGCGTCACAAAAGACTTTAAACTTTATTTAAACTTTAATGAGAATACAAATTTTAAA